>Ga0209117_1000348_pt1 | contig 21866 bp, 21 predicted proteins | sample BlaSpr_A8_OM2_M2_FD_187978 | JGI IMG/M metagenome (GOLD analysis project Ga0209117, IMG submission 187978) | Forest soil microbial communities from Thunder Bay, Ontario, Canada - Black Spruce, Ontario site 2_A8_OM2_M2 (SPAdes) (version 2) | ecosystem: Environmental > Terrestrial > Soil > Boreal...
AGATTTCCGAGGACAAAATTTCCCAAGAAAAAATAAATTTACGTCCGAGCGCCGAAGTTCAACCGTGCCGCAGCAGCAGATCTCCAGCGACAAAGAAAAAGAACACCACCGAAATCACCCCGTTCATGGTGAAGAATGCAGCGTTCAATTTGCTCAGATCGTCGTGGCGTACCAGCGCATGCTCGTATAACAAAAGCGCAGCCACGGCGATCACTCCTGCTACCGCCAACTTACCTAAGCCGAAAGTGACGATCAGCGCAACCAGCAATCCGAGCATCACGATGTGAAACAGTCGGGCGATGACGAGCGCATTCCTGATTCCGAAATAACGCGGCAGCGAGTGCAAGCCATGGCGGGCGTCGTAATCATGATCCTGACAGGCGTAGATCACGTCGAATCCGCCGACCCAGAACGTCACCGCGGCGGTGAGCAGCAAAATCCGCGGATCGAGCGAGCCGCGAACCGCGATCCATGCGGCAGCCGGGGCAATACCGAGGGCAAATCCGAGGAACAGATGCGACCAGCGCGTGAATCGCTTGGTGTAGGAATATAGAAGGATCACCGCGATTGCCACCGGCGAGAGCATCAGCGTCAAGCGGTTCAACTGGGAAGCGGCGAGAACAAAAATTCCACACGCAACCAGAACGAATGTGCTCACGAACGCCGGCGTCAACTGTCCGACCGGCAGGGCGCGCGTTGCGGTGCGGGGATTGGTGGCGTCAATCGAGGCGTCGGCCAGGCGGTTGAAGGCCATGGCGGCGGAGCGCGCCGAGACCATCGCGACGACAATCCATCCCAGTTGCCGCCACGCCGGCAAACCTCCGGCGGCGAGCATGGCTCCGCAGAGCGCAAACGGGAGCGCGAAGATCGAGTGCTCCCACTTGATCATCTCCAGCGTGATCTTCAGATTTCGGAGAAAGCCCACAGGGTATTGTAAAGCAGTAGTCGATCACGGGATTGCAGAAGTCAAAAGTCAAATTGCAGAAGTAACGCTTCCAGTTCACGATAAAAATGGGACGGTTTCACTTCTGCAATCTGACTTCTGACCTCTGACTTCCTATTCACTGTCCACTGTTCCCTCCACCAGCGGCACAAACCGACAGCCTTCCAGAACTCGTACCTCGGGCTGTCCGCCGACTCTCCGGATCAATTGCAATTCCTGGCTGGAGGGCGGGCCGACCGGCACCATCATGCGTCCGCCTTCGCGCAACTGAGCGAACAGGGTTGGCGGCATCTCGGCAGTTGCGGCAGAAACAAGAATGGCGTCGAACGGCGCGTACTCTGCCCAACCCTGGCTGCCATCGCCGACTCTTATCTTCACGTTGCGATATCCCAGCCGATGCAGCGTACTTTCAGCCAAGGCTGCGAGTTGTGCGTGGCGCTCCACCGAATATACCTCGGCGCAGAGCAGCGAAAGCAACGCCGTCACATAGCCGGAACCAGTGCCGACTTCGAGGACGCGATCCGTGGCTTGAAGCGCGAGGTGCTCGAGCATCGCAGCCACGATGTAAGGCTGCGAGATGGTTTGCCCCTCGCCGATGGGCAGCGGGTGATCCCCGTAGGCGTCCTGCTGGAAAGACTCGGAGACAAACTCGTGCCGGGGCACGTTGCGCATAGCGTCGAGCACGCGGGGATCGCGAATGCCGCGGTCGGCGAGTTGCGTGCGGACCATTTGTTCGCGCTGTAGCTGCGAAGAATCGGGTTGAAAGGGGAAGCTCATGGCCTCTGTGTTGCAGACAACCTGCCCGGCTTACGCCGGGCTGGACAACCGAGGGCGGCTGTCCCTACTTATTTTCCTGTAGAGACGCGGCCTGCCGCGTCTCCGGAGACGGAGCAAGCCTGGTCTCTACACACCGTGACTTCAGTACGGGCCGATGATTCCGCCAATGTTGCTGGCAGTGGGCGGCTCGGGCCGCGCCTTCTTTTCTTGCGCTTCGATCATGTCGAGATATTTGTAGGCCGATCCCGTATTGAAGAGCACGACCTTTTCTTCAGCGCGGAAAAAGCCGCTGGCGCGCAGTTTCTGATACGCAACAAGCGATGCGGCTCCTTCGGGCGCGGCGAATACGCCTTCCACGCTGGCCCAGTGCCGCGTGGCCGCGAGGATTTCTTCGTCGGTCGCTGCGATCGCGGTGCCATGGCTTTTTTTCAAAATGTCGAGAATCAGGTAGTCGCCATACGCTTTCGGCACACGCAGGCCGGCGGCAAAGGTCGCTGCGCCTGCCCACATTTCGGAAACACTCTTCCCTGCTTCCCAGGCCTTGACGATCGGTGCACAGCCCGCCGCCTGCACGGTGATCATTTTCGGACGCTCGCTGCCGATCCAGCCGAGTTCTTCCATTTCATCGAAGGCTTTCCACATGCCGATCATGCCCACGCCGCCGCCGGTCGGATAGACGATGCCTTGCGGAAGTTTCCAGTCCAATTGTTCCGCAACCTCGTAGCCCATGGTCTTCTTGCCTTCGACGCGGAACGGCTCTTTGAGGGTCGAGACATCGAACCATCTTTCTTTGTCTTTGCGTTCGGCAACCATGCGGGCGCAATCGCTGATCAGGCCGTCGACTAGCGTGACATGCGCGCCGTAGTAATCGCATTCCATGCGATTCGCAATGGGCACATCTTTCGGCATGAAGATGTGGGCTTCGATGCCCACCGCTGCCGCGTACGCTGCCAGCGCGCCGCCGGCATTTCCGGCGGACGGCGCGGCGAGCTTCTTCAGACCGTAGTGTTTTGCCATCGTCACAGCAGCTGACATACCGCGCGCTTTGAACGATCCAGTTGGATTCAGGCCCTCGTCCTTGATGTAGACATTTTTGCTGAAGACATTGGCAAACTCGCGCTTCGTGTGGTGACGGGGCTCCGCCCCGTCCTGCCGGGGCATAGCCCCGCCACCACACAAGCTGGGAAGCATGGGCGTGAATCCCTCTCCCAGCGTGACAGGCGCGGCATCAGGGAGAACTTCGGCGTAGCGCCACATGCTGGCCACGCGGCCTGACAAATCTGCGGGGCGCAACTTCCCTTTCAGACTGGCAAGATCGTAGCGGACGTAAAGCACGCCGCCGTCTTTGGGACAGATATTCTGCGGGCAGTCGGCGGAGAGATGCTCTCCGCAGCGAGTGCATTCCAGGAAAGAAATTCGCATCGGAGAAAAGGATAGCACTGAGCGCTAACATGCTCCTCACTGCCATCGGATCTGTTCGAAAATACTGCGTAGACGCGCTCCTCTGGCTGGATTGACCATCTCCACGAATGCCACTCGGCCGTCGAGGTGCAACCGAAAATGCGAACGGGCGTCTCGATTTTGACTCTCGGGTCCTAGACGGACACAGTTTGTGAGCGTCGCTTTAAGGCGATCAAAGTCAGTACGTATGACATTCATGTGCTGGTTGGTGACCACGCCTGCCAGGTGTTGCCTCACGCCCTGACGCATGATGCGGGTCTTCCGGTGATGCACAACGAAACCCTCTTCGAGCAGAATCGCAGCAACATGCGTTGAGAACCGCTCAATTCGCCTCTCCAACGCTTCGCTGCCGGAAAATGCCAGATCGTCGGCGTAACGCGTGCACTGGGCTCCCACACATTTCGCTAAACTCGCCAGGCGACAATCCACCCGGTAGGTGCACAGGTTGGCGAGCGCAGGTGACGTCGGCGCACCTTGCGGCAAGTGCGGGCGAGAATACAAGACCCGCGCTTCTTGCATCCGCGAGAGATCATCGTCAAACGCAAGCTTTCTCCAAAGGTGGCGCGGCGTGGCGTTCGTGCACATGCCTCCGAGCAGATCGGCGACCGATTCGGGATAGCCCAGGGTTCGAAAGAAAGTCTGAATCCGCGCAGCGCGAAACGAGGGAAAGAAATCCTGCAAGTCCATTCTTAAGACAACGCGCTGGCCGACGTGTGGAGCGACGAAAGTCTTGATGGATCGTCCTTTGACGAACCCATGCGCTGCAGGATGGGCTGGGATTTTTTCCAGAATCCTGGACAGAATCAACCGTTGCAGTTCCTTCAGCCGCAGCTTCGGCGCTTCGATCAATCGAATGTTGCCGTTTCCCTTCGTTAGTATCCGGTAGTGATAATGGCTCAGCTGCGGGCTACTTTTCCTGTACCCCAGACCCTTGAGATCGGCGAACCACTGCAGTTCGCCTGCCTTGACCCCAAGCCACTCGGCCAGCGCTCCAGCCGACTCGATGCTGGGAACATCCCATGTTTCGGCCACTCCAACGGGCAGCATTCGCTCCGACCCGGCGAGCCACTTTTCGACGGACAATTCGTGGGAGTATTTCCCGCACGCGCGTTGAAAGCCGCGGTCATGAACAAGAAACCGGGCGACCTCGCGTTGCCGGGGGCGGGTGCGCCCGATGAAGACCTTGATGTATCGCTGCGCCAAGGGCCGCAGCCAGCGCCACCGCCGACCCAGCATGCCGCTGCCACGAGCAACGATTTGCTCGACGGCCGGTTCGCTAGCCAGAAAGCACCGGGCAAGCACTCTCACGAGGGATCGATCAGGCATGGTAGACGACGGCAGAATGCTCCAACGAGTCAGACTCTGCGTGAGCAGATCTGCGCATCCGCGCAGTGGAGCTCACGCGACGAATTCCCAGCTCTTCACGTTGCCCTGGGGTATCCCCAGAGAGGCTAAAACCGAACCCGAAAGTTCGATCACAGCCAAGCTTGGGGCACTCCGCCGCCGAGGGTAATAGTAGCAGCACTCGCGGCAAGCGAAACCTGAAGGATGTGAGGGCCGGTCTTACCCAGGCAGGCGCTTCAGCACATCCTTTGCACGCCGGAACCATGGGCGCTCGCGGCGGCGCAGGTAGCCGGGCATGGTGGGTTTCTTGTCGAGCACTTTCTGTGCCCATTCGCGGGCTTCGGCGTTGCGACCTTCGGAGGCCAGCAGATCCGCGAAATTCAAGTAAGTCTCTGACAGCGTCGAGGTGATCGTCACCTGCCGGAAGAGTTTCTCGGCCTTTTCTTTTTGTCCGGTCTGCGCGTAGGCGTGGGCAAGCAGGCCGGCGGCGCGCTGGAAATCGTAGTTGGGATCTTTGCTTACCACCCGCTCCAGGTCGGGTAGCGCGGCCGCGGCGTCGCCTAACTGGATGGCGCAAACGCCGCGCCGGTAAAAGGGGTCGGGCGTATCGGCGCGGGCGGCGATGGCTTTGTCGAATGCGGTGCGCGCTAACTGGAGCTGGCCGTCGTCCATGTAAAGGTCGCCGAGTTCTTCGTAGTTTCCCGCCGACGGATTGTCGCGGATCGCAGCTTCCAGTTCGTGAATGCGCTTGCGGCGCGGAAAAACTTTGAATGATTGGCCGACCAAGCCAATGTCGGGGAGCGCCTCGACGACGAGATAGATAATCGCACCGGGCGCACCCAAAAAGAGGATGATAAAAATCCAGTAGTTATCGGGGCGCCGCCGAATGAAGTGGACGATCGCCAGTCCCTGGAGCAGGAAGCCCCACGGGTATAGAAGGTGGCCTAAGAATCCCATGTAGTTGTGAGCCTCGTTGGGCCTAGCGTGAGATTACACATTTGTGGAAGATGGAGAAAGTGACTGTAGGGTGGCAGCGCGACAGAAGAGCAACTGGCCTCAAGCATGAGCAAGAGCTCTCATGGATTTGTCATCGCGAGCGAAGCAAGGGATCTGCATTTTGCGGCGAACTGCAGATCCCTCGCTTCGCTCGGGATGACAAAGTCTGGTGAATTGACAGTTAGAGAACGGAGAAGCAAGGAGCGGTGATGTCGATCGAGAACATCGAGAACGATGTGCAGCAGAACGGTGTGCAGCAGAGCGACGAACAGCAGATTCTGGCGCTGCACGAGGCTGGAGACCGTGCGCTGATGAGCGCGGATCTGGACGTGCTGGCGCGGATATTCGCCGACGACTACATGCAGTACAACGAGGCGGGCACGGCCTTCAGCAGGCAGGATGTGTTGAACAATTTCCGTACGGGGGCGATTCGTTATCCGTCGATTGTTTCCACCGGGCGGAGGATTCGCGTTTTCGGCGACACCGCGGTGGTGCACGGCTGGGAATCCGACGAAGTAGAAGCCGGCGGAAAGCGGATCGCCGTCCGCTACGTTTACCTCGACGTCCTGCGGAAATGCGACGGAGAGTGGAAGCTGGTGGCTTCGCAGTTGGCGCGGCCGGTGGAAAAATGACGGCAGACGTTTCGATTTCCCCTGTGTACCTCTGTGTCCCCTGTGGTTCAAAAAAGCTCTTTACCACAGGGGGCACAGAGTACAGAGGGGAAAGCGAACACCTAAATATTCGTTCTAACTATTCGTTGACGCGCAGCCGATTTTGCCAGTGCGACCAGAGGAACCAAGCGATCCCGCCGATCAGCAAGACTCCGATGAGGGCGTCGAACTGATGGAAGTACTTGCCGAGCGAGCGCCAATTCTCGCCGAGTTTCATGCCCAAATAGGCCAACACGAAACACCAGGGCCACGATCCGAGGAAGGTATAGATGTGGAACTTGCCGCGGGGCATGCGAGCGACTCCGGCGGGCAGCGCGATAAATGTGCGGATCACTGGCAGCAAGCGCGCGATGAACACGGCCATATATCCCCAGCGCTGGAAGAATCGGTCGGCCCAGTCAAGTTCACGGCGGCCCATCAGGATCCAGCGTCCGTAACGCTCGACCAGCGGGCGCCCGCCGTAGCAGCCAATTTCGTAGGCGACCAGCGAGCCCAGGTTGCATCCGATCGCGCCGGCCGTTGCCACCCAGACCAACTTCATCGTGCCGGTATAGACGAGGTAGCCAGCGAAAGGCATGATCAGTTCGGAAGGCAGCGGAATGCAAGCGGATTCAATTGCCATGAGCAGCAGAATGCCGGCATAGCCGGTCGCCGCCACGATGGAATTAATGAAGACGAAGAGTAAGGTGAGGATTTTCTCGGTCATGCGATCAGGAGTGCGGGCTGAGCGACTGCAGATCCCTCGCTTCGCTCGGGATGACAAGTGGGAAGGGCGTTGGGATTGCTAGTGCTGAGGGCGTCGAGATGACAAGTGAGGAGGGCCGCGGGAAGTCCGTCAACAAGAGTCAGAACGCCCCTTCCTGCGTGAAGCTGAAGCCGGGCAAGGTTACGCCTTCCGCCGATTTGGCGACCTTCACCTTCACGACAGGCGCGTCGGGCGCGGTGACTTCGGCGGGGCGCAGTACCGCGTATTGCGTGAAAACTTCGCTGTACACCTTGGTGACAAGGTGATCCTGGCCGGTTGCATCCTGTCGCCAGACTTGTCCGAGTTTAATGCTCTTCACTGCCACAAGTTTTTCCTTTAGCAAACTGCGGAAAAAGTTGATTTTCGATGTCCAGCCCCTAAAGGGGAGTGATTTCGAAAAACTTGCGGCATCGCTAAAGCGATGCCCTGATACGAAGACAAAGTTTTCAGCTGCCTGTTAGTTCTCAGAGTACTCACCCAGTCGCCAAGCCGTCAATTGCAGCGGAGTTACCTTTGTCGGATGTGTGGCTGCCGCAAGCCAGCGGCTTTGTTACCATGAACCACTACTCAGGAGGAAACCAATGCCCCGCGGAAATATGCCGCGTCAACCCAGTCGCAGCGGACGACAGGAAGGCGCCCGCAGGGCGAAGGGCGCACAACTGAGGGGTGCACGATTAAAAAGTGCAGCTGCGAAGAATGCGGCTGCGCGTCCCACCGCTGGTCGAGTGTTGCTTAACGCAGGGAGGGCGCCGAAGGCTATTGCTCCGAAAAAGAAATCTGCATCTGGAGCGGAAGGCGCAGCAAGCCGCGTCTCTACTTATGATCCTTTGGCCCCTGAGCGTGTTCGTCAGATCATCGCGGGCCTTGACCAGCTTTATCCCGATGTGACCAGTGCTCTCACTCACCGAAGCGCATGGGAGTTGCTGGTGGCGACGATCCTTTCTGCCCAGTCAACCGATGTGCGGGTGAACATGGTCACACCGGTGCTTTTTAAGAAGTATCCGACCGTCCAGGATTTCGCGGCGCTCGAGCCGGAACAATTGCAGCCTGACATCTACTCGACCGGCTTCTTCCGCAACAAGTCGAAGTCGGTGGTGAGCGCGGCGCGGAAGGTGGTCGCAGACTTCGGCGGGAACGTGCCCCAAACAATGGAGGAGTTGCTGAGCCTCCCGGGAGTGGCTCGCAAAACAGCGAACGTCGTCCTCGGTACGTGGTTTAAGAAGAATGAAGGAGTCGTCGTGGATACGCACGTGGCGCGAATTTCGCGCCGTCTGGAACTGACGAAACAGGAAGACGCGCGAAAAATTGAAGAGGATTTGATGCGGATCATCCCTCGCGAGCGGTGGACAGACTTTTCTCACGAAGTGATCTGGCATGGGCGGAAGCTATGCGTGGCGCGGGGTCCGAAATGTGCCGATTGCGCGCTGGAGAAGCTGTGTCACGCGGCGGACAAGACTTGGTCTACGGTTGAGATTCATAAGGGGGCGAAGGGTTAGGGTCGCTCCTGGCGCTTGAGGCGAGGCCGAGCTGCGCTCGGCTTGGACGGGCGAGGGCGCCCGTCCCCACACAATCAAACTCTTAGCTGCCGGTGTAGGACAGTTCGACGACGGTGCAATCGTCGTTGAGCGGCGTGCCTCCGCAAAAATCGGCGACTGCGGCAAAGACGTCCTCCATCGAGGCACTCTTCCCTGCCACATGTTCCAGGCGTTCGCTGTCAAACATATCGCCGCGGGAGTTCTCGGCTTCGGTGACGCCATCAGTCACCAGGATAAGCCGATCCCCCGGCCTCATCTGACAGTGGTCACTCGAGTAAGTCGCTTCCGCCAGCAGGCCTACGGGCAGGTTGCCGTGGGATGGCCGGAGCACTTCATTGCCACAGATCCACACCGGCGGAATGTGTCCGCAGTTGACGTATTCGAGGTCGCCGTCGCTGCGCAGGCGCGTAATGATCATGGTCGCGTATTTCTCACCGATGTGCTTGTAGGTGAAGAAGCGGTTGACCGCCGCGACGATTTCCGTGAGTGGCATGCCCGAAATGAGTTGCGAGTAGACCATGCCCTGGAGAATGGAAGCGAGCAGTGCGGCCGAGACTCCTTTGCCGCTGACGTCGGCGAGAACGACGGCCAGGCCTTGGGGCGTATTCACGGCTTCGAAGAAATCGCCTCCAATTTCTTTGCAGGACATGTTGCGCCCGTTCACCCGCGCAAAAGGAACTTCGGGCAGGGTCACTGCCAACAGACGCTGCTGAATGGACGCGGCGATCGACAGTTCCTGCTGGTTACGGCGCCCGGCTTCTTCGGCCTGCACCAGGCGCGCGTTCTCGATCAATTGGGAGGCTTCCGTCGCGATCGCCCGCAGAATGTCGTGGCTGACGCTGGTGATATCGCGCGAGGCAAAGCGCGAATCGACATAGAGCGCACCCATCACTTCCCCACCGCCCCGCTGCTCGGCACGGATGGTTTGCACCAACGGCTTGCGCAACGGCATGCAGATCACGGTTCGCAGGTCGAAGGCGACGATGCTTTTCCGCTCCCTCACATCGAGCATCTGACTGGTGTCCGTGACCAGGTATTCGGAGTTAGAGGTCAACGCCCCGTCAAGCACGGAACGAGAAATTGTCTTGTCGTCGAGCAGCGGCTCGCCCTTCGAGTTACGCCCGGCGGCGAGCGTCAGGGTCCCTTCAATATCGCGAAGGAAGATGTATCCCCGTTCGGCGCGTGTCAATTTTAGCGTGGCCTCGAGCAGCGTAACCAGGATTTCATCGAGTACCCCGATGGTGTTGAGCTTGCGCGCCGCTTCCATGAACAGCGTGAGTTTCTCGAGGTCACTCGCCTCCGGGGCGATCTGAATGCCCGAGATTTGGCTCAGAAACTCCCGCGCGGTGTTCGAGGTGGTGTGCAGCGGGCGGAAGATCAGGTAGGCAACATCGCGCGCGCCAAATTCCAGCCGGTCGTTGCGTTGCAGCTTGTGGCGGTCAACCTTCTCGCCATTGACGAAGGTGCCGTGTTTGCTGCCCAGGTCCACGACAAAGAACTCGCCGTTTTCTGAAACGATCGAAGCATGTTCGCGGGACACGCGCGGGTCGGCGATCACCAGGTCGCGATCCACCTTGCGGCCCACGGTGTAAGGAGTGTGATTCAGCGACAGCGTCTGCTGATCACTCCCCTGCACAAAGATCGCGATGGGAAATATGCTGGATATACCCGAATGCGACGAAGCCGACATGTACCCTGAAATCTCCCCGGCCGTCGTGCCAGTAAAAGACGCCAGCAAAAGACGCCGGCAGTGACACGGGCCCCAGAGCATTCTACGACGTGCCCGGCCTTGCCGGCGCAGTAAAAGTCCTTTGGTAATGATGGACCAGCATCAGCGCTGCCACTCCCACGGGGATCTGGGTCAGCGTCCAGAGAGGGATTGACCAGCCCCGCTCGACCCTCTCCTGCGGCAAAATGAAGGAGAGAGCCGCCAGCACGGTGCTTGATATCCACGGCCAGAGGACCAGGCAAGTGGTGATCGCGAAGAGGAGTCGGCCGGCAACACTTCTCTGCCAAATCGTCCGGCGCTCCTTGACCAGCACGAGTAACGCTGGGATCAGAAGTACCTGATTGTAGGGGCCGTAGGTGGGCGCCACGAGGATAGTGGTGGCCAGCGCGAGGCTAACCATGAATGCAAAGGCGCCGGAGGTCGCGTCCTGCCGACGCTCCCTCCAGCAAACGCCCAAAAAGGCTGCCAGCGTTAAGAGTTCCAAGACCTGGCCCCAAGAACCGCCAATCAACAGGCCGATTACCGATACCGTCCCGGTATATCTCTGATATTCGCGAACCGCATGCCAGAAGCGGGGAATCCAATGGGGCAAGTACCACTCCGAGGCCGCTATCAAGATGGCCATAGTCGCCAGAAATGAAATAGCCAACCGATGGCGGTGTCGCCAGTCGGCCAAGGTCCAGATGGCGAGCCAAAACAACAATAGCAGCACAAGTTGCGGTTTAATGCTCGCGACCGCCAGTAGGACGCCGGCGGCTACCGCATGATCCGCTGTGAGAAGAGTGATCGCGAAGGCCAGCAAGCCAGCGACTAAAAGGCTTATCTGTTGGAGCTTCAGCCCTTGCATCACGGCCAAGCTGCCCAGCGTCAGCACGACCATGCTGATCCGGGTCCACAACGGAGCAGCCCAACGCAAGACCCGGATCCAGAGCAGCGTGCTGGTGGAGGTAAGAACCAACATGACCCAGAAGAAGACTTTCTGGACGATCGCGAAAGGCAATCGAATCGTGGGCGCGAGGTAGAAAACCACATAGACCGGATATGCAAACCCCTGCTGATCGCGCGGGTCATTGGGACGAGACGGGTCGAGTGGACGGCCATAGTAGCCCGTTTGAATTTCACGGGCGACTTCTGGGCTGTAGGGGTCGCGTCCATGCAGGAGCAGTTCCTTCGCGCCTACCCACCGAGGATAGAGATCGGAAAGATTGCCACGTGGCCGGTCGTGGGCGGCGGCGTCGGATTTCTGATAGGGAACTAACACGCGGCTAGTGTATGTCCATGTACCCGCCGCACAGAGAGTGGCCGCGAGCACCAGCCAGAGCGCTTTATGGGAAATGTCAGGTATCATGCGAAATCTGAGAGAATCTGAATATTACATCGGTCCTGTGAACATTTCGCGTCCACGCAGAAATTTCGCGGTTGCGGCGGCCTTTGGTATTGGAAGCGGCGCGCTGTGCTGGGCGTTCCTGCACCGCTTCCACCTTGGTGGTGCCGATTTCGACTGGTCACATCACGCCGCTCGCGCGCTCCTGTCGGGCGAAAATCCCTACGCCCACACTGCGGCGGGAACGATTCCCTACCCGCTGCCCGCGGCTCTTACAGCACTTCCGTTCGCGCCATTCCCGCCGGAAATTGCCGGGGCGCTGTTCTTCGGAATCAGCTCCGGCCTGCTCGCCCTCGGACTCATCCGGCAAGGCCCGGAGAGGCTGCTGATCTTCTTTGCCTATCCTTACTGGGCCGCTCTCATGACGGCGCAGTGGACACCGCTCATCATGTGCGGCGCTTTCTTCCCGTTGGCCTTTGCCTTCTGTATCGCAAAGCCCCAGACCGGCACGCCGATCGCCCTCACTCATCTTTCTCGCCCGGGATTGATGGCGGCGGCAGCCGTGCTACTGGCTAGTTTCGTGTTCAGGCCGCAGTGGCCGCTGGAATGGATTCCGCAAGCCCGCGGCTATCGCTATTTCGTCCCGTTGCTGGTAGTGCCGGGGCCGTTGTTGTCTCTGGCCTTGTGGCGGTGGCGCGACCGCGATGCCCGGCTGCTTTTGTTGGCCTGCGTTCTGCCGCAGCGCTGGTTTTACGATTCGTTCATCTTGTGGCTGATTCCGAAAACGCGCCGCAGCATCCTGGCCACCGTGGCGTGCAGTTGGGTGGCCGGGATCTGGCGCTGGTACCAGACCCCGTACTCCATGCACCAAGTCGGCCTCTGGTGCGTGCTTGGCTCTTACGTTCCGATGCTGGTGGTCGTACTGTTTCGTCCGCGCGGTTCACACTAAATTCCGCCAGTCGCAATTCGGCATAGGGAACTTTCGCGAGGCGGATTCTATAATCACCACGAATACCCCCGATGAAAATCCCTGACCTCAGCCGCGCGCGGTTCTTTGGGTCCATCCTCCTGTTCGGCTTGCTGGCGATGACAGCGCGCAATGCACTCGATCCGGACCTGTGGTGGCATTTACGCACCGGGCAGTGGATCGTGGAAACCAGCCACGTTCCCCATACCGATCCTTTTTCCTTCACTCGCGCTGGGCACGCCTGGGTGTCGCATGAGTGGTTGTCGGAGGTCGTGTTTTACGAACTCTGGAAACACGGCGGCGCTACTGCGCTAATCGTGTTCTCCGCGATCATAACGACCGCGGGCTTTATGCTGCTCTATCTGCGCTGTCTTCTTTGTGGAGGAAAGAAGCACTGGGCAGCCGCAGCGACGGTCTTCGGCGCTTTAGCTTCGGCTGCCTCCTGGGGCGTGCGGCCGCAGATGCTCACCTTTACGCTGGCCAGCCTGCTTCTATGGCTCCTCGAAGGTGGCCAGGATCGGCCCAGACTCCTGTTTTGGATACCACCGCTGTTCCTCCTATGGCTGAATCTGCACGCCGGATTCGCGCTCGGCCTCGCACTGTTGTTTGCTTATGGGGTCGGCCTGATCCTGGAGACTGCAGTCGGCAACACGCCTTGGCAGGAAGCACGCCCCATCTTCCTGCGGGTGCTGCTGCTTCTGCTGGCCTGTTTGGCGCTCGTGCCTCTCAATCCCAGCGGCGCGCAACTCTATCGTTATTCGTTCGACACTTTACGCTCGCCCGCGATGCGGTCGTTCATCGTGGAGTGGTTCTCACCGGATTTTCATGACTGGCTCTATCGCCCATTTTTACTGGTATGGCTGCTGCTTCTGATCGCGCTCGCCAGTTCCCGCTCACGGCCCAAGGGACGTGTAATCGTGCCCCTGCTCCTCACCGCATTCGCCGCTCTGGACGCCGTCCGCCACATACCAATTTTCATTTTGGTGGCAATACCGGTGATCGCCGCGGCTCTCCCGGTCGCTACGGCGTCCTTAGCGGTCTCACAACGACGTGCAGACACCTCACGGTTCCGGCCACTATTCATCGGGGCTGTTGTCATTCTGCTAGCTCTATTTGCATTGGTGAAATGGGTCACCCTTGCCCGCAACCAGGACGCAGTCGAGGCGGAGCAGTTTCCCCAAAAGGCGGTCGCGTTCTTGCGGGCTGGCGACTATCCCCGGAGAATTTTCGTTTACTACGACTGGGGAGGCTATGCGATCTGGAAGCTTTATCCCGAATATCGCGTATTCGCGGACGGCCGTGCTGATCTCTATGGCGACGACCTCCTGCGCCAGATTGGGACCGTGGTGCGACTCCGGACCGGCTGGCGAGACGTTCTTGACCGCTGGAGGGTGGAGGCTATACTTGTTCCGCCAACCTGCGCGGTGGCGCAAGCACTCCTTTTTGACCCCAATTGGCACCCTGCATTCAGCGATTCTAAGGCGATCCTCCTGCTCCGGCGGCACCCCGCCGCCGCCGAAAATGCCGCCATTTTCCAGAGACCTATCGTCAGACGGGCAAAAAGGTGAAAAAATGTTTCCCAGAGCCATCCCAAATCTGCGAAACTAAAGCGCATAGGGACTGCTTCCAACGCTCGTCCCGAATTGGGAGTTCCCAGCGTAAAGCCCGAAGGAGGGCCAAAATGACAAATCTAGCTATGCTCTTGTGGCGCAATGAGGAAGGGCAGGACATCGCAGAATACGCCGTGATGCTGGCCGTAATTCTAGTGATCGTGATTGGCACCGTCCGTCTGATCGGCGGCAACGCGAACAACGTGTTCTCGCAGGTAGCCAGCGCAGTCCAGTAGGCCGCCGCCGCTGTAGGAGTACGTCACACTCGCAAAGATTAAGTGCGATGTGTCAACGCATGAGTGCAGCGTCGTGCGGAAGGAGAGGAATGAACCGAAGTCGTTTGTTGATGATCGGAGGCTTGGCGCTGGCCGTCGGCCTGCTCGCCAGCTTTACCGTCTATAACCGGCTGCGGAACTTTGGGGGCTCAATCAACAATGAGCGCGCAGTGCCAGTCGTGGTGGCCACCGACGATATTCAGGTCGGGGTCAAGGTGGAAAGTCACGATGTACGCGTGGTCACGTTGCCGGAATCGGCGGTCCCTCCGGGGGCCTTCTCCGGAACATCGCAGATCCTGGGCCGCGGCGCCGTTCTGCCGATAAGCAAAGGTGACTTCATTCTGCCGAGCAAACTGGCGGCGGTGAACGCCGGGGCCGGCCTGCCCTCAATGATCCCGCAGGGAATGCGCGCCGTTTCCGTGCGAGTCAACGACGTGGTTTCGGTGGCGGGCTTCGTGCAGCCGGGCACGAGGGTGGATGTGCTGGCTACCGGGAATCAAGGCAGCGGCAACGAACGTCAAACCACCACCGTCCTCGAAAACGTCGCGGTCATCGCCGTGGGCAAGAGCCTGAACCGGAACGCTTCCGCAGAAGCGCAAACCGCCCCGGTGATTACACTCCTGGTCTCTCCGGACGACGCGCAGAAGCTGGCACTGACTTCGCAGGAAGGACGAATTCAGCTGTCTTTGCGCAACCCGCTGGACACAAAAAAGGGAGGCATCGGCGCGACGCGGACAAGTTCGCTGTACCTGGGCGATAAACCGGTGGCGACCGAGCCCAAACCCAAAGTCCGTAATAAGGTGGTGGCGAAAGTTTCTGCGCCTGCGCGAGAGACCTACGCGGTAGAAATGATCCGTGGCAGCAAACGGGATGAAACCAAGTTTTGATCCGCCGATACCGCAACGATTCGCGTCCACTCGTTCAGTCGATGGATCCGCCCTCGATGGATTTGCCCGTGCGTCCTCGCAGAGGTCCGAATTCATGAAAGCTCTTACGCTGCTCGCAGCCGCTTTGCTTCTCGCGACAACGATGTTCGCGCGCACCGTGGCTCCCGGCGGCAATGCACAGGCCGCTCCGGCAACGGCTTCGGCTTCTTCTCAGAACCAGGACAATCCGCCCGCCGCGCAACCCTCCACCACCACATCCACAGCCGGCCAGAGCGTTACTGCGGGTGCAGCTCCACTGCGCGTGATGGTGGGTAAGTCCCTCCTGATTAACACGACCGAGAGACTGAAGCGCGTTTCGGTAACGGACCCCACGGTAGCGGATGCGCTGGTCGTCACATCAACGCAAGTCCTGGTCAATGGACTCGCTCCGGGCGAGATTTCACTGCTGATCTGGGACGAACTGGAGCGCTCTCGTAGCTTCGATCTTCGGGTGGATGTCGATATCACTGCGGCTTCGGAAGAAATGCATCACCTGTTCCCGGATGAGCAGATCAACGTGACGCCTTCGCGTTCCGCGATTGTTCTCTCGGGTCACGTAACCACCGAGGACGTCTCCAAGCATGCGGGCGCGCTGGCCTCGGCGTATTCCAAAAATGTCGTGAACGTGCTGACGTTCGGCCCAGTCGGAGCAGAGGAAGTCCTTCTGGAAGTCAAGTTTGCTGAGGTGGATCGCACGGCTCTGACCGAGCTCGGTATCAACATGTTTTCCACTGGCGCCGGACACACCATCGGCACCGTGCAAACCGGACAATTCGGCGGAGTCAGACCCGGATCCATCACCGATCCGACAACGTCCAATCAGGCGACGATATCGGACGCACTCAACCTGTTTTTCTTCAACCCTCAGGTCCACCTGGGCGGAGTGATCAAGGCCCTTCAGTCAAAAAATCTCTTGCAGATCCTGGCCGAGCCCAACCTGATCGCGGTCAATGGTAAGGAAGCCAGCTTCCTGGCCGGCGGAGAATTTCCCTTTCCTGTGGTGCAGCCCGGCGCAGGCGGAATCTCAACCGTCACAGTTCAGTTTCGCGAGTTTGGCGTGCGGCTGAAGTTCACCCCTGTGATTCAGCCGAACGGCAGCATCCACCTGCACGTCGTTCCTGAAGTGAGTACGCTGGACTTCGCGAATTCCGTCACGGTTTCCGGAACCACTATACCCGCCATCAGCACACGCAAGGCGGACACGGAATTCGAACTGCAAGATGGCCAGAGCTTCGTCATTGCCGGCCTGATGGATAACCGGGTCACAAAGCTCAACGACAAGGTTCCGTGGCTGGGCGATGTCCCGATCCTGGGGAATTTCTTCAAAAGCAAAAGCGCCCAAAAAAGCAACTCGGAATTAATGGTCCTGTGCACGGTGCGCCGGGTTGCGCCCAGTGTCCAGGCGCCTAAGGCCCCGGTAAATCCGGAGCCGTATCTGGATCAGGGCAAGTTCGACGGCAAGAAGCCCGAGGGCAGCAGCAAGTAGGCGCTGGCTGGCACGCGGGACGGACGTTGGGAGCTTTAGAAAGGGCGGTGGGGAACGCGTCATGCCGGAATTGTCAGTAGCCGTATTCGCCACGGACCATGACCAGCGCGCGGTGCTTCAGGTTCTGGTGGATGGCACCAGCGTCGCCCGCACCGTGTGTAGCCACCCCACCATGCCTCTGGCCGCCAACGACCCGGTCATCCGCAGAACTCAAGCCTTTGCGCCCGACGTGATTCTGGTGGATATCGCCGCCGATGGCGTCACCTCGGCGCTACGGGCGGTGGAGTTGCTGCACCAGGAGCTTCCCGATTCAGCCGTGTTCGCCGTCGGCGCCATGACTCAACCCCAGTTGATTGTCAGTGCCATGCGGGCGGGTGTGCGCGAATACATTGAGCGCCCCACCACCACAACCGATCTGTTGGAAGCCTTCGTCCGCCTGACGGCAACTCGCCGCAAGCCTGGACGGGAAACTTCCCGCGGCAAAGTGTTCACAGTGGTGAATGCCAAGGGCGGAAGCGGCGCCACCACCGTCGCCGTCAATCTGGCTCTGGCCTTGCAGTCGGTACACCAGAGCACGGCGCTGGTAGACTTCGCGCCCCTGGGTCACTGTGCCTTGCATCTCAATCTCAAGCCAACCTTCACCGTCTCGGACGCCATTACGAATCTGCACCGCCTGGACGCGTCCCTGCTCGACAGCTTCATGGCCCGGCACGATCGCGGCTTGCAGGTGTTGGCCGGCGCTGCGTCTCCCACGGCCATCGAGCCCTCCGCTTCCGACTTTGCCCGCCTCCTTGACACGATGGTCGGCCTGTTTCACTACATCGTCGTGGACGTCTCGTCCCGGCTCGACAGCGCCACTCGTCTGGTCAGCAACCTGTCGGAGAAAATTCTGCTCATCGCCCACGCCGATGTCGCTTCCCTGTGGGGTGCCGGAAGAGTGGCCCAGTATCTCGGCGAGAGCGGCTCGCGGGACCGTTTTGCATTGGTGTTGAACCGTTATCGCAAGGTAGCTGGCTTCAATGAAGCGGAGACCGAGGCGGCCATCGGGGCGCCGGTGCTCTGGCGGATTCCCAATCAATACTTCGCGGTCTCGGCCGCGATTGATCGCGGCGTTCCCTTGACGCAGCAGGGGAACAGCGAAATTGCCCGTTCCATTACCGGGCTGGCGGAATGCTTGACCAAGGACGATTTGGAAGTGAAGCGCACGGCCTGGTCGCTGTTTAAGACGGTCTAGCTCTTGGCTCTTGGCTCTTAGCCTTTAGCCAAAAGCCAAGAGCTAAAAGCCAAAAGCATGGTTTAGAAATTATGGCCAATCTGCAAGCCTTCGAACGGAGCGAGTACCAGCAGGTCAAGGCGGACCTGCACCGCAAGATTCTCGATCGCCTCGACCTGGAAAAACTCGGCCGCTCGGCCGGCGATTCGGCGCGCGAAGAAGTTCTCATCCTGATCCGCAATTCGGTAAACAGCGAGGCGGTTCCCCTCAGTTTCGCCGAGCGCGAGCAGTTGTCGCGGGAAATCCTCGACGAAATCTTCGGCTTGGGCCCGCTCGAGCCGCTCCTCAAAGATCCCACCATTTCCGACATTCTCGTCAACCGCTTCGACCGCGTATACGTTGAACGCGCCGGCAAGCTGGAAATCACCGGCTTGTCGTTCAAGGACAATCAACACTTAATGCAGATCATCGACCGCATCGTGTCCCGCATCGGGCGGCGCGTCGATGAGTCTTCGCCCATGGTCGATGCCCGCCTGCAGGATGGCTCCCGCGTCAACGCCATCATTCCGCCCCTGGCGCTCGACGGAGCCTGCCTCTCGATCCGCCGTTTTGGCCGGGATCCGCTAACCGCACGCAACATGCTCGACAACAAGACCATGACCGAGCCCATGCTGGAACTGCTCTCGGCCATGGTCAAGGGCCGCTTGAACCTGATCATTTCAGGAGGAACGGGTGCCGGCAAGACGACGGTTCTCAATGTCCTTTCCGGATACATCCCGAACTCGGAGCGCATCGTAACCATCGAAGACGCGGCCGAATTGCAGCTCAAGCAGGAACACGTGGTCCGTCTGGAAACCCGGCCTCCCAACATCGAGGGCAAAGGCTCGGTTCGCATGCGCCAGCTCGTCATCAACAGCCTGCGCATGCGTCCCGATCGCATTGTGGTGGGCGAGGTGCGCGGCGAAGAAGCCTTCGACATGCTTCAGGCCATGAATACCGGTCACGAGGGTTCACTCACCACCGTACACGCCAACTCGCCGCGCGATGCCCTGGCTCGCATCGAAAATATGGTTTCCATGGCCAACCTGAACATTCCCGAGCGAGCGATTCGCCAGCAGATCGCCAACGCTGTCCACGCCGTCGTCCAGGTTGCGCGTCTCTCCGACGGTTCGCGCAAGGTGCTCACGATTTCCGAGGTCACCGGAATGGACGGAGAAATGATCACGATGCAGGACGTTTTTGTTTTTGAACGCACCGGCGTTGACGAGAGCGGGAAGGTGCGCGGCGCCTTCCGGTCCACTGGTCTCCCGCCATATTTCGCCGAGCGCCTCGCCACCGCCGGCTGCCGCCTGAGTCCCGCGCTCTTCGAGTCCCGGATGGAGGTCTAGCGGATGCCGTTCGTCATCGCCTTGCTGGTATTTGTGGTGGTCACCCTGGCGGTCTTTGCCGCCACGTCTTTGGTTGATCAGCGCAAGTCCCAGGCCCGCATTCTCCGCGATCGCCTCTCCACCGTTCAGAAACCAACCGAACAACCAGCGCCGGCTGTCGCTCTCGTTCGCGACGAAGTGCTCAGCGGGATACCGGCATTCGACAACTTTCTGCGCCGCTCTGAGCGAGTCTCGCTTCTGCAGAAAATGCTGGCTCAGGGGAACGTGGATGTTCGCGCCGGAAACTTCCTGATGCTTTGCGCAGTGTCGGCCCTGGTATTCGCGGTGATCGCTTTCCTCGTCGGCGGCGCCCTGCTGTTCGGATGGGTCGGCGCTCTGCTCGGTTTTTTTATCCCCTACGCATATGCCTCGCATAGGCGGTCGAAGCGCTTCCAGAAATTTGAGGAGACGTTTCCCGAGGCCATCGATACGCTCGCCCGCGCCGTTCGCGCCGGTCACGCGTTTACCACCGCGCTGGAAATGATTGCCAACGAAGTCTCCGAACCCGTTGCCGGAGAATTCCGCCAGCTCTTCGAAGAACAGAAATTCGGGCTCCCGGTACGGGACGCCCTGCTCAATCTGACCGACCGCATTCCTCTGGTCGACGTCAAGTTCTTTGTGACGGCGGTGATGTTGCAACGCGAAACCGGCGGCAATCTTGCCGAGATTCTTGACAACCTTTCCTACGTCATCCGCGAACGCTTTAAAATCCTGCGCCAGGTCCGCGTCCACACTGCCCAGGGACGCCTCACCATGCTCCTGCTCATGGCTCTGCCGCCCACGATTGTGGTCACCATGCTCATCATCAACCCGGGATTCATTCAACCGCTGTTCACAGAATGGCTGGGACACGCCGCGATCGTCGTCGGCATCACTTTGCAGACGCTGGGCTACTTTGTCATTCGCAAAATTATCAGGATTCAGGTCTGATTCATGGCGCTGGCGCTCTCCATTTTCGTGTTTCTCACCATCGTGGTGATCGTGTTCGCTTTTGCAGCGGCCACGGTTGCGCCTTCGTCGGTGCTCGGATCCCGCCTGCGCGAAATCGGCTGGCAGCGTCCCAAAACCCAGGCAAAACCCGCCATCCGCGAACGCATTCAGCAGGCCCTCGATCCGCTGAGCCGCGCCTTGCCGGTCTCGCCTACGAATGTTTCGCAAACCCGGGCCTGGCTGATTCAGGCGGGATATCGCGACGCCCAGCACGTCACCATCTATCGTGGTTTGCGCGTCCTGTTCGCCGCACTTGCTTTCTTCTCTGTTTTTCTGTTCACCGGATTCGATTCGCTCTGGCTGCTTTGCGGCACCGTCGCGTTCGGCTTTTTCATCCCGCGATTCTTGCTAAAAAGGAAGCTGAAGGAACGGCAGCGCCGGATTCGCATCGGCCTTCCCGATGCACTCGATTTAACCGTGATCTGTGTGGAAGCGGGCCTGGCTCTCGATCAGGCCATGATGCGAGTGGGCCAGGACCTGAGCCACGCGCACCCGGAACTGAGCGGCGAATTCCATCTCTTCAACCTGGAAACTCGCGCCGGAAAACCTCGCGTCGAGGCTCTCCGCAATCTGGCCGAGCGCACGGGGGTCGATGACCTTCGCTCGCTGGTGGGAACCCTGATTCAGACCGACCGCTTCGGAACCAGCGTTGCCCAGGCCTTGCGCGTGCACTCCGATTCCCTGCGTACCGAGCGCCGCCAGCGCGCTGAAGAACAGGCCGCTAAGACTACGGTCAAAATGATCCTTCCCCTCGTCCTGTTTGTGATGCCCTCCCTGATTGTCGTCACCATCGGGCCGGCCCTAATTCAGTTGCTGAAAATATTCCTCCCGGCTGGGGTGGGAGTAGTGGGAGTACAACGGTGAATCCCTAAACCCTATTGAGGAGTTGTCATGTCCCCGCGCGGGCCCACGGGATACGCTTTTAACCGCACCCGCACCACCTATCTCGCGACCGATCTCCGGATCGCACGCACCCACTGGTCCCGCTTTCGCGGCCTCATGGCCACCGACTCGTCCCGTTTCTCCCGCGGCCAGGGACTGTGGATTAACCCTTCCCACGGCATCCACACCTTCGCCATGCGCTTTCCGATCGACGCCGTGTACCTTGACCGGGAACGGATTGTCGTCCACATTGAAGAGGAGCTCAAGCCCTGGCGTCTGGCCGCCGTTCGCGTCTACGCCGCTTCCGTGCTTGAACTTCCCACTGGCGCCGTCCGCGAGTCCCTGACCGTGCTCGGCGACCACGTAGATATTTTTTTCGAGCAGCCTCTTCATACCGAGGCTGCTTGAACCATCGAGGCGCATAAACACCGAGGCCAATGAATACCGTTGACACCATTCCGGAAAGCGTTGCCCAGTGGCCCGAGCCGCCGCGCCTGCTGGTGGAATGGTCATCGCCATGGGAAGAGTTCAAGTCTGCGTTGCGCCCGGCGCTCGCCCGCCCTCC
>Ga0209117_1000350_pt1 | contig 21723 bp, 19 predicted proteins | sample BlaSpr_A8_OM2_M2_FD_187978 | JGI IMG/M metagenome (GOLD analysis project Ga0209117, IMG submission 187978) | Forest soil microbial communities from Thunder Bay, Ontario, Canada - Black Spruce, Ontario site 2_A8_OM2_M2 (SPAdes) (version 2) | ecosystem: Environmental > Terrestrial > Soil > Boreal...
TGCCACCACCGCCGCAAGTGCGGCGGTGAGCAGCCGCCTATCTGGGATGTGTGGTCACCCAGATGTTGGCAAGTGAGCAGATCAGGAAGGCGACGACCAGCACCCACGTCGTCCAGTAGATCTGGCGCTCGAGCCCGCGGCGAGTGCGATACCCGCCGCCCGACCCGTCGCCGCCTCCACCGATTGTTCCGCCGAGGCCCGAAGCCTTCGGCGTCTGAATTAGCACGCCCGCCATCAAGAAGAGCGCCAGGACGGCCTCGGTGATGACGAGAAGGTTCTTTAGGTTAGCCATGGGACCGGGAGATTTTACCTAGTCACTCACCGCTAACTCCAGACGGAGGAGAAGCGGGCGTTGATCGCGTCCCAGTTGAGGGTGTTGAACCACGCGGCGATGTAGTCCGCCCGCTTGTTCTGGTACTTGAGGTAGTACGCGTGCTCCCAGACGTCTACGCCCAGGATGGGGGTCAGGCCCTCCATGTAGGGGCTGTCCTGGTTGGGGTAGCTCTTGATGGACATCTTGCCGTTCTTGTCGACGACCAGCCAGGCCCATCCGCTGCCAAACTGACCCAACCCCGCTTTCTGGAGCTGCTCCTTGAACGCGTCGTAGCTGCCGAACGTGCTCTTGATGCCGTCGCCGACCCGACCGGGTGGGTTGCCGCCGCCACCTGGGCCCATGATGGTCCAGAAGATCGAGTGGTTCGAATGGCCGCCGGCATTGTTCCGGATGGCGGTCCGGATGTCCTCGGGCACCTCGTTGATGCTCCAGAGAAGGTCTTCGACAGTCTTACCCGCCCACTCGGGGTGCTTCTCGAGCGCTGCGTTCGCGTTGGTCACATAGGTTGCGTGATGCTTGTCGTGATGAATCTCCATCGTTTTCGCGTCGATGTGCGGCTCGAGCGCGTCGAACCCGTAGGGAAGCGGTGGAAGTACAAGTGGCATGTGGAACCCTCCGTTTATCTGAAGCTGTTTCTTTGCTCTAGAGAACCAGTCTAAGAGGTTGTGTCTTCCGACCCGGAAGCCTGCGCCCGGACTGCCTCCGCACGCTGCTTGATCTCTTCCGGGTCGCCGAGATACCGCCACGACGCCGGCTTGAGGTCCGCGGCCAGCTCGTAAACGCGAGGCACCCCCGTTGGGATGTCGAGATCGACGACCTCTTGCTCGGAAAGCCCATCGAGATGCTTGACCAGCGCTCGGAGGCTGTTGCCGTGCGCCGCGACCAGCACGCAGGTGTAACGGAGAAGGTCGGGCACGATGGCGTCATACCAGTACGGGAGCATCCGGTCGACCACGTCCTTCAGGCATTCGGCGCTCGGCAGCACCTCGGGCGGGAGGTCCGCGTAGCGCCGGTCGTGTGAGGGATGTCGCTCATCCGACGGCTCGAGAGCGGGCGGCCTGACGTCGTAGCTCCGGCGCCATACCTTCACCTGCTCCTCTCCGTAGCGCGCCGCCGTCTGAGCCTTGTTCAGTCCCTGCAGGGCGCCATAGTGCCGCTCGTTCAGACGCCAGCTGCGCCGCACGGGGATCCAGCTACGACCGAGCTCGAATAGAGCGAGATCGGCGGTTTCAATCGCCCGCAAAAGCAAGGAGGTGTGCACCACTTCTGGTAGCAGCCCCGCCTCCTTCATCAGGCGGCCGGACTCGATCGCTTCGGTGTCTCCGTGCTCGCTGAGCGGGACGTCGTGCCAGCCGGTGAAGAGGTTCTCGAGGTTCCAGGTGCTCTGCCCGTGCCTGAGCAGAACCAGAGTCCCAGGCTGCCTTCTGTCAGCGGTGCTGCCCATAAACCTCTGCTGTGATTTTCACGATCTGCGCGAACTCTGCGGCGTCCAGGCTCGCGCCGCCGACAAGGCACCCGTCACACAGAGGCAGCTCGACATAGGACTCCACGTTTTTCGAGTTGACGCTTCCGCCGTAGACGATCCGGACCTTCTTGGCGGCTCCGGCGCCGATCACCAGCCCGACCACGTTGCGAATCAGCCTCATCGTCTTGTACGCGTGCTCGGGGTCCGCGCTCTTCCCCGAGCCGATCGCCCACACGGGCTCATACGCGACGACGAGGCGGGCGGAGTCGTCGGCCGAGCAGTTGGCCAGACCCGCTCGCACCTGCGCCTCGACGACCTGATCCGAGGTGCCGGCGTCGTAGTGCTCCCCCAGCTCGCCGACGCACATGACGACGTTGAGCTCGCAGGCAAGGGCCGCTGCAGTCTTCTTGGCCACCATGTCGTCAGTCTCGCCGAGGTAAATGCGGCGCTCCGAGTGGCCGACGATGACCCACTCGCACCAGCCCTTCAGCATCGCGGGCGACACCTCTCCCGTGTAGGCGCCTGACGGCTCCCAGAAGCAATCCTGCGCGCCCAGCTTCACGCCCGACTCGGCCAGCACCTCGTAGACCGGCATCAGCCAAGGAAACGGCGGGAAGACGGCGACCTCGACGCGGTTGGCATGCCCCCTGGCCACCGAAAGGACCCCGCGCACTAGGTCGAGCGCCTCGTCAGCGGTGTTTGGATTCATCTTCCAGTTGCCCGCCACCAGAGGAATCGGCGCTTCTCGGCTGGACACTTCAGGCTTCCTTGAGGATCGCGATGCCTGGCAGCTCCCTGCCTTCCAGATACTCGAGCGTCGCGCCGCCACCTGTCGAAACATGCGAGAAGCGCCCGGTCAGTCCAAGTGAATCGATGGCCGCGACAGTATCGCCGCCGCCGACCAGCGTGTAACCACCCGAGTTTGCGATCGCCTCTCCGATGGCCTTCGTCCCGTCGCTGAAATCTGGGATCTCGAAGACCCCCATCGGCCCGTTCCACACGACAGCACCTGCGCCACGCAATCGCTGCGTGAACAGCCCGACCGACTTGGGACCGATGTCGAGTGCCATCCAACCTGCCTCCACCGCTGACGCTTCCATGATGCGCAACGGCTGACCGGCCTCCATCCGGCGCGCGCAGACGAGATCGACAGGAAGCAGCAGCTTGCGGCCGCCTGCTTCAGCGACCTCTCTGGCGGTGTCGAGCGCCGTGTCCTCGACCAGGCTGTTCCCCGTCGGATAGCCGCGCGCCTTGAAGAACGTGTTGGCCATCGCGCCACCGATCACCAGCGCGTCGACCTTCTTCAGCAGGTTGCGAAGCACTCCGACCTTGGTCGAGACTTTGGCGCCGCCCACCACTGACAGCATCGGCCGCTTCGGGTTATCGAGCGCCTGGTGCAGCGCAGTCAGCTCCGCCTCCATCAGCTCGCCCGCGAACGCGGGCAAGTAAGCGGCGACACCGACCACCGATGCGTGCGCGCGGTGCGAGCACGCGAAAGCATCGTTCACGTAGAGCTCTCCAAGGGACGCCAGCCTGTGCGCGAAGTCGGGGTCGTTCGCCTCTTCTTCGGGATGAAACCGCACATTCTCGAGCAGCAGCACCTGGCCGTTCTGCAGCTTGCCGACCGCTGTCCGAGCAGGTTCGCCCACACAGTCTTCTGCGAAATGCACCTCGCGGTCGAGAAGGTGCTCGAGGTGAATCGCGATCGGTCGCAGCGAGAGCTCCGGCTCGACGCCCTTTGGGCGACCGAGGTGCGACATCACGATGACCATCGCGCCACGCTGAGCCAGGTGTACGAGCGTCGGCATCGCGGCGCGGATCCGCGCGTCGTCGGTGATATGACCCTTTGACATCGGCACATTGAAGTCCTCGCGCACCAGGACACGCTGCCCGGCGACGTCGACGGAGGTGATCGATGCTTTCAGAGGGACTTAGCCATGTAGGCGATCAGGTCAACCATGCGGCAGCTGAAGCCCCACTCGTTGTCGTACCAGCTGACCACCTTGGCCCATCCGCCACCCAGCTCCAGCGTCAGCGGCGCGTCGACGATCGAAGAATGCGGGTTGTTCTTCATATCCGAAGACACGAGCTCCTCGTGACTGACCGCAAGGATGCCACGCAGCTCGCCACTCGCGGCCTCCTCGAAAGCAGCGTTTATGTCCGCAGCCGTCGCAGTCTTCTTGAGCTCCACCGTGAGGTCGACCACCGACACGTCGAGGATCGGGACGCGAAAGGCCATGCCGGCGAACTTGCCTGCGAGCTCGGGCAGAACCTCGGCCACGGCACGGTTGGCGCCGGTGGACGTGGGGATGATGTTGTCGGCGGCAGCCCGCGCGCGCCGCAGATCCTTGTGCGGCAGGTCCTGCAATTTCTGGTCCGCCGTGTACGCGTGGATTGTCGTCATCATGCCGCGCTCGATGCCGAACGACTCGTTCAACACTTTCGCCAGCGGTACGAAGCAGTTGGTCGTGCAGCTGGCGTTCGAGACGATGTTGTGCTTCTTCGAGTCGTAACCCTTGTGGTTGACGCCCATCACGACGGTGTAGTCCTGGTTGGTCGCAGGCGCTGAGATGATGACCTTCCTGGCGCCGCCCTTGTCGATATGAACGCGGGCTTTGGTGCCGTCGGTGAAGAGGCCGGTCGACTCGATCACCACCTCTACGCCCAGGTCCTTCCAGGGCAGCTCCGCCGGGTCCTTGTGGCTCATGAACTTGACGGTCTTGCCGTCCACTTTGATGCTGTCGTCGCTCGCTGAAACCGCGGGGCCAAAAGTGCCTAGCGCGGTGTCGTGCTTGAGCAGGTGCGCGAACGTCTTGGCGTCGCCGATGTCGTTGACCGCGACGATCTCGAAATCCGCCTTGAGCTCGTGGGCCGCGCGGTAGATGTTCCGGCCGATCCGTCCGAATCCGTTAATGCCTACTTTCAATGTCACGACGCAAATGTTAGGCGGAGCGGGGCGATCCCTTCGAGACCACGGGCTCGTCCTGAGAGTCGGCCAGCCGCTGGAGCCGGCGCAACCGGTGGTTGACCGCGGACTTCGAGAGCTTCATGCCGTCCGCCAGCTCGCCCAGGTTGAGCTGCGGGTTGGCGGTCCGCCAGCGAGCCATCTCGCGAAGTGCCGGCGGCAACAGGTCGAGCTTGCCGTTCGCCTCGAGCCGCTCGATCGCCGCAGCTTGCCGCAGCCCGGAGCCGATTGTCTTGCCGATGTTTGCGGTCTCGAAGTTGAGGCGGCGGTTCACCTCTCCACTGACGGCGCGCACCACCCTCACGTTCTCGAACTCCATGACCGCGCGACTCGCGCCCATCAGCGAGAGGAGCCGGACTATCGCGTCGCCCTCCTTGACGTAGACGACATGCTGTCCCCCGCGCTCCATGACGCCGACCTTGGCGTCGGCCGAGCCGGCCATTGACGCGACTGCGGTCGCCCAGGTGGTAGTCGGCAGGACGAACTCCATGTGGTAGCGCGTGCTCGGGGCATTGACGGACCCGCAGCCGAGGAACAGTCCGCGCAGCATCGCCTTCCTGTCGCACGCCGCGTCGGGTACTGCATGCATCGCGGACTGCGTGAAGGCTGGCGCGACGCCTTGCGGCAGCGCGAGCTCGATGAAGAAAGACATGCGTTTGCGCGTCTTCACGGCCTGGTATTTGGCTTCCATATGAGCGATCGCCCGGCCCAGCCGCACCACCTTTCGCGCAACTGCATTTCGCAGCAGCGAGAAGTAGGCCGACTGGCCATCACCCTGCCGTTTGATCAGCCTTGCGCGGGAACCGAAATAGATTCCTAGCAGCTCGCTCAGCTGGCAGCACGGTCGGGCCGGCAGAAGCCCGGCCATCTCGTTCTTGACGTCCGCGGAGAACGAAATGCGGTGTACCTCCTGGACCTGAAAGTTCCCCCGCCCTTTCTCGGAGTGTACCTCCACCCAGGGAGAGGTTGCTTCCCCGCTAGGCGGATGGCGGCACCAGGGAGAAGTTGCTTCCCCGCTTGGCGGGGAAGCCGGCGCTGCCCGTTGGCAGCGCCGGATGGGGGCGACCTAGGGAGAAGTTGCTTCCTCGCTTGGCGGGGAAGCCGGCGCTGCCTGGCAGCGCCGGATGGGGGCGACCAAAGGAGCCTCGGCGCAGCACAATGTCTCCAGTGACTGAGATGAGGATGATCGAGGCGGTGCGCGCCGCCATCGGCGAAGAGATGGAACGCGACGACCGGGTGCTCGTCATGGGCGAGGACGTCGGCCGGAAGGGCGGCGTGTTCGGGGCGACCGACGGCCTCTATGACCGCTTCGGCGAGGCGCGAGTGCTCGACACTCCGCTGGCCGAGTCGGCCATCGTCGGCGTCGCCATCGGCGCCGCGCTGAACGGCCTGATCCCCGTCGCAGAGATCCAGTTCGCGGATTTCATCCACCCCGCCTTCAACCAGATCGTCAGCGAGGCGGCCCGCACCCGCTACCGCTCGAACGGGGACTGGTCGGTCCCCATCGTGATCCGGACTCCGTACGGTGGCGGGGTTCACGGCGGCCTCTACCACTCGCAGTCCATCGAAGCGTTCTACGCACACGTTCCGGGACTGAAGGTCGTCGTCCCGAGCACCCCGTCCGACGCTCACGGGCTCCTCAAGTCAGCCATCCGCGACCCGAACCCTGTGCTCTTCCTCGAACACAAGAAGGTCTACCGCCTCATCACCGAAGAGGTGCCCAACGGCGATCACCTCATCCCGATCGGCCCCGCGGTGGTGCGGCGGGAAGGCACGAAGCTCAGCTGCTTCGCGTGGGGATTGATGACGCATTACAGCCTCGAGGCCGCGGCCATGCTGGAGCGCGAAGGAGTGAGCGTCGAGGTCGTCGACCTGCGCTCGCTGACGCCGCTCGACCGGGAGACGATCCTGGCGTCGGTCCGCAAGACAGGCAAGGCGATGGTGGTTTACGAGGACAACTTGACCGGCGGATTCGGCGCCGAGATCGCCGCCATCATCTCGGAGCACGCGTTCGATTCGCTGGACGGCCCCGTCGTGCGCGTCGCGGCGCCCGACATCCCGGCGATGCCGTTCAACTCGCCGCAGGAGGATTTCTTCATGCCCAATCCGCAGAAGATCGCGGACGCGATGAGGCGACTCAGTGCCTACTAAAAAGCAACGGCTCCCCACTGCTTCCCCGCTTGCGGGGAAGGTGGCGCGCAAAGCGCGCCGGATGGGGGGAGGTGACACGTCTCCTGCCTTCCCTTCAATCTCTCATGCCGAGTACGCGATCAGGCGGCAGGCGGTCGCGGCGGGCATCGATGCCGCGGGCCTGGACGCGATCTGCGTCTTCTACCCGGCCCGGGTGGCCTACCTGACCGGGTTCCACCACATCCCTACCGAACGTCCTATCGCGCTGGTGCTTGGGCCGAAGGGCTTTTCGGCGTTGCTGGTGCCGGCGGTGGAGAAGGAACACGCGGAAGCGTCGACCTCTCTCGAGAGGATCGACGTGTACTTCGAGTACCCCGGAAGCGAGCACCCGATGGAGCGCCTCGCGGCGATTCTCACCGAGATCAGCGCGAAACCAAGACGCACGGGCGCCGACCACGACGGCTACGTTCCTCGGTGGGGCTATCGCGGCCCGACGCTGAGCGAGCTGATGGGCCAGGCGCCTTTTGACGCCGAGCTCATCATCGAGTCACTCCGCCGCGTGAAATCGACTACCGAGATCGCGTGCATCCAGCTCAGCTGCGACTGGGCCGTGCGCGCACATCACCGGATGCAGGCCGCGATCACGACCGGAAAGACCGAGATGGAGTGCTACTCGCCAGGTGTCACCGAAACGATGGAGGAGATGCTCCACGAGATGCCGGGCTGGCGGCCGCGCGGTTTTGAGGGCAACGGCCTCACCGCGATGTTCGTCGCCGGGCGATCCACCGCCATGCCGCACGGTTTCGTGCGCGGGCACGGCATCCAGAAAGGTGACGTGCTGGTGAGTGGCGCGGGCGCGGACATCGACGGGTACCTGAGCGAGCTGGAGCGGACGATGATCGTCGGCCCGCCCACCGCCGAGCAGAAGCGCGGCTTCGAAGCAATGCTCGCGCTGCAGACCCGCGCGATCGAGGTCATGGCGCCTGGGGTGCCTGTCGCCGAGGTCGAGCTGGCCACCGCGCGCCTTGCTCAAGAGCTGGGTGTGGCGGACAACCTACGCCACCACGTCGGTCACTCGATCGGGCTCGAAGGGCATGAAGCACCTTTCCTCGATCGGGGCGACGAGGCGGTGCTGGAATCCGGCATGGTGTTCACTGTCGAGCCAGGCGTCTATATCAAGGAGCTCGGCGGATTCCGGCACTCCGACACCGTGGTCATCACTGACGACGGATGCCGCGTCATGACGAGCTACCCGCGCGAGCTGAAAGACCTCGTAATTTGATTGAACGATAGGCTCGGCCTCAGGCCGAGCCTCAGGCCGTAGCCGGCACGGGCTCAGGTACAGGCCGGACCTTGCTCGTGTACATGTGCAGCACTGTTGTGCCGTCGGCCACATGCCGCCGGATGCGATCCACGGCCATCGGAGGCAGCATGCCCTGGTCCTCAACCGTGACCAGCGTCTCCCGCGGACCCACCGTCCGCCAGACCTCTCCGACCATCTCTCGGGGCAGGCTGCCCGGCATGTAGACGTAACGGCGGTTCGGCACCTTGCCGCGGGCGAGCATCTCCGCCCTGGCAAACGCGTCATGAGCCGAGTAATCCCTGAGGTAGGGGTCGGCAACTTCGAGCAGCTCGTGATGCTGGTTCGGATAGCGATCGCCCCGGTACAGGAACAAGGCGTCGCGGCCGTCGGCAGCGCGGACCGCTTCTGCAATCACCGCCTCCGCTGCCTGCTGGTCGTGCGGAAGGATGACCAGAACCTCGCCCGCCGCGGGTCGATTGCCAAGCGCGGTGGCAATCGATTCCTTCGCCCGCTGAGGCCGGAACGGAACCGGGAACACGCTCGGCCGGCGGCTGCGGTAGTACCGGTACGTCATGAGGCCGAGGATCAGTCCCACGATTGTCAGCCCGCCCCCGAACTCGGTGGCGAGCGGCTTGGCAACGAGGTTGATCACCCACGCGAGCACGACCAGGACGGTGGTCACAATGCCCAGGACAAAGATCGCGGCAGCTCCCGCATTCCATGCGGGGCGTTCACGCCAGCGCACCAGGTCGAGGCTGATGCACGTCAGCACGAATGTGCCAAGCAAGCCGAATGCGTAGAGGTCACCGAGCAGGTTGACCTGCGCGTTCGCCGCGACAGTGATGATGACGGGCATGACGACTGCGGCCAGGATCGACCACTGCGGCGTGACGCGCCACCGGTTTCGGCGCTCGAGCACTCGGGGCAGGAAGCCCATTCGCGCCAGAGCGATGAAGACGTGGTACGCGCCGATGATCGCCGTGTTGCTCGCGAAGACGAGGAGCAGCGACCCGGAGATGGCAACGTAATCTCCGAGCAATCGACCGGCGGAGTGCGCTCCGAGCAGCGAGATGAACTGGTTGGGATCCGCGTTGTCGGCGAGAAGGGTGGTCGACCACAGCGTGAGCAGTGGGCTGGTGATCGCCATCGTCAGCACGACGGCGGTCATGGCACGAAAGGCGGTTCGCTTACGCGGTTCCCGCATCGCCGGGGCGAGCTGCGCAACACTCTCCAGCCCGGAGAAGGCGAGGAAGGCCGCGCCGAAGCCGGTTAGCAGCAGGACCGGGGTCAGGGGCGGCCCGTGCGTGATCGCGGTGAAGCTGTGCAGCACACCCGCCGGACCGAGATAGATTGCGGTCGCGATCACGACGGCGAGCTGTCCGGCGCCGGCGAGGCACGCCACGATGGCTGTTGTCCGCGCGCTCTCTTTGATGCCCAGAAAGTTCAGGATGCCCAGGGCGATCAGCGCGCCGACCGTGGCGTGCAGAACCCACGGCATCAGCGAGGGCATCACGACCGAGAGGTAAAGAGCGCCCGACAACGCGCTCAGCGCGGCGGTCAGGAAGTAGTCGACCAGGATCATCAGGCCTCCCAGCAGCCCTGCAAATGGATGCAGCGCCTGAGAGGAAACGTTGACCACGCCGCCGCCTTCTGGATAACGCCATGTCACTTCGGCGTACTTCACACAGAGAAGGACGAAGACAAAGAGCGTCATGAGCACGAAGAGGGCGGCGCGCGATTTGAAAGGGCCGTACAGAATGCCCGGCACGTAGTAGACGGACGTGCCGATGTCCGCGAAGATGACGGCCCAGCACAGGAAAGGCCCGAGACTTCCTCCGCGGACCTTGATCCGGCGACGGGCGACGACCTGGCGCATATGTCCAAGCTAGGCGATACACCGTTTGATGGGCGTTTGGGCCAAACCCCGAACCGTATGGATCCCGCATGGATGGCCGCTCGATCCTTTACCCTCGCCTGCGATGACTGCCGACCACGTCGCTCGTCGAGGCCGTCGCCCCGGCGACCTGCGGGTCGTCGTGCGCCGCGCCGCCAAGCTGCCCCGCACCCTCGGAGCGCCGGCGCTCTTCGCCGCCTGCTACGGCAACGTGGGCTCCAGCATCTACTACGCCCTCGGCGTCACTGCCGCGTTCGCCCTGGGTCTCACTCCGCTGGCCATGATCCTGGCGGGCCTTATCTTCGTCAGCACCGCCCTGAACTACGCCGAGGGCACCGCTGCCCTCCCGCACGCCGGCGGCAGCTCGAGCTTCGCGCGCCGAGCGTTCAACGGACCCATCGGCTTTCTGGTTGGCTGGGTCCAGCTGCTCAACTACACCGCGACGGTCTCCATCTCCGCCTACTTCGCGATCAGCTACCTCGGCGTGTTCGGCAAGTACATGCCGCTGTTCCACGTCTTGAAGGACAACGACAGCTGGCACGTCGCCGCGACAGTAGTGCTGATCGGCTTCCTTGTCGTCGTCAACGTGGTCGGCATCCAGGAGTCGAGCGCGCTCAACCTGGTTCTCGCCATGGCCGACCTGGTCACGCAATTCGTGCTGGTCATCCTCGGCGTGGTGCTTCTCCTGAACATCCAGACGGTCATCAGCAACATCCACTGGGGAATCGCGCCGACGTGGGGCAACTTTCTTGCCAGCATTTCGATCGCGATGGTCACGTATACGGGTATCGAGACCATCTCCAACATGTCCGAGGAGGCAAAGGACCCCGGCCGGAGCGTGCCACGGGCAACGTTTGCCGTGATCGCGGCGGTGCTGTTTGTCTCAGCCTTTCTTCCAACCATCGGCATGAGCGTGTTCCCGGTCCACCCCGACGGCGCCGGCCATTTCACGACCGACCTTGCCACGACCTGGAAGAACGATCCTGTGGCCGGCATCGTCACCGGCTTCTCTCAGCCGCTGGCCTTCTGGTCAGGGATCTGGGTGGGCATCCTCGCCTTCACCATCCTGGTCATCGCCACCAACGCCGGCCTGATCGGGATCTCAAGATTGAGCTACTCGCTGGCGGGAGCGGACTTGCTGCCTCGCCAGTTCGCAAAGCTGCACACGAAGTACAGGACGCCGTACATCTCGATAGTGATCTTTGGCATCGTGGCCGCGGTCCTCGTCCTGCCGGGAATCATTGTGGGCGGCGGGGAGATCGACCTCTTGGGCGCGGTGTACGCGCTCGCCGCGACGTTTGCGTTCTGCTCGGCGCACCTCTCAGTCATGCGGCTGAGATTCATCGAGCCCAACCTCTACCGGCCTTACCGCATGCCGTGGAACATCAGGTTCGGGCGCGACAGCATCCCTGTCATTTCGCTGCTGGGCGCCCTCGCCATCGGCACTGTGTTCACGCAGCTGATGTCGCAGAACATCTCCAACTCGACTTACATCTATCTTGGGTGGCTCGTGCTGGGCGGCATCACGTTCGTGATCTATCGCCGCTATCGAAAGCAACCTCTCTGGGAGCCGCTCGAGGTGCCGCCTCCGCCGGACCGGGAGATCGAACGGCTGGCGCCGGAACCTCGGCCGAGTGAAGCCCGCTACCGGCTGGGCCGCCGCGAGCGCGTCGCCGCGCACGCCGCCGCGGAGCCCGCGCATCGGCGCCGAACACGTCCCGGCTGGCAGCTTGAGTTCGAGCTCTTCTTCGCCCGCCACGGAGCCGCCCGCGGCATCCTGATCGTCCTCGTGTTTGCTGCCGTCAGCGGTCTCGCCGTCGGCGTGGATCTCTCGAATTACGATCCATTCGGTCCCGGCCTCGGCTGGTCACCTGGCATCGTGCTCGTCGCGTTGATCGCCGCTTACCTGCTCAACAGGAGCCACTCCGAGCAATAGCCCCTAGCCCTCCAGCCGGTAGCCCACCCCCGGTTCGTTGACTATGTACCGCGGATTCGCGGGATCGTCACCGAGCTTCTTGCGAATCTGCGCGACCACATATCGCGTGTTGTACGTGTCGCCGATCGCGTAATCGCCCCACACCTGCCGCAGCAGTGTTGTGTGCGTCACCGGCTTGCCGGCGTGGAGCGCGAGGAATCGCAGCAGCTCGTACTCCGTCGGTGTCAACCGGACGCTCTTCCCATTCACCGTGACCGAGCGCCGGCCGATGTCGATCGCAAGGTCACCCGACCTGATCACGGGCTCACCGGCAGTCACGTCGGCCTGCCTGCGCAGCACCGCACGAATCCGCGCCACCAGCTCTTCCGTGCCAAAAGGTTTGACCAGGTAGTCATCGGCCCCGGCATCCAGCGCACGCACCTTGTCCTTCTCGTCGGGCATGACGCTGACGATGATCACGGCGGCGCGCGTGGCCGGCCTCAACGCCTTCAATGTTGCAAACCCGTCCATGCCGGGCAACCCGAGGTCGAGGAGGATCACATCCGGCCGCCAGGCCGCAGCCTCAGTCACCGCCTCCTCCCCGCTCCCCACCGCGCGCACGTCGAAGTCGTGGTAGCCGAGGCCTGCCCGCAGGGCGCGCTGCATCTCGACTTCGTCGTCGACCACCAGAACACGCCCGCTCATGAGCCGGGCACAGCGGGAACCGGGGCCAGCGGGAACGTGAAAGTGAAGCGCGGGCCCCGGCGGCGATTCTCCGCGCTGATTCGTCCGCCGTGCGCCTCGACGACTCGCTTGCAGATCGCCAGGCCAAGACCGCTGCCGCGAGCCCGGCGGGTCCAGAACGTGTCGAAGACACGATCGAGGTCAGCCGTCGCGATCGGCGGCCCCTCGTTCTCTACCCACGCTTCAAGCATTCCGCTTCGCGGCACCGCACCGACCTCGATCACACCGTTGAGCGGCGCCCACTCATGTGCGTTCTCGAGCAGGTTGGCGAGCACGCGCCCTGCCTGCACCTCATCGACCTCCACCGGCGGCAGGTCGTCAGGCAGCTCGACCACCAGCCGGTTGCCGGCGAGCTCGCCGCGGAGCTGTCGGGTCGCTCCCGCGACCAGGTCGGCGAAGCTCTGGGCTTCCTTGTCGAGTTCCAGACCAGCCTCGAGACGCGACAGGGCCAGGAGGTCGCCGACCATGCGGTCGAGCCGCGTCGCCTGCCGGTCCAGGTCGACCAGCAGCTCCCGCTGATCCGCCTGAAGGCCTGCCTGGGGCGAGGCCAACGCGGTGAGACCCGTACGGAGCGAGGCGATAGGGCTCTTGAGCTCGTGAGACAAGGAGGAGAGGATCGCCGTCTTCAGGCGGTCCGAAGACTCGAGTCCGCGAGCCCTTTCCGACTCGAGCGCCGCACGCCTGCGGTCGAACAGGAGGTCGGCCAGCCCGATCAGCGCCGCGAGCATGCGCAGCTCATCCGGCCCGGCGAGCTCCGCATCGACCTGTAGCACCGCGACCCCACTGGCAAGAGGCAGGTAGGCCGGCTCGGCCGCGCCCGGGTTGGTTCGCACCAAAGTGACCGCACCAGCACGGACCGAGATGCGGATCGGGCGGCCGTTCTCGTGAGACCACGCCGCCTGCTTCAGCTCAGCCGCGCTGAGGTCGCCACCGGCGAGTGCGCTCGGCAGTCCCGAATCAACGGCCACCAGGGCGAACCGGCCGACAGATCTCAGCTCGGTGCCGCGCTCGCACAGCATCGCCATCGCGACCGTGACCTCCTGGGAGCGAAGAGCCTCCGTCGCCACCTCGTACAGCGCGCGGGATTCCCGAGTCAGCGCCTCGGCGCTCGCGCGTGCTCGCCGGAGAGACCCCGCGAGCTGGCTCGTGACGAGCGCCACGGCGAGGAGGACCACCAGCTCGAGGACCTCAGCCGGACCATTAACCGAGAGGGTGCCGACCGGAGGGACGAAGAAGAAGTCGTAGAGGACGAAAGCGGCGACGCTCCCGACGACGGCGGGCCACCGACCCCATCGCGCTCCCAGCCATAAGACCAAAAGGAGGTACATGGCCGACATGCCCGACACAGGCGCCCGCAAGTTGACCAGCCAAATGACCGCGGTGATCCCGATCACGCCGCCAATAGCAATCGCGTACGGCGCCAGGCGGCGCATCAAAACCAGCGCACTCCAGTCCCGTGAGCGGTGCTCGTGCCCAGAAGCTCGTCGCCCAGCCGGATTTCGAAGGTGCCCTGGTCCGGCTCCAACCTCAAGTGATAGGCGGATGCCTCCGCGATCGCGTTCGCGATCCTTGTGCGCTGGTCGCCGCTGACGTACTGCATGAAAACTGAGTGGAACACGACGGTCGCCAACCCGGGGCGCGGCTTGGCGAGTTCGCGCTCCAGGAAAGTCGCGGCGTCCAGTCGCTCCACAGTGACCGGCACCTCTTTCGCGATCGTGATCGCGCCGTCCAGTCGGGACAGCCGGCCCAGCTGGTCCGCCCAGATAAAGGAGCGCAGGGTCATCGCGCCGGCGTCGCTGGTTGGGTCGATCGGCGCGACGTCGCAGCCCTTGCGCTCGATGACTTCCGCGGCGCGCTCGAGTGGCGGCGCGACGTCGAAGACATGGACGAACCGAACCGCCGCGTTCTCGTCGCCCCACCCTGCCTCGCCGGGCTCGCCCGAACTGCCTGACTCGTATCGGTAGCGATCCCACCTGAGGTTCAGACCCGCGCTCGCTCCGATCTCGAGGATGCGCAGCGGCAATCCCGTGCGATGGGCGACCTCGAGGAACCCGCCCAGCAGGGCGGCGCTGCGACCCACCTCGTTGGTCTGGCATCCGTGCGCGATCAATCGGCGTATCTCCGCGCTGTTCTCGCGGAGCGCTTCGTGAAACGGAATCCACGCCGCAGTCGCATCGCCATCGCCGCCGACCGATGGATAGTGAGGCTCCAGCGCGGGCAGGCGGCCTTCGAGGACCAGCCGGTGAACGGCCCCCATCAGCCGCAGTGGAAGCGCTGCCGACTCCGTCTCAGTTTCGAAACCCGCGACGACGCCGGCGATCGCTCCAGAGTCATCCGTTGAGGCGGATTCCAGCAGAGAGGCGTAGAAAGGCGAGCCGAGATTCGCGCACCAGCCGGCCTGGCGCTTCAGCCAGCCGGACACGACCTCATTCGGCGCCGGCAATGTCGAGCTCCTTCGCGCGGTTCGCGTAGCCGGGATGCGACGGGTGCGCGACGCGATACCAGGCAAGTGTCTCGGCCAACGCGTCCTCTAGCGCCGAGAGCTCGAAGCCGAGCTCGCGGCGGGCCCGGTCCAGCACGTATCCCGCGGACCGCCGCGGGTCCGGACCGTAAGGGCTCGCCCCGTCGGGCAGCTCCGCGAACGGCATGGGATGTAGGCGTATCGGTTTTCCTATCGCGCGGGCGATGCCCTCGATCAGGTCCCGCACGCTCACCCCTTCGAAAGCCGCGTTATATGCCTTGTGTGTAGTGTCTTTGCGCGGGTCGCAAGCAAGCGCGCACGCGAAGCCGATGTCCTTCACCCATGACAGTCCCGCCTGGCGCTCATACGACTCGGCGGGCACCAGCAGCGGACCTCCATCTTCGACTCGCTGGATGTAGGCGGCGATGCGAAGCGTGTGATCCGCGGGTCCGAACACCGCCGGCGGCCGGATCACCGTCCACGGAAAGTCTTGAGAGCGTGCGAGGACGGTCTCGCACCACCGCTTGCCTTCGAGATAGTCGAGCGTTTCAGGCGGATCGCCTTCGAGCGGGATGAAGTCCTCCTCGCGAGCGGGCCGTCCGTTCAGGTGCGGATACACGCCTGTCGAAACGAAGATGTACCGCTCTCCTTTGAAATGACGCGCGGCGGCCTGCACCTCGCCGGGTTGGTAGCAGGCGAGGTCGAGAAGGACGTCTGGCTCGACCTGCTCGAGCGCACTCTTCAGCTGCTCCTCATCGGTTCTGTCGAACGCGACATAGCTGGTGAACGTGCCGTACGGACGATCTTTCCGGCCGGCGGCGATCGTCTCCACGCCGCGGCGCATCAGCTCCTTGCAGGCGGCGACGCCAATGAAGCCCGCGCCGCCCAGGACGAGTGCCCGGGTCACGTCTAGACGTCGCGAGCGACAGACTCGACGTCGATGCCGTCCACGCTCTTTAGGCGTGAGGCCATCTCGGCCGCCATCGCCACCGAGCGGTGCCTCCCTCCGGTGCAACCGAACGCGACTACCAGGTGCGACCGCCCGCGCTCGCGGTAGTGCGGGATCGCGGCCCGCAGCGTCATTTCCAGGTTGCCCAACAGCTCCTGCGCCGCCGGCTGCTTCACCACGTAGTCGCGCACGCGTTGGTCGCGGCCGTCGAGAGGCCGGAGCTCCTCGACCCAGTACGGGTTTTCGAGGAGCCTCACGTCGATGACCCACGACGCGCCGTCCGGGATGCCGTTCTTGTAACCGAAGGCGACACAGCTGACCAGCAGGCGCTCGCGCGAGCGCAGCTGCTGCGCCAGCTCACGAAGCTGTGGGATGTCGACACGGTGATGCGCGCGCTCGTGGCTGCCGCCGGCTCGCCCGTCGCCGGCGCCGACATGAACCAGCACGTACCTGATGTTCTGCACATCGGCATCCTTCAGCATCGACACCGCGTCGCCTCGCAGCGGCAAGACCGCGTCGGCCTCATCCCACGCCGAAAGCCAGCGCGCGAGCTGGAAACCCGAGTCGAGAAAAACGCCAACGGCCTCGTCGAGCTCGGGCTCGACGGACCCGCCCAAAATGACCAGCGTCATGAATCGACCAGCGTCATAGAGATTCTTTCAGGCGCTTGGCGAGGCGCTCGGGCACGCCGAGCTTCACGATGTCCTCTACCGGCGCCTCACGGATCGCCTGCACCGAGCCGAAGTGTCGCAGGAGGATCCGCTTGCGCGCGGGCCCGATGCCCTCGACCGAGTCGAGTGGCGATGTCAGCGCCTTGCGCGAGCGAACTTTTCGGTGGTGCGTGATCGCGAAGCGGTGCGCTTCGTCGCGAATGCGCTGCACCAGGAACATCCCCGGCGAGTTGCGTTCCTGCACGATCGGCTCAGCCCGTCCGGGCGCGAAGATCTCCTCTCTTTCCTTGGCCAGGGCAAAGGTCGGGATGTCCGCGTAACCGGCAGACTCCAGCACCTCGAGCGCAGCGCTGAGCTGGCCGCGGCCGCCGTCGATCATGATGAGATCCGGCCGGCTGGTGAACGACCGGTCGCCCACCGCGTCGGCGTCTTCGCGTCGCTGCGCGGACTCCAGGCGTTCGAGCCTGCGGCGCAGGACCTCCTGCAGCATCGCGAAGTCGTTCGGGCCGGGGACGAATTTGATCTTGAAGTGGCGGTAGTGGTCGTTCCGTGGCCGGCCGTCCTCGAACACGACCATCGCTCCAACCGCTGAGTCGCCCTGGATGTTGGAGATGTCGTAGCACTCGATGCGCTTTGGCGGCGACTCCAGGTCGAGGGCTTCAGCCAGCGCCGCGAGCATCGGCTCGGTCCGGCTCCGGTCGTAGTCCGCCTGGATGCGCAGCTGCTCGAGCTCCTGTTTGGCTGTTTCGGCCAGCTGCGAGACAAGAGCACGCTTGCGTCCTCGCTGAGGGACCTCGATGGTCACCGGGCCGCCACGCTTCTGGCTCAACCAGCCGGCGAGGAGTTCCGGCTCCTCCACAGGCCCCGGAAGGATTACGGATCGCGGCACGTGCGTTGCGCTTGCGTAGTACTGAAGGACGAAGCCGCGCAGCAGCTCGGCCTCCGCCACCTCGGCGGCGCCGTCGATAGGGTGCCCGTCGTGGCCGACCATCTTGCCCTGCCTTACGTAGGCAACTTCGACGAACACCTCCGAGCCGTGCCTGGCGTAGGCGATGAGATCGTGATCGTCGCGGCCGTGCGTCAGGACTTTCTGGCGGTCGGCGATGCGCTCGATCGATTGGAGCTGATCGCGGTAGCGCGCCGCGTTCTCGAAGTCGAGTCTGTCCGCCGCCACCTCCATCCGGTCTTGAAGCTCGTGAAGGAGCAGGTCGGAGCGGCCCTCCATGAAGAGTCCCACCTCGTTGATCCGCGCCTTGTAGTCCTCCGAGCTGATCCGGCGCTCGCAAGGCCCAGGGCAACGCTTGATATGGAAGTCGAGGCAAACCTTGCCCTGCTTGAAGATCTCGTCCGAGCAGGTCCGGAACGGGAGCAGCTGGCGGATCGACTTGACGGTACCGCGGAGCGACTGCGCCGACGTGTAGGGGCCGAAGTACCGAGCGCCGTCGTTCTGCACACGGCGCGAATAGTGGACGCGAGGAAACTCCTCGTTGACGGGCAGCTTCAGGTAGAGGTAGTTCTTGTCGTCCTTGAGCCGGATGTTGAAGCGCGGCCGGTAGTTCTTGATGAGGTTGCATTCGAGGACGAGCGCCTCAACCTCGTTGGCGGTCGTGATGAACTCGAAGTCGGTCGCCTTGCGCACAAGCTCCGCAATGCGCTCGGTCTGCGGGTAGCCGGGGTTGAAGTACTGACGCAGGCGGTCGCGCAGCCGCAGCGCCTTGCCGACATAGATGACCTGGCTCCTGTTGTCACGAAACAGGTAAACGCCAGGCCCGTCGGGGACCGCGCGCAGCCTCCGCCTGACCGCATCTTCCAGGGAAACCGCCACGCAGATCGATTTTAGGTCGGTCTCGGGCGGGTCTCATGTGGCCCGGTAGACTGCTTCCCATGAGTTCGAAGCCAAGCGACCTGCCCGGTTCGCCGCCCGCTAAGCCTTCCGGCAGCCCGACTCAGATCACGGGCCAGCAGGTGGAGCCCTCCACGACAGTCCCTCACAGCCCAGGCGGCGCGATCTACTCGCCGGCCGGAACCAGAACCAACACGCTGGCCCTCGTCAGCTTCGCCACCGGAGCGCTTTCGTTTTTCGGTCATATCATCCCGGGAATCGGGGGATTCACGATGGCCATGATCGCCGTCATCACGGGTTTCATGGCGCGCAGGCAGATCAAGGAGACCGGCGAACAGGGCATGGGCCTGGCCACCGCCGGAATGATCATCGGCATCGCCCACCTGCTGCTGATATTCCTCGTGGTGATTGCGCTGCTGATCTTCATCTTCGTCATGGGCATCGCCGTACTCGGCCTCAGCCGGCACTAAACTCCAGCCGCCCGTACCCCAAATCGGCATTCCCCTGGCGGGGCCCTCCCTACCGATTGGCTTCCCTCCCCCAAGCCGACGCACCGAACCGCCTTTGAGCTTGATTCGGGTTGCGAGGTAGGTCAACCCAGCCTGTTAAGAGAAGCCACCTCGCGTCACCACCGGGTTGCGTACTCTTGGCGCCAAAGCCACGGAATCCGCGCCATTCATACGTAGTTTTGGCGCCAAATCCTCTGAATTACGAGACCGCCGCAACCGCCCCGCCATCGTCTCGCGCCGGGACCAGCAACCAGAGCAACCCGGCTGCCACCAGCGTCACTATCACGGCCGCCCACAGTGCTCCGTCCAGCGACCACACGACCAACGGCCCTGCCAAACCCGAACCAATCGGGGCTCCCGCTGCATTGACCGACATGGAGACTGCGAACGCACGCCCGAACCACGCCGGGTCAGTGCGCCGCTGACGAACCGTGAACAGCGCGATGTCGAGTGGGCCGGTCGCAATGCCCATCAAGACGGCCGCTAACGCCACGACCGCAACGCTGCCCGCAAATGGCAGCACCGCCATCGCCACACATGTGACCAGGATGGCGACCATGATCATCGACCGCTCGCGACCGACGTTTGAGAAACGGCCCACCACCAGGGCGGCAATCAGCCCTCCGGCGCCCATCGCGCCCCAAAGCAGCCCGACCGTAGCGGGCCCGCTGTGCAGACGCTCGAGCACCAGCACAGGCAAAGCAATCGTCAACACTCCACTCCCAAGGTTCAAAGTGCTCAGCGTCGCTGCAAGGCCACGCAAGGTCGGGTTGCGCATCACGTACTGCAGCCCGCGCCACGCGTTGAGCAGAACGGATCCACTGGACGGAGCAGCCTTTACAGGTTCGGGCAGACGCACCATGACCAGCGCCGCGACCAGGAACACTGTTCCCGCGGCCGCCAGCGCCCACTCGCCGCCAACCAGCCCAACCAACGCCCCTCCCAGGGGCGCGGCCAACAGCATCGCGATCACATGCCCGCTGCTGTCGAGGGCATTCGCCCTTTCCCACATCGGTCGCGGCACCAGCGTCGGGAACAGCGACCTCGCGCCCGCGTTACTCAGCGGATTGGTCAGTGACGCAACGGTGACGATCCCAAGGAGCACCCGCGGCGAAAGCGAATGCAGTGCCGAGAGAACCGCTATCGACCCTGCCGCTAGAGCCGCGATCAAGTAGTCGGCGACAACCAGCGGCGCTCGACCGTAGCGGTCCAGCAACGCGCCCGCTACTGGCGCCAGCAACAGGCCCGGCAGGATGGCGAGGAACGCGGCGACACCCGCGAGCTGCGGCGAGTGATAGCGCTGGAGCACGAACAGGACGACGATGAGCAACCACATCGAGCCGCCCACGCGGCCAAGCAGCATGCCGGCGTACAGGCGCGCGAAACCCGGGACGCGCAGCAGCGCGCGATATCCCGACGGCTGCAGCGTCTTCAGGCGACTTTGACGCGTGCCGACCGCGAACGCGAAGGCTTCGCCCGGCCCGGGGCCGCCGCCCCGTTCGACTTTGCAGGTCGCCGTCCGGCCCGCTCCAGCGGCGCACGCAGAAACTCCCCGGTCGACGACTCGGGAGTGCCGGCGAGCTGCTCGGGGGTTCCCGTGGCGATCACGTAGCCGCCCTTCTCACCGCCCTCCGGTCCGAGGTCGATCAGCCAGTCCGCGGTCTTCAGAACGTCGAGGTTGTGCTCGATGACGACCACCGTGTTGCCGTGGTCGACCAACCGATGCAGCACCACAAGCAGCCTCTCGACGTCCGCGTAATGAAGGCCGGTGGTCGGCTCGTCCAGCAGATAAAGCGTCCTACCCGTGTCGCGGCGTGACAGCTCGGTTGAAAGCTTGACCCGTTGCGCCTCGCCGCCCGAGAGCTGCGTCGCCGGCTGCCCGAGGCGGATGTAGCCAAGGCCTACGTCATGCAGCGTCTTCAGCTTGGTCTTGATCCGCGGCACGTTCTCGAAGACTTCCAGCGCTTCATCAACCGTGAGCTCGAGCACATCGGAGATCGAATGCCCGCGGAACTTCACCTCCTGGACCTCGCGCGAGTAGCGCGTGCCATGGCAAACCTCACAAGGCACGTAGACGTCCGGCAGGAAGTGCATCTCGATCTGGATGATCCCGTCACCCTGGCAGGCCTCGCATCGGCCGCCGCGAACGTTGAAGCTGAACCGGCCCGGCTTGTACCCGCGCATCTTCGCCTCAGGCATGCTCGCGAACAGCTCGCGCATGTACGTGAACATGCCGGTGTACGTGGCCGGGTTGGACCGCGGCGTGCGGCCGATCGGCGACTGATCGATGTCGATCGCCTTGTCGAGATGTTCGAGCCCTTCGACCGCTTCGTGCGGCCCCGGCCGTTCCTTGGCCCGATAGAAGTGCTGTGCAACCTTCCGGCTGAGGATGTCGGTCACCAGCGACGACTTGCCTGAACCACTCACGCCGGACACCGCGACGAACGTTCCCAGCGGAAACGTCACGTCGAGGTCCTTCAGGTTGTTCGCTCGTGCTCCTCGAATCACCAGCTTCTTGCCGTTTCCCGAACGACGCTTCG
>Ga0209117_1000351_pt1 | contig 21705 bp, 13 predicted proteins | sample BlaSpr_A8_OM2_M2_FD_187978 | JGI IMG/M metagenome (GOLD analysis project Ga0209117, IMG submission 187978) | Forest soil microbial communities from Thunder Bay, Ontario, Canada - Black Spruce, Ontario site 2_A8_OM2_M2 (SPAdes) (version 2) | ecosystem: Environmental > Terrestrial > Soil > Boreal...
ACGGAGACCGCGGGTTCGCTTGGGAAAGACGCGAGCGGAAGAACCCGCGCGCAAGTGGCACAAGAGGCGGAAGTGCTGCTGGTGCTCGGCGGCGACGGCACGCTGCTGAGCGCTGCCAAGGAAGCCGCGCCGCGAGGAATACCAGTTTTGCCGATTAACATGGGAAGTCTGGGTTTTCTAACCAGTTTTACCGTCGATGAGTTGTACCCGGCGCTGGAAGAAATGTTGGCGGGACGGCAATCGATAACCGAGCGCGTGATGCTGCAGGTTGAGCGTATAGTGAATGGCAAATTAGCGGCTCAACAACGCGTCCTAAATGAAGCGGTAGTGAATAAGGGTGCGCTGGCTCGCATGATTGAGCTCGAGTTGTTCATCGACGCGGCTTATGTGTGCAGGTACCGCGCCGATGGCTTGATTGTCGCTACTCCGACAGGTTCCACCGCGTATTCGGTTTCAGCTGGCGGGCCAATTGTGCATCCAAGCGTGGGCGCGTTTCTGATTACCCCTATTTGCCCGCATACGCTCAGCGACCGCCCCATTGTGGTGCAGGATACCTCGGTGATCGAACTTAAACTAACCGCTGCCGCCGAATCCGTATTTCTTACCCTGGACGGGCAGACCGGCATCGCAATGCACGCGCAAGATCAGGTGCGAATCACGCGCGCGCCGGAACGGTTGAAACTGATTCAACCTCCGCAAAAAACATACTTCGAAATTCTACGGAATAAACTGAAGTGGGGAGAATCTTAGCTACGCGAGAACATCTCCACGAAGCAGGTCGCGGAAGGTTTCGCGACGGCGAATGATGCGCGCGTGTCTGCCTTCGACCAAAATTTCCACCGGTCTGCAACGCGCGTTGTAGTTCGACGCCTGAGACATACCATAGGCGCCAGCCGCCCAAATCGCTAAGACATCTCCCGGTTTAACGGGCTGCAAAGGCCAGTCGCGCAAAAAACAATCCCCCGATTCACACACAGGACCAACGATATCGACGCGTTCTCGAAGTTTCGCTGCGGCGGCCGCGCCAGCATCACGCGTTACCCGGGTGATGGGATGAATAGCACCATAGAGCGCGGGCCTCATGAGATCGTTCATCCCCGCGTCCACTACAACGAACTTCTTGCCGCGATTTTCTTTGACGTGAATAACGCGAGTGAGCAAAATTCCCGCCGCGGCAATCAGCGAGCGGCCCGGCTCGAGCAAAAGGTGGACACCCAGCGGGCCCACAATACGCGCAACCATCTTCGCGTAAGCCTGCGCGGAAGGTGGGCGTTCGCCGGCGTAGCGGATACCCAGTCCGCCGCCAATATCCAAATACTGGAGCGTTATCCCTTCGCGGCGCAATTCACCAACGCACGACGCCAGACGCCGTAAAGCACGCCGAAACGGATCAAGCGAAACAATTTGTGAACCAATGTGCGCGCTTATACCGCGCCATGCCATAAAACGTGAATTGCGATGCGCCAGATAAAGCTTACGCGCCTGGTCCCAATCCATTCCGAATTTATGCTGATGGTGCCCGGTGGAAATATGCGGATGACCACCGGCTTGCACGTCAGGATTAATGCGAATCGAAACCGCGCACCGCTCGCCACCGCGGGAAACGTGACGCTCAGACTCCTGGATCAGCATTTCGAGTTCGGCTTCTGACTCGATATTGAAAAGTAAAATACCTCTTTTGCTGGAGGGTCCCGCGCGATATTGCATCGCGCCGCGAATTTCTTCGCGGGTTTTGCCGACGCCCGAGAAAACAATGCGATTGCCCGGAACTCCGATGTGCTGCAACTGGGCGAGTTCGCCGCCGGAAACTACATCGAATCCGCTTCCCTGCTTGGCCAGCAGGCGAAGAATGGAAAGATTTCCATTGGATTTAACCGCAAAACAGATGGTGTGCGGAACTTTAGATACGCCACGTTGCAATTTTTCAAATGCGTCCGTCAATGCCGCTGAGCTGTAAAGATAGGCCGGCGTGCCGTAGCGCTTCGCTACTCGAACGATGCTTGTACCCTCGCAATGCACTTCCGTATCTGCGCCTTTTGTGCCGGGACGCTTCCACGTAAAATGTGGTGTGAACTCAGCGGGGTCCACATAGGAATGTTTTTGTTTCGACACGGAATGAATTGCGCTCATCGCACTTTCATGACCACCAATGTCCGGTCATCGGAGAGCGGAGCGCTGTCGCAGAATAAATCAACCTCACGCAGGATCAGGTCGGCAAGATCAGCCGCGCCGATACTCGCATGAGCTTCGATTAACTTTTGAATTCGTGTGGTGCCGAAAAATTGCCCTTCTTTGTTGGCGGTTTCGGCCAGACCATCGGAATGAAAAACCACAATGTTGCCCGGCTCCAACGTAACCGCCCATTCCTCGTAGCTGACTTCCTCGAAAATTCCTAGTGGAAATCCGGTCAATTCGATTTTCCCGCAGCGGCCATCCTTATAAAGAAGAGGCTGGGATTGCCCGGCATTTGCCACGCGAAATTTCGAGCGGCCCTTTTGCCAGGTGGCGAAACACGCGGTCATGAACCGTCCTTCGATACGCCGCTCGCCAATTACCTGATTCATCTGGCGCAGCAATTCCGCGGGCTGCAACTTTTGCGGAGAAAGGCTGCGCATGATGCCGATCGCCACCGCTCCATACAGAGCTGCGGCGGTTCCTTTGCCGCTGACGTCGCCAAGCGCAATGCCCAACTGTTGCGGACTGTAACGAAGAAATTCGTATAGATCCCCACCGACTTCGCGGGCGGACAAATACCGGGCCGCAATATCCATGCCGTAATCTTCGGTCGGTACGCGTTGGAGAAGAGCGCCTTGAATGCGCTTGGCCGCCAGAAGATCGCGTTCCAGCCGCGCTTCATCGCGTGCAACTTGTTCGTAAAGACGCGCGTTTTCCAGCGAGACGGCAAGATTCGCGGCGAGTATGGAAAGCGTTTGCACGTGCGACGCGGTGAAATAGTTGAGTTGCGGGCTCTCTAAATCCAGCACACCAATTACTTTGCTCTTGTGCATCATCGGAATTGCGAGCTCGGAGCGCGTTTCCGGATTGACCATCAGATACCGCGGATCGGCGGTTACATCTGGCACCAGAACAGGTTGGCGCAGCGTTGCCGCGGCTCCGACAATGCCCTCGGTAGCGGAAACGCGAAGCTTTCCTTGTACGCGCTGCCCATGTTTTACATCGACGCGATGACGGAAAACTTTTTGATCTTCGTCGTAAAGCATGATGCTCAGAATCTGATAATCAATGACGCGTTTGAGCTGTTCCGCGGCGCGACGAAGCAACTCCTCGACGTCGAGCGTTGAACCTGTTTCGCGGCCCACTTCGTTCAGCAGTAATAACGTTTCCGCTTGCGAGCGCACCTGTTCAAACAACCGGGCGTTTTCAATGGCCACAGCCAGCCGGCTGGCCAGAAGCGTAAGAATACTTTGCTGATCGCGCGTGAAATAATTTACGTGGCGGCTTTGAATGTCCAGCACGCCGATGCATTTCCCCTGCAACATCAGGGGCACGGCCAATTCCGACCGAACATTCTCGATGGCATTGATGTAGCGATTATCCTTCGAGGTGTCCCCGACGCGGACCGGGTGGCCATTCGCCGCCGCGGAACCCGTAATTCCCTGCCCGATGGGTACTCGAAAATTCTCCGCGAGATCCAGCGGATAACCAATGGCGAAGCGGTGTTTGAGGTAAAGGCCGTCGCCCTCAACCATCAGCACGCCAAATATTTCGTAATCAATGTGCCGCTTGATCAGCGCCGCGGTACGCGCCAGAACAACGTCGAGATTTAGCGAAGCGTTGACCTCTTCGCCAATCTCGGCAAGCGTGGCAAGAACTTCCGCGGACGCTTCTGGGGCGTTGCCGACCGCCACGGGCTGCTCTATGATTTCATTTGAATCCATTGAATATAGAGATTATAGCAGGTGAAGCCAGTGGGCCGCGACGTTCTTGATCTGGGCGTGCCAACGCAATGATGACTATTTTTTTTGCGCGTCGCCGAATCGCAGAATACTTACGTCCGAAAGATTTCTGTACCGCTCGGCATAATCGAGTCCATATCCGACCACGAATTCGTTCGGAATCGTGAAGCCCACGTAGTCGGCATGAACGTCGGTGACACGGCGCTCCGGCTTGTCGAGTAAAACGGTGGTGCGCAGATGCTTGGGCTTTCGTTCCCGCAAAATACGCAAAAGATAATCCAAGGTAAGCCCGGTGTCGAGAATATCCTCGACTAATAAAACGGTTTTGTTTTCGATGCGCACGTCCAGATCCTTCGTAAGCCGGACTTCCCCGCTGGAATCCGTATTCTTTCCGTAACTGGAAACCGCAATAAAATCGAACGAAACATTTCCGTGAAGCTCACGCGCCAGGTCCGCTAGAAAAAAAATCGCACCTTTCAGCACGCCCACTAGATGCAACGTGTCCTCGGGAAAATCAAGCCGAATCTCGTGCGCCAGCTCCTTGATCCGTTTCTGAACGCGAGCTTTGGAAATAAGCGTCTTCACACTTTCGCGGGAGGAAGTCTTTTGAACACGAAATTCTTTGGTTGGCATGCGTTTTCCTGTGACCGATGACGGACTGTAACGCATCGAGTGAGTGCGCGGCAAGCGCTACAAGTTGCCGCGCTTCATCTCCTGCATCAGGTGATCGCAGGAACGCACGCAGAGAGCCATGATCGTGAGCGTGGGGTTCTGACAGGGGTTGGCCGTGAAACTGGAAGCGTCCATCACGAAAAGATTGTCGATGTCGTGGCTCTGCTGGAACTGATTGAGAATGGATTTTTTTGGATCATTTCCCATGCGCGCAATCCCCGCTTCGTGGAGCGCCCATCGCGGCGCCGAAGGTCGCGCAAACGTCTGAATATTTTGCGCGCCCGCCGCTTCCAGGAGCTCGCCAGCGGATTCGCCAATATCCTTGATCATCGCTTCCTCATTGGCGCCATTTGCCAGATGAATTTTCAAAACGGGTATTCCATAAATATCTTTCACCGCGGGATCGATCTCGACAAAATTTTCCCAACGCGGCAAAACTTCGCCGAATCCCGTAATATCCATCACTACGCGCGGTTCGCGAAGCGCCTTTTTGTAATCCGCGCCAAAGCCGCCCGCGTCCCAATTGAAGTCCACGCGAGATTCGCCTTCGTAACCGTAGCCCCGCAAGAAATTTTTTGACGCCGGGCCCTTTCTGGTGTTGCGGAATCGCGGAATGTAAATGCCCACCGGCTTATTCGGCCCGCCAAGACTGGGTTTTTCTCCGAAAGCAGGAAACTCGCCGGAACCGCCGGCACTTCGCACGTGCGCGGTAAGATAATGCCCAAGAACTCCGCTGGAATTTCCGAGCCCCGTGGAATGAGCGGGCGTAGCGGAGTTAAGCAGTATCCGCACCGACTCCTGGGCCTGCGCGCAAAGAATTACCACACGCGCGCGAACCTCGTGTTGCTGCTTGGTATTTCTGTCGACGTACACTACGCCGTTAGCTCGATTTTTTTGCGGATCGACAACAACTTTCTGCACCATGGCGTTGGTGATCAGCGTGCAATTGCCGGATTTCAGCGCGTCGGGAACCGTGGTGAACGCCGAATTAAAATAGGAATGCGTGATGCAGCCGCGTTCGCACGGCCCGCAAAAATGGCACGCCCCGCGCCCATTCAGCGGGCGGCTCAGGTTCGCGGACCGCGCAAGCGTCACGGTGCGCCCCAATTTTTCCTTCACGCGATTGCGAAACAAAGTCTCCTGACACGTGAGCGGCATTGGCGGTTGGAACTGCCCATCGGGAATCTCTTCCAGGCCTTCCGCCATGCCGGTGATGCCAACATATTTTTCAACCAGGTCATAATAAGGTTCGACGTCCTTGTAGCTGAGCGGCCAGTCTTCTCCAAAACCATCCTGCGACGCCGCTTTAAAATCCCAATCGCTAAAGCGCAAACTTACGCGGCCCCACACGTTGGTGCGCCCACCCACCATGCGCACGCGGCCCATCCAAAGAAATGGTTGGTTCGCCGGCGTGGTGTATGGCTCCTCAATGTCGTTACAAAACCAGTCGTAATTGTATTCGCTGCAAACGTTAAATATAGATTGCACCGGACGCTTTTTCCGGAGAATCTCCGGCGCCATATTGCGATACTTCAACTCGAACGCCGGCTTGTGCTCCGAAAAATTTTTGTCCGATTGTGGCCGCCCCGCCTCTAGAACCGCAACTTTCAGACCAGCTTCGGCCAGCCGCTTGGCGGCCCACCCTCCGGACGCACCGGAACCAACCACAATAACGTCGAACGCTGGCCGTTTTAAATCCGCGGCAAAAATCATTGCGTAACCTCAATTCAGGAAAAATACAGTAGCATGCTAACAGCGGTGCGTAAATCGCAGGATTTGCGAAACTATGAATAATCATTGCCGGCGGTGACCATCGATGACTAGCAAAACAAATATTTCCCGTAGAGAGATTCTGCGCTCCATGCTTGGAGCCGGTGCTGCGCTGCCGTTTGTAGCCGCGGACCATCCCATTTTTGCGCATCTGAAGGATGGTAGATTGCACGAAGCGGCTTCCGCACTAGACAGCGCCGATTGGACGCCGCTTTTTTTGAGTCGCGAGCAAAATGATCTTCTCGTCTCCGTTGGGGAAGCGATTGTGCCCGGCTCGGGCCGCGCTGCGGTGAACCGCTTCATCGACCTGCTGCTCTCGGTCGACACCAAGCAGCACAAGGATGAATTCACACTGGCACTATCGTCGATAAACTCTGCCGCCATAAAGCAATACGGAAAAGCCTTCGCGGAGTTGTCGGCGAAAGATCAAACTTCTTTGCTCACGGCTGCCTCTACTGGCGCGTCTGGACGTTCCGAAGATATCGCAGGCCCCGAACGTAACGGCCCCACGCTCCGTGATCATTTTGAAAATATAAAAGGCTGGGTGAGTGGCGCGTACTATTCTTCGGAAGAAGGAATGAAGGAGCTGGGCTGGACACCGGACCGCGTATTCCATCATTTCCCACAATGCGAACACACCGACGGGCACGTTTGAGGGTTTTTGGACTGGCGCAAGCGTCCTGCTCGTCTCCCTGCCAGAAAATAATGCGCTGAGAATTGTTTACGCGGAGGCGCTTTGCCAATCGGGAAGTTCTCTTTGTCCAATGAGCGCCTGCGCCGCCCATCGCCCAAGATAAACCGACAACGCAACGCCATGCCCGGAATATGCTCCGAGAATAATGGCGTCGGCGCTCTGCGGATGACGCGCAAAAACAGGCACCATATCGTCCGCGATTAAAATCGGCCCGCCCCAGCGATGCGTGAAGCGAATATTTCCGAGCGTAGGGTGCAAGCCGCAAACGCGCCGTTCCAGCAATCCAAATTTTTCCGCGGCTTCTCCGCGCGTAATATCCAGCGTGGTCAATTCTCGCCAGTCCTTCGCGCGCACCAGGCCGCTTCCTAAAATAAGCTGATTGCGCGGCATCAATCTGCCCCAAAGATACGGCATGTCCTGAGTGTAAAACGGTTTGCGAGAAGCTAATCCCAAAGCTTCGAGTTGTGTAGAACTCAGAGCCTCAGTGGCAAGCGCCAAAGTAAAGCTGGCCTCGCCCTTTTCGCTGAGCGCTGCAAGCTCCAGTGACTGCGCGTTGGTGGCGAAAAGTATTTTTTTTGCGCGCAGCCATTTGCCCCGCACGTTCAATTGCAACGGTTCTGCAAAACGAACACTATCAACGCGCGCATTTTCAAAAAGCAGCGCGCCGTTTGCGTCCGCCGCTCGAGCTAAACCACTAACAACTTTACCTGGATCGACACTGCCTCCGGGAACTTCTTTGACTACTCGCAGTTCCCCAGAATCGCTCCACGAAATCGGAGAAGCCGTCGGCGAGTTTCTTCGCGCCACTTCCCAAACGCCGGGAAGAGCGAGATCGCAGGAAATCCTCAACTCCCGCAGAATTTCCTCGTATCCGGACAACACGTCGCCAAGTTGCGGCAAATCGCCGCCCGCGGTTTCCGATAGAACCATGCCCCCCGTATAGCCGCTTGCGCCGGCCCCGAACGATTCCGCTTCCAACAAAGCGATCGAACTATTTGGCGCGAGTTTCGCCAGCCACGCGGCAGCGGAGAGCCCCGTGAAACCGCCACCGACAATTGCAAAATCTACTTCATCCGGCAAATTGCGCGGCGGCGAGTGGAAATCAATTGTCCAAGGGGGAATTCCCCAATTTTTTCCCATGGGATTCACTGATACGAGAGGCCCCAAACAAGGCCGCTCCCTATCAGATTAATTGAAGTGAATTTAGGGTGCATGCAGTACGCAAAAAGGAAAAGCCGCACCGCTAGAAACGAGTGCAAGCCGCTAAGCTTATATGAGTTAGAGCAGAGCCGAAGGACGCCTTGCCCAGGACTTCCCTTTGTCCTTGGCGATGCCTTCCATATCCTTTATATACGCGCCCGCCTGGGTAAGTACGTGGTGCAGATCGTTTCCCACGCTAATAAACGTAAATCCCTTCTCGAGGAATTCGCCTACGCGGGACGTGCCAAAAAGAAATATCCCGAGAATCACTTTATTTTTCCGGGCTTCCGCAATGAGCTTGTCTGTTGCGGCTTGAAGCTCCGGTGAGGTGTACATGAGTGGAAATTCATACTTCACGTACAAACCCATGGACATGCACAAATCATTTTGACCCAGAAAAAGTAAATCCACGCCAGGTACGGCCGCGATTTCCGCCATGTTATCGACGCACGCCGCGGTTTCCACTTGTAGCGCGACAATCACATTGTCGTTGGCCTTCCCCGCGTATCCGAGCAAACCCGCCTTGTTCATGCTTCGCTGCGGGAAATACACGGAGCGAGTTCCTGCCATGGGATATTTCGTGCAACTGATCGCCTGGCGCGCTTCCTCGGCGGAATTAATATACGGAACCAGAACGCCATCCGCGCCAAGATCGAGCGCTTGTTGAATTCCCGCGCGATCGTTGTAACCCGCTACGCGCACCATGGACTTCGCTCCGCCACTGGAAACGGCGCACAGCATGGTAGATAGTTTTTCAGAACCCATTGGACCGTGCTGCGTGTCCACCAGCAGCCAGTCATAGCCGCTGTGCGCCAATTGTTCGGCAATCGTGGGACTGTGGGAATTCAGAAACAATCCCATCTTTGGCTTTCCTTCACGCAATTCCTTTTTGAATTCTGCGCCACTGCTCGTCGCGGCTTCGGCCATGAAAACTCCCCTTAGGATATGCTTCCAGCTTCGGCTGAGTAGTCTACTAGAGCCGGTTCATCCACGCTAACTTGGAAGCGGTAAAGCGCTTGCTAAGCGAGTTTTGCCTCAAGTTCCGCCCAACGGCTGTACAGCCTATCCACATTTTTCTGCGCTTCTTCCACCTGCAAACAGGCGTCCCGCAAAATGTTGGCATCGCCGGTGACTTCGGGATCTTCCAACGCGGCTTGTTTTTCTTGAAGTTCCTGTTCCGCTTCCACGATGCGTTGTTCAATCACCGCGAATTCGCGTGCTTCCTGATAAGAAAGCTTTTTCTTTGCCTCGGAACTTTTTTGCGGCGCCGTCTGCGCCGCGTTCCGGGTATTTGCGATAGCGGATTTTGCCGCGTGATTGGTCTGCTGCAAACGCTGCCATTCTTCCCATTGCGAATAATCCGCGAAACGCTGTGCGCCACGAATGCCGTCAAGCCCCAGCACAATGTTGGAAACGCGGTCCAGCATAAAGCGGTCGTGCGTCACCAGTACCAGCGCGCCAGTATATTCCAGCAATGTTTCTTCCAGAATCTCCAGCGTGGGAATATCCAGATCGTTTGTGGGTTCATCCAAAAGCAAAACGTCCGCGGGTTGCAGCATCAATTGAGCGATCAATACCCTGGCGCGCTCTCCACCAGACAAACGTCCTACTGGCCGTTCCAGATCTTCGCCGTCGAAAAGAAATCTGGCAGCCCATGCCGCCACATGAATCACGCGATCCTGGTAGATCACCGCATCGGAATCCGGCGCCAGGGCGCGGCGCAACGTGATTTCAGGGTCGAGTACCCGGTTCTGATCGAAATAAACAATCCGCAGTTGTTCCGCGCGACGAATTTGTCCCAACGTTGGAGCAATTTCTCCGCGTAGAATCCGCAATAAAGTGGTCTTGCCGCTGCCGTTGGGGCCGACCAGCCCGACGCGCATCCCCGAGGTAAACGTAAAATTAACATTTTCAAACAAAGTTTTATCGCCGTAGGAATACGCAACGTCTTCCAGAGTGATCAACTGCTTCGTTTTGCGATTCGTGGGAACAAAGTCGATATTCGAGGTCAGCACTTGGCTGCGCATATTCAGGTCAGCGAGTTCGCCAATCATTTTGTGCGCTTTATCGATGCGCGCCTTTGCTTTTGTAGCCCGGGCTTTCGGTCCTCGTCGCAACCACTCCAATTCGGTGTGCACGCGATTCTCAAGCGACTCCTGATGCCGCTGTTGCGCGTGAAGATATTGCTCTTTGGCTTCCAGAAATTTGCCGTAGTTGCCCTCAACGCGCAAAAGTCCGTTTTCATATGAGCGATTTAGTTCCACAACTTCGCTCGCAACATTTTCCAGAAAATATCGATCATGGCTCACCACTACACACGCGAAAGAAGCGCTCGCCAGCACGTTTTCCAGCCATTTAATGCCCGCTAAGTCGAGATGATTTGTGGGTTCGTCCAGAAGCAAAATGTCGGGGTTCTGCACCAATGCAGCGGCGATAGCCAGTCTTTTTTTCCACCCACCCGATAAGGAAATAGCCTCCGCATCCAAATCCAGAAAACCGGTGCGGCCCAATGTTTCCGCAAAACGTGACGCTTTTTCCGCTTCGGGCGTTTCCTTCAACGCTTGTTCGATTACGGATCGCACCGTCTCGCCGGCATGAAACTCCGATACCTGCGCCACGTAACTCTGCTTCGTCCGCTTACGGATGGCCACTTCACCTGCGTCCGGCTTAACGCGTCCATACAAAATTTCCAGCAAGGTGGACTTACCCGACCCGTTCGGCCCGATCACTCCGATCCGCTCGCCCTCTGAAATAGTGAAGGAAATATCCTTGAAAAGGGGCGATACTCCGTATTGTTTGGTGATCCCTTGTGCGGCGATAATCGGAGGCAAAAGTGTCAGTCTTCTCCCGCGTTGAGCTTCCCGTTTAGGATACCAGCACTGTTGCTTCCAGGCAGATTCGGCTTCCGGTGAACCGCCATCCCAGGCAATCGGCCGCCCCTAAAATTCGAATCGGCTCGATTGAAATCTTGAATTGTACTTGGACGCCCGGAACGCGGTACTAACTTAAGTACATAGCTTCAGACCAGGCTATCTGGTGGGTGCCTAGTTCTGTCCCTGCGCGTACCAAGCACGGAGAACGGCTTCAAAAATGACGCAAGTGCCTCAAAAAAATGGGTTTCCCGTCGCGCAGGGCTTGTATACCCCGGCCCACGAGCACGACGCGTGCGGCATTGGCTTCGTCGCCAGCATTCGCGGAGTCCGCAGCTCGGAAATCATTCGCCAAGGGATCGAGGTGCTCCTCAATCTTGCCCATCGCGGCGCTTGCGGCTGCGACCCCGAAACCGGTGATGGCGCCGGCATCCTGATTCAAATCCCCCACGAATTTTTTGCGCGCGAATGCCCCAAGCTGGGATTCGCTTTGCCCCCCGCCGGAGCCTATGGTGTGGGCATGATTTTTCTCCCCGTCGAAAAACATCAGCGCCTGCAATCCGAGGGCATCGTGGAACGCGTTGTGCGTGAAGAAGGAATGACCGTGCTGGGTTGGCGCGATACCCCTATCGACGGCACCGCCATCGGTCGTGTCGCGCGAGCTTCGCAGCCCTACATTCAACAAATCTTTATCGGTCGCCCCGCGGCGCTTCAGGAAGACGCCTTCGAGCGCAAACTGTATATCGTCCGCAAACGTCTGGAATCGGAAGTCGCCGCGTCGGACATGCCGGACCGCGACATGTTCTACGTACCATCGCTTTCGGCTCGAACAATCGTCTACAAAGGTCTGCTGCTCGCGCCGCAAATTTCCAAGTTCTATCGTGAGCTCTCCGATCCCGCGGTCAAGAGCGCGCTGTGTCTGGTCCATCAGCGCTTTTCCACGAATACATTTCCCAGTTGGCAGTTGGCTCATCCCTATCGCTACATCGCGCACAACGGCGAAATCAATACGCTGAAAGGCAATGTCAACTGGATGCAAGCGCGGCAGTCCGTTCTTGCTTCCCCGCTTTTCGGTGACGACATTAAAAAACTTTTCCCCATCATTGCGCCCGACGGCAGCGATTCCGCCAATCTTGATAATGCCGTGGAGCTGCTCTTGCAAAGTGGACGAGGCCTCCCTCACGTGATGGCCATGCTCATGCCCGAAGCCTGGGCCGGCAATCCGCACATGAAGAAGCCAAAAAAGGATTTCTACGAGTATCACGCTTCTTTAATGGAGCCGTGGGATGGACCTGCCGCCATCGCTTTCACCGACGGACGCATGATTGGCGCAACCCTGGATCGCAACGGTTTGCGGCCCGGCCGCTACATCGTCACCAACGATGATCTTGTGGTGATGGCTTCCGAAGCCGGCGTGCTCGATGTTCCCGTGGAATCGATCAAGAAAAAAGGCCGTCTGCAGCCTGGAAAAATGTTTTTAGTGGATATGGTTGAGGGCCGCATCATTTCCGATAAGGAAATCAAGCTGCGCCTGTCTTCTCGCCAGCCCTACGGCGAATGGCTGAAGGAAAAACAGATCAGCCTGGATCAATTGCCCGAACCTTCGCGAGTTTACGCTCCCGATCACAGCACGATTCTTTGCCGTCAAAGGGCCTTCGGTTACACCGACGAAGATTTAAAAATGATTTTGGAACCCATGGCCGCCAAAGGTGAAGAACCCGTTGGTTCGATGGGCACCGATATTCCACTGGCTTGTCTCTCCGACCGGCCCCAGCCGTTGTTCAATTACTTTAAGCAGCTTTTCGCGCAAGTCACCAATCCGCCGATCGACCCTATCCGCGAAGAAATGGTGATGTCGCTCATCAGCTATATCGGCACGGAACGCAACATCCTCGACGAGAACCCGGAGAATTGTCACACCCTGAAATTGCCCCATCCGATCCTTACCAATCGCGATATTGAAAAGTTGCGCCGCATTTCCACGGGCGACCTCCTGGCCACAACTTTGCCGGCTCTTTTCCGTGCCGCCGATGGTGAAGAAGGTTTGCGCCGCGCGCTCGACGAACTGTGCCGCCGCGCTTCCCTCGCCGTTAAGGCCGGATACACCTTGCTGATTCTTTCTGACCGCGGCGTCGATAAAGATTACGCGCCTATACCGAGCTTGCTGGCCCTCGCGGCCGTCCACAATTTACTGGTGCGCGAAGAAACTCGCACTCAGGTCGCTCTCATTATTGAATCCGGCGAGCCTCGCGAAGTTATGCACTTTGCCTTGCTGGTTGGCTATGGCGCCAGCGCCATCAACCCCTACCTGGCCATAGAAACGCTGGAAGATTTGGCTTTTCGCGGTTATCTCGCCGGTGGAATGGATTCCGAGCACGCCGTAAAACACTTCATCAAAGCCATTAATAAAGGTTTGCTCAAAACATTTTCAAAAATGGGCATCTCCACGCTGCAGAGTTACCGCGGCGCGCAAGTTTTTGAAGCTATCGGCCTAAGCCAACCCTTGATTGAGTCTTATTTTACCGGAACCGCTTCGCGTCTCGGTGGCGTGGATCTCGCAGTCCTCGCTCGCGAGGCGCAGATGAAACATGAGTTCGCCTTTACCACCATCGGTCAATCGGACACGGAGTTAGCTGTCGGCGGCAATTATCACTTCCGCGTGAATGGCGAATCTCATTTGCTCAATCCCGCAACCATCAGCAAACTGCAGCACGCCGTGCAGCAGAATAGTTTCCAGACCTTCGAGGAATACACCAAACTCATCGACGAGCAGAGCGCAAATCTCTCCACCTTGCGCAGCATGATGAAGTTTAAAAAATCCGACGCGCCTGTGCCGCTCGAAGAAGTCGAGTCTGCCAAGGAAATTGTCAAACGTTTTGCCACAGGCGCCATGTCTTTCGGCTCCATCAGCAAAGAAGCCCACGAAACTCTCGCGATCGCCATGAACCGCATCGGCGGAAAATCCAATACCGGCGAGGGCGGTGAAGACGAAGCCCGGTATCACGAAGACGCCAACGGCGACTCGCGCCGCAGCGCCGTCAAGCAAGTGGCTTCCGCGCGTTTCGGCGTGACCACAAATTACCTCGTCAACGCCGACGAATTGCAAATAAAAATGGCCCAGGGCGCGAAACCAGGCGAAGGCGGCCAACTCCCTGGCCACAAAGTGGACGAAGTGATCGCGCGCTTGCGCCATTCCACGCCAGGCGTGGGACTCATCTCTCCGCCGCCGCATCACGATATCTACTCCATCGAAGATCTTTCGCAACTTATCTACGACTTGAAAAACGTCAATCCTCTCGCGCGCATTTCCGTGAAACTTGTCGCTGAAGTTGGCGTTGGCACCGTCGCCGCCGGCGTCTCCAAAGCTCACGCGGACGTGGTGCTCATCAGCGGCGATTCCGGCGGCACCGGAGCCTCGCCTCTAAGCTCAATCAAACATGCTGGCATCCCGTGGGAGTTGGGTCTCGCGGAAACTCAGCAGGTTCTTTTGCTCAACGATCTTCGCGGACGCATTCGCGTGCAAACCGATGGAAAATTGCAAACCGGACGCGACGTGGTCATCGCTGCTCTTCTCGGCGCCGAAGAATTTGGCTTTGCCACCACGCCGCTGATCACCATGGGCTGCATCATGCTGCGCAAATGTCATCTGAATACCTGCTCGGTCGGCATTGCCACGCAAGACCCCATCCTGCGCCAGCGGTTTCAAGGTCAGCCTGAGCACGTTATCAATTTTTTCTTCTTCATCGCCGAACAAGTCCGTCAATACATGGCGCAACTCGGCTTCCGCAAATTCGACGACATGGTCGGCCGCGTCGATATGTTGGATTCGCAACCTGCCGTGGATCACTGGAAAGCTCGCGGCGTCGATCTTTCCGCAATTCTCTACAATCCTCCCGTGCCCAGCCGCGTCGCGCGCCGCTGCGTGCAAAATCAGGACCACGGTTTGCAGCACGCTCTCGACCACCAACTTCTGGATCGCGCCTGCGACACCCTCGATAATCACGCGCCCGTCGCCATCACTTTGCCGATTCGCAACGTTCACCGCACCGTCGGCGCCATGCTCAGTGGTGAAATCGCCCGCCGCCGTGGTTCCAAGGGTCTGCCCGACGATACAATTCGCGTCAACCTGACAGGTTCCGCGGGACAAAGTTTTGGCGCTTTTCTCGCCAAGGGCGTTACCCTTACTCTCGAAGGGGACGCCAATGACTACGTCGGCAAAGGCCTTTCCGGCGGACGCATCATCGTCTATCCGCCGCGCACTTCCACATTCATCCCCGAAGAAAATATTTTGATCGGTAACGTCGCGCTGTATGGCGCAACCAGTGGCGAAGCTTTTCTGAACGGCGTCGCTGGCGAACGCTTCGCGGTACGCAACTCCGGCGCCACTGCCGTTGTCGAAGGTGTCGGCGACCATGGCTGCGAATATATGACCGCTGGCACCGTCGTGGTACTCGGACCGTGCGGAAGAAATTTTGCGGCAGGCATGAGCGGCGGCGTCGCTTACGTCTATGACGATCGCTCGGACTTCGCTCTAAAACGCTGCAACCTCGCTTCCGTCGATCTTTTTCCGGTAGTCGACAAATCCGAGATCGCCAAACTCCACGAACTGGTCTCGCGTCATTCTCAATTTACCAAAAGCCCCCGCGCGAAATGGCTGCTCGAAAATTGGCCGGAACTTCTTTCTCGTTTCATCAAGGTCTTTCCGCACGAATTGCAGCGCGCTCTAAAGACTGCGCAGCCAAGTCACACGCACATCCCTCTGGAATCCCCTCAAGTCGCCGTGGGTGCGTCACGTGGCTAAAAACACCGGCTTCCTCGACTATTCGCGCGAACTGCCAAAACGGCGTCCCGTCAACGAGCGCGTCAAAGACTGGTTCGAGATTTACGCGCCGTTTCCCGAGGAGAATCTTCGCAACCAAGGCGCGCGCTGCATGGATTGTGGCGTGCCCTTCTGCCAATCCGGCTGCCCGGTCAACAACATCATTCCCGACTGGAATGATCTGGTCTATCGCGGATTATGGAAAGAAGCCGTCCGTCAATTGCACGCAACAAATAATTTTCCCGAGTTTACCGGACGCATCTGCCCTGCCCCCTGCGAGGCCGCCTGCGTGCTCGGCATCAATCAGCCCGCCGTCACTATCAAGGAAATAGAAAAAAATATCGTCGAGCGCGGCTTCAAGGAAGGTTTCATTCGTCCTGAGCCTCCAAAAGTCCGCACCGGCAAACGCGTCGCCGTCGTTGGCTCCGGCCCTGCCGGGTTGGCTGCCGCGCAACAATTGGCCCGCGCCGGACATTCCGTGACCGTTTACGAAAAAGCCGATCGCATTGGCGGACTGCTGCGCTACGGAATCCCCGAATTCAAGATGGAGAAACGCATCATCGACCGCCGCCTGGAGCAAATGTCCGCCGAGGGCGTCAAGTTCGTCACCGGCGCGCATATCGGCGTTTCCATTCCCGTTGACCAGCTCCTCCAGGAATTCGACGCCATCGTTCTCGCCGGCGGAGCGGAGCAGCCCCGTGACCTCCTCGTTCCGGGCCGGCAACTTGCAGGCATTCACTTCGCGATGGATTTTCTCTCGCAGCAGAATCGCCGCTGCCAAGGAGATTCACTTCCGCCTGAGCACGACATCCTCGCCACCGGCAAGCACGTCGTCATTGTCGGTGGAGGCGATACCGGCGCGGATTGCCTGGGCACCGTTCATCGTCAAAATCCATTGTCGGTGCATCAGTTCGAGATTATGCCCACACCGCCCGCCAATCGATCTCCGCTCACTCCGTGGCCTCTTTGGCCGCTACAACTGCGCGTCGAAGGCGCCCACGAAGAAGGCGGCATCCGCGACTGGAGCATCGCCACCACAGGTTTCAGCGGCGATGACCAGGGCAATGTAAAGCAACTTCACGCCGTCCGCGTCGGTCCGCCTCCTCATTTCACTCCGGTCGCCGGATCGGAATTCAGCATGGACGCCGGCTTGGTGCTCATCGCCATGGGATTCCTCGGCCCGGTTCGCAATGGATTGCTTGAGCAGTTAGGCGCTCAGCTCGACGCGCGCGGCAATGTAGCCGCTGGCGCGGATTACTCCACATCCGTTCCCGGCGTGTTCGCGGTCGGTGACATGCGCCGCGGTCAATCTCTGGTTGTGTGGGCTATTGCTGAAGGGCGGAAAGGCGCTGCTGCGGTTGACAAATTTCTCAAGCATTCACAAACGCTGCCTGAACCCGCGAAAACCACAGCGGTAAATCATTCTCCTGCTTCGCTAACGCGCTAAACTATTTTCCTTTGCGCCCGGCGAACTTTGTTTCGTCAAAACTTTCCTCATCGTCACCACCGCTGCCAGGCTGATTACTATCAGTGCCGGCGCTGCCGGAATTCCGTGCGACGCCAAAAAGTAAGTTAAGGACCACACACCAGCGATAACTAAAGTCGCAAAATATTTCACGGAACCTCCCTTCCTAAAACGGTTCTCTCCGGCCTTTTCTTCGAACAAAAAGGCCGGAGAGTTTTACCGGGTGCCGACTACGTGGTCTGCGTACTGACTTTGGCGGTTGCTGCCTTGGCATGCAATACGGGGCTCTCCTGCATAGGCTGCGGTACTCCGCCCGACGCAAACGCCGAGATGACATACTCGGGATAGGCCGAAATGCCGTGCTCGTGCAAGTCCAAGCCGTAGAGTTCGCCCTCCTCGGAAACACGCAGCGTGCCGGTCGCATTGACCGCATACATCACCGCCAGCGCCACTGCGAACGTCGCGGTGGTGATAATCAAGCTGCCGATGCACTGCGCGAGCAGCAGCGTGGTTCCTCCGCCATAAAATAACCCTTTCAACGGAGCTGAATTGTCCGCGGTAATTGGACCCGAGGCTCCATACTTACCGCAGGCAAATAGACCGAGCGAAAGCGTGCCCCAGATCCCGGCGAAGCCGTGCACGGGCACCGCGCCGATGGGATCATCAATGCGCATCCATTCAAGAAATTCCACACCGAGGACCACTACTACTCCAGCAACGCCTCCCAGCAAAATAGCTCCCGTTGGACTCACCCAATAACACGGGCAGGTAATTGCCACCAGGCCGGCGAGAAAGCCGTTGGTGGTAAATCCTGCGTCCCACTTTTTGCTCGACGTATAGGCGTAGAGCATGGCCGTCAATCCGGCCGCGCACGCCGCTAACGTTGTGTTCGTCGCGACCCGTCCAATCCCCTCGAAGTCCATTGCGGAAAGGGTGCTGCCCGGGTTGAATCCGTACCAGCCAAACCACAGAATCAGTCCACCAGCAACCGCGATCGTCAAATCGTGAGGCAGCATTGGCGCGCCGCCGTCTCGCTTGAATTTGCGACCGAGCCGCGGTCCCAGAACGATCGAACCTGCCAGCGCAATAAACCCGCCAATGGTATGCACTACCGTGGAGCCCGCGAAATCATGGAAGCTTTGTCCCAGTGTCGGCAAAAAGTGGCCGCTGGCTCCCATCACCGCGAGGAATCCATCCGGTCCCCAGGCCCAGTGGCCGATGATCGGATAAATGAAGCCGGAAACGGCGACGCTATAAAGAAGATCGCCAACAAAACCCGTTCGGCCAATCATCGCTCCCGAAGTAATCGTTGAACACGTGTCCGCGAATGCGAATTGAAATAGCCAGAAAGCCAGGAACGCTACCCCTGTACTTTCATACGTCGCCGGGATGCCCTGTAGAAAAAACCAGTGGTGCCCGATGAAGCCGTTCCCTTCGCTGAACATAAAGGAAAATCCAAACGCGTAAAATAGAATGCCGCAGAGACAAGTATCCACCACGCATTCCATCAGCACGTTCACAGTTTCCCGGGATCGGCTGAATCCCGCTTCCAGCATCGTGAATCCTACTTGCATCCCGAATACTAGAAACGCGGCGATCAGTGTCCACACCGTGTTGAGCGGATTCACTACATCCGACGCCTTTACTTCCGGATCCGCGGCGTACACCTTCCCGAAGAAAACATGGGAGGCAACGGTGATGGCCACCAGCACCAGCCCGATACCCAGACCCTTCCCTGCAAACAGCGCCATCCCATATTTACGCCACTGCGGGTCACGCAGACGCTCGCGAAGTCGTAATAATTTTTGGCTGAAAGTTAACCTCTGTCTTTGTTCCGCAGTCTTCATCGGTTCTCCTTGATAGATTTATATTTCACTGGACACTTTTCGCGCGGTCCACCTAGACCACTACGGTTTCAGCCGGGACTAGTGGAACACTTCGAAACGCAATCTTCAGCAAAAACGGCGTTACCACCGTAGTCAGCACCGCCATCACCACGACCACGCTGTACACATCCTTGCTGATTACTGCCAGGGTCAAACCCATCTGCGCAACCACCATTCCCACTTCTCCGCGTGGCACCATACCCAGCCCAACCTTCAAAACGTTTGTCCAGCCCATGGAGATAGCGCCCGCGCCGCAGCCAATCAGTTTCGTCACTATGGCCGCCACTAGAATCACCACGGTAAGCAGTGCTGTCGATTTCGAGAGAAATACTTTGTAATCGAAATGCAGTCCAATGCCCACCAGAAAAAACGGCACCAGCAATTCGCTCACACCCCGTGTAAGGTCTCGTACGCGATTGTCGGCGCTATCCGAAAACGCCAATCCCGCCAGAAACGCGCCAACGATCGCGGCGACACCCGTATACTGCGCCAGCAACGCCATCGCAAAAAGAAAAACTAGCGCGATATGGAACTCCGCTTCATCGGCTTTGGCTCGCGACTTGAAGTGCGGAAGCAACCGGTCCACTGCCGTCGTGCCCCACATCGCCATGACCACCGTGAATGCGCAAGCCAGTACCGCGGTCAGCACAACTTCCCAGATGTTTAAATGCCCGCGCGCCACGGCGCTTACCACTGCCAAAACGATCAGCCCCAGAACGTCGTCAATCACCGCCGCCGCGAGAATCACTTTGCTGGCAATTTCGTGCAACAATCCCCGCGAAGATAGCACCGACGCCGTGATACCCACGCTGGTCGCCACCATGCACGCGCCAACAAACACCGCTTCAATCTGCGGCGATCCCCACGCGGCAAGAATCGCCCACCCCGCGATAAACGGTACAATCACTCCAAGCGTCGCAACCAGCGTCGCTTTGGCTCCCACCCTCATCAACTCCGAGGCCTTCACCTCCAGCCCCACGCCAAAAAGCAGAAACATCACTCCCAGATCCGACAGCGCCTTCAGCGTCTCATTCGGTTGCACCCACCCGAGCACACTCGGCCCGATCAGCGCTCCGGCAATAATTTCTCCCACCAACCCCGGCTGACCTATGCGTTCGCAAAGCTCCGCGCCGAGCTTCGCACCTCCGAAAATGATCAGCATGGCAAGGGGAAGCGGGAGCTGGCTGTGCATCTTAGACGGTGGGACTCTGCTGAACTTGCCGCTCCCGGTTTCGCGAAAGCTTTCGCCAGGTCATCACTGCGGCGAGTCCAACGCCCGCGATCACCGGTACAACCGGCACGCCTCTGGAAATGAGGTAATACGTCGCCAGCCATGCCGCGGCAATAAAAAAACTCCATTTGTTTCTCATCGGTTCACCATATAGAGAAAACTTACGACTAGAAATAATATCGACAAAGCAGCCACTGGAATGACCAGCGATTTCTTGAAGGTCGGCTTTTGCGTTCCTTCCCTCTTCATTCGCCGGATTTCCGAAAGTTGGTGCCGCGTTTGCCCCAGTTCCCAATTGCTGTTTGCCAGCTCTACCGCGCGGTGCGTTTCTTCTTCCGCGCGATCCAGCGCCCGCAAGCGAAATAAAAGTTCCGCGTATTTGAATTGCGCGAGGAAATTACCCGGGTCGATGCTCCGTGCTTCCTCCAAAGCGTCCATCGAGCGGTAAACATCGTAGTTCATCGCGTGAACGATGCCCAGGCAGGTGTGAAGGTCCGCGTTCTTAGGCTCCAGAACACAAGCCTGTTTTAGTTGAACGATGATCAACGCCAGATTTTCCGGCGAGACCGAATGAGGATCCTTCCAAGGTAAGACAGGAAAGCGATTCGGGCCGGGAACGGCGGTAACCGCCCCCGGCCTCGGAATCATCGCTGTCACAGTGGTTTGAAGTGTGGTCATTATGTGTTCTCTTTTTATGCCTGGGGGGCCTTCAATTCGAACTCGGGATAGCCCAGTGCGCCCATTTCCGGCAAATCCAGGCCTTCGAGTTCGGTCTTGGCGGAAACGCGCTGCCCCACAACAAAATCGATGAGCAGGTTGAAGACGAAACTCAGTGAGAAAACAAACCCCACCAGAGTCACGATCCCAATCAATTGGGCCACCAGCTGGCCGCCGTTGTCCCCGTAGAAAATGCCAGTCACCGAACCATTCACTCCATTCCACGCTCCTCCGTAGTTGCTCTTACCATCTGCGAAGAGCCCGATCGAGAGCACTCCCCATAAACCGTTTGTCCCGTGAACCGAAATCGCGCCCACCGGATCGTCCACTCGCGCAACTCGGTCAAAAAATTCCACCGAGATGCACACCAGTACGCCGGCGATCAACCCAATGATCACCGCGCCCACGGGATTCACGAATCCCGAAGGCGCCGTGATGGCCACAAGCCCCGCGAGCAATCCGTT
>Ga0209117_1000352_pt1 | contig 21614 bp, 26 predicted proteins | sample BlaSpr_A8_OM2_M2_FD_187978 | JGI IMG/M metagenome (GOLD analysis project Ga0209117, IMG submission 187978) | Forest soil microbial communities from Thunder Bay, Ontario, Canada - Black Spruce, Ontario site 2_A8_OM2_M2 (SPAdes) (version 2) | ecosystem: Environmental > Terrestrial > Soil > Boreal...
GCAATGCGCTGCATACGATCGAGGCGCGATTTTGCCGCTGGCTGCTGCAAAGCGCGGATCGGGCGGCAAGCGACACCGTCGCCTTGACGCAGGAATTTCTCGCCGAAATGTTAGGGGTGAGGCGCACCTCGGTGACGGAGGTCGCAAGCAAGGTGCAAAGCGCCGGCCTGATCACCTATTCGCGCGGCGTGATCAAGATCCTGGACCGGCGAGCGCTGATGCGGATGTCCTGCGAGTGCTACGAAACGCTGCTGGATCAATCGGCGATACTCGCCTGATTGCTCGCCCAAGCCCTTGTTTCAACTGATAATTGTTACAACAATGGAACTCTATCCTCAGTAGCCCGTTGGTTTCCCCGGAGAAGGAACTCAAAATGACGCTACCTGAGCAGAATTCGTCAAAGCGCCGACTTCAGATTTTGGATGACGAGACGCGGGACGCGCCCCGCTTCAATGAGCGCGCGCATGAAGACACCTGGGTGAAAAACTTCATGGCCCGTCTGGCCGGGTTAGTCCGGGAGATCGGCGGCAGGAAGTAGGCTCGTTTGCATTGCCAGAAAGTCGGGGGCACATGCGGCCCTCGGCGGCAAGCGTATCCAATCCAGGCAATTTCGTATTAATTTGCGGTGCTGCCAGTTTTGGTCCGCGGCTTCGCGGGAGCTGAGGTCTTTGGCGCGTCCACACCGCGCACATTGCCCCACGGATCGGAAGAGGTCTTGGCGTCCGGTATTTTCTTCAGCGATTCCTTGTAGGCCTTTTGCTGGACCGCATCCTGCTCCTTTTCCTCCGGGGTTTTGGAGGCAAGCTCCGGGATCAAATTGATGTTGGGGACTTGCGCGTAAGCCGGCCCTGCCAGCAACGCGATAACAGCCGCCATGCGGAAAACTCTCATAGAATGCTCCCTGCATTTTCCCGGCAACATACCACCGCGCCACCCACGACGCCAAGCGCACGCGCCCGAGCGCTAAAAATGGTCCGACTTGCAGGATTTCGGCGATTGCACCCAATCGTCCCAGATCGGACCGCATTTGGTGCAGCCATTGAGGGCAAGACCCATCGCGACCACGCTCAAAATCATTACCAATCGCCTGAACATGGTCGACCTGCTCCCACGCCCCTATCATACGGCCTCAAGTCAGGCATTTTCAAGCCGTGCGACGGCAGTGTCCCTTTCCGCCCAACGCACCTTAGAATATCCATCGCCCGATCCGGGGCGAGGAACCACCTCTCATGCAACACGAGCAACAGGTAGCGGAATTCGATATCGAGGAAGCCAAGCGCGTGCTTGGCGATGTGTTCGCGCCGTGGGTGCAGGACCTCGGGTTGTCGATCGGCGGCATCGAGTGCACGCCGCCATCGGGTGCGGCGGCCGACTGGCAGCCGGGCGCGATCCTGCGGATGGCCTACTCCGAACGCCTGTGCCGGCACGGCGGCATCGTCTGCGGCCAGGCGCTGATGGCGCTCGCCGACACCGCCATGGTGTTCGCTATACTTGCGGCGAACCGCGGCTACCGGCCGATGACGACGGTCGATCAAACCACGCATTTCATGCGCGCCGTCACCTCGTCGGACGTGCTGGCGGATGCACGGGTGGTTCGCCTCGGGCGCACCATGAGCTTCGGCCGCGTCACCCTGTCGAGCGCCGCCGACAACAAGCCGGTGGCGATGGTATCAAGCGCTTTTGCGATGCTGTGAGGATAGCGGCGCCAGCGCGGCTTCACTGCCTTGTCGTAAACAAAACCTGAACCCCGACTCGAATATTTCGCACATTCGATTCAATTGTCCGTAATTTCGCTTTGCTATTTTAAACGGAGAAAGATGAACGGATATCGGATTCACGACGATGATCGAGAAACGGGCTGCGCCCAGACACAGAGTGCTCAAACACGGCACGCTCGCATTTCACGGCGGCGGTACTGTCGACTGCACGGTCCGAAACATCTCATCGAATGGCGCGCGACTCGATATCGCCAATCCCGTCGGCCTGCCCGCGGTTTTCACGCTCATCATAGAGACCGATCATTTCCTGCGTCGTTGCCACGCGGTCTGGAGCAGCGAACAGCGGATCGGCGTCGCATTCGACCAAAGCGGGCACTGCTGATTCCAAACCGGCGGGCAATGCTTATAAACTAAGCCGGTCGTATCAATTCCGCCGTGTGAAACGGTTCAAGAGTATCGATCGCTTCGACGGCTTGAGTTTTCCAGTCCCACTTGAACAGCCGCAGAACCGTCTTGTCCGGCGTGAAGTCGACCAGGGTGAACCCGTGCTGCTCTATCGGTCTCACCTGCTCATCCATGTCGAGATGTGCAGGCGGCATTGCGCCGGTGCCGCGCCGCCCCGAAGGCCAGCCAAGAGGGCCTGGCCGCGAACCGATTGGACCCGACAATACGGTGGTGATCGGATTGGCCTTGAGATCGAGCGCGCCGCTGCGCAACATGCGTCCAATGCCGATCGCGTGCAGGTCGCCGCTGATCACCAGCGGCGTCCTGCTTTTCATCGCTGCCATCGCCTCGATGAGCCGATCGTGTTGCTTGAGCCAACCCGACTGCCAATACGGCTTGGGTATCGTCGCCGTCAGCTTGCCGTCCGGTCCGAGGACATCGGGGTACCATTCGCCCCACTTGCCGGCGGTCCAGCCCGGCGGATTGGAAGGAACATGCACCAGATGGGCAACCTCTGTGGCCGCGGTGCGCGCTTTGAGCCATTTCTCGACTTCGAGATCGAGGTAGACGGCGCTCGGACCCGCCATCGTCAGCGTACGGCGAATGTCATACAGCAGAATCTCGGCCAACCGACCGTAACGAATGGTGCCGAAGCTTTCCGACACGCCCCACACCCGGTCGCCGGCCGACGACCATGGCAAGCCAAGCGGGCGCGCCACGTCCGGGAGGAATTCGGGATAGTACATGCCTTGCGCGGCACGAGCGAGCTGCAGCATGAAGAATGAAGGCGGGAAGGTAACGAGATCGTCCGTGGCCTCGTCGTTGTCAAAATAATCGTGATCGTCCTGCATGAAAAAGACCGGCGTTGAACGGAAGTCGGTGCCATACACCGGCACGATCTGTGGTCCGGCGGCGCGCTTCAGGACGGTCTCGTTGTCTCCTCCCAGTACGACCGCCGATCTGTCAAACGAGCCAGCAAGCTTGACGGCTTCGGCGGTCTGGAACAGCGGCCCGCCGACCGGAGCCAAAAGGTCCCAGTACACATGATCGCCGTTGGCAACGACGGCATCGGGTTGAAAGGCAAGACCGCGTCGCAGAAGTCGATTGCGTACGACGGTCGGAAGAAATTTATGGACCTCGTGGCCGCCACCACAGGTGTAAATCATAAGACGAAACCTGTCGGGCCGCTCGTCGGGATTCGGAAAGGTCGCAAGCTGCCAGGGCTCGCACAGCGGGCGGCCCTTGGGGCCGGCCAGCGACAGCGTGTATCGGTGCTGAGGTTGCAGATCGGTAGCGTAAAAGTGCCAATGTTCGCCGTGCGTATCTCCCATGCGACCGCGCACGGATGTGCCTCCGACGCTCAGCGTTGGGGCCTCCATCAGCGGCGTGCTGAATGACGCCTTGATTAACATCCTGGTGTCGCTGACCGTAGGCAACAGATGGCGCACGCCGCCGGCATCCCATGTTGCACTCCCGGGCGCGGCGACCGACGCTGCCTGCGCGAACAAGTCGGAAGGCACTGTGAGCGAAAGCGCAGTTGCGGCAGAACTGCGCAGAAATTTCCGGCGGTCGCTTACGAGCATGGGAGGCCCATCCGTGCTTCTTGTCGCTTGCTGAATAACAGACATGGTTCGCAACACATGTCGCCTGAATCCCGAGCTTTTGGTGAGCGATGCCTGTTTCGGCTTCTTATTTCGGTTTCTTATTTCGGTTTCTTGGCGGGCTCCGCGGGTCGCGCGACGCCCCACGGATCATACTTTTCCTTGGGCTCCGGAATCCTCTCAAGCGCCGCCTTGTAGGCCTTGTCGTCCACTTCCGGCTTCTTCGGTTCCGTCTTCTTTTCGTCGCCCTGATGCCGCTTGGCATTCACCTGGGCGTGCGCGGGCGTCGCGAGCAACGCCAGCATTGCCACTGTTACCGTGAAGGTCTTCATCGCCTCTTTCTCCCTGCCATCCGTTTCCAAACCTACTCTTCAACCGGATCATGGCAAACAGGGGATCGGCATGGCGGAGCACGATAGCCTTTCCGCGGCCGGGCTTCAGCAATTGTTGATGGCGAAAGGTCCGCGGATCGACCTTGACCGCGCGTAATTCCAGCCGGCACGGGATAACGTCGGCGGATGCGGCGGGTCATTTTTCTTACGGCGTTGATCACAGGCGGGGCACTTGTGCTGGCGGGCTGCGGCATCGCCGACAGCCGCTCGCCGGTGCCGGAGTTCATGCGCGGCAAAGCCAGCGAACCGCCGCCGCCCGAGCCGCCACCCGACGTCAAACGGCTGGTTCGCGAACAACTGGATTCGGTGTTCATGGCCGCCTCGTATCCGCGTCAGGTTCGGGTCTCGCCAGCGCACCCCGACCTCCGCGGATCGGGCTGGACGGCTTGTGTCAGGGCTGAGCTTACCTCGGTGATGGGCAAGCCGCTGGGTACGGAGACCTATCACGTCACCATCAGCAGCGGCGTGATTATCGACCGCCTGCGCGTCGAGGCTGACGACACCTGCGCATCCGAGAGCTACGAGCCGATCTAGCGCGCGTGCTCGATGCACACCGTCAGACGGCAGCCAGCTTTCGTTATGCAGCGACTAATCGGACCCCCGGTGCCATCTCGGTTCGATTTCGACCCTTGCGTTTGGCTTCGTAGAGTGCGGCATCGGCGGCATTGATGAGATCGGCATGATTGAGCCCCGCCTTCGGAATCATGGACGCCACGCCGATACTGATCGTTGGCGTAATTTCTGTCTGGTTCTGTTGTGCTGAACGCAAGGACTGGACGTTCAGGCGAATTCGTTCAGCGACCTGGTAGGCGCCTTCAATCGATTCGCCGGGAAGCAGCACTGCAAATTCTTCACCTCCGTAGCGAGCACTTAGGTCAGCGGTCCGCCCTGTGGAAGCTGCGATGCATCCGGCAATCGCCACCAAGGCTCTGTCGCCCGCTTGGTGCCCCAGTTGATCGTTGTAGGCCTTGAAGAAATCCGCATCGATCATGAGAAACGCGATCGGACTTTTCAGGCGCGCAGACCGGCGCCACTCGCTTTCGACCACCTCGTCCAACTGCCGCCTGTTGCAAAGACCCGTTAAACTATCGGTCCTCGCCATGGCGGCAAGCTTATCTTCGGTCGCGATGCGACGCGCCAATTCGCGTGTCAGGGAAATAACGAGAACCGTATTTAGAGCGCACAGCATCAAGACCAGCGATCCGATAAGCCATGCTTCCTTCCACCAGTTGGCGTAAACGCTATCGAGCGCCCGCCCGTTGATCACGATGAGCGGATAGTCGCCAACCCGATGAAATACAAACAGCCGCTTGACCGCATCGAGAACCGAGGTCGCCTGATACCATCCCGCATTAGAAGTTGAAAACTGGCTGAGGCCTTTCGATTTGCCAAGATCAGCGCCGATCGTTGCGACGCTGAAGGGAAGGCGGATCAAGACCGTGCCATCGGCGCGCGCCAGCGTCAGAACATCGTGCGGGCCAAAGTGCAACTTCATGAACAAGTCTTGAAAATAACTCAGCTTTATTGATGCCGCGATGACACCTGCGAAAGATCCATCGGAGTTGGAGATCCGCCTGCTCACGCTAACCAGATATTCTCCATTATTTGCGAGCCAGGGTCGGCTGATATACAAACCGAAATAGGCACGCTCTTGATGAGCCTGGAAAAAATCGTGTTGTGAATAATTGACTGCAGGGGCCTCGGCCAAACGGGAATCCATGGTGACGTCACCGTCCCGATCAACAACGAGAATTGCGTCCAAATCCTTTGTGGTCGTGGCGTGGTCGAACAGGATGCGACGGCGAAGCTCGGGGCCGACCTTGTTAAGTTCATACCGCCTTAATTCGTCGACAACAGATTGCAACGACGAATCGTGAAGTTCAATATTCCTGGAAATGTCGCCTTGGATTGACGCAACCAGGTTGGTCGAGGCATCCAATGCCTCTTGAAAATCCCGGCGAGCCATGTCCCACAAAATGTATCCAAAAACGGTGGAGAAGCCCAATGTGATGACAACGCCCAGGGCGATCAGACGCTTTGGGTAGGTTCGCGGATGCACTGATTGATTTCCCGATGGCATATGCCGATTCCGACAGCTCAGTCCTCGGGATTTTTAGTATTCCGCTGTTGCAATATCGGCCGAATTTCCTTTCAAATGCGATGCTTGAATTTCAGGATTTCGTAACCATGCCGACGCCACCGTCGCGATGGATCTGTTCATCGTAACGACCGGTCTCGTTTCGTCTTCGCTACGACTTGCTAATTTTAGGGCGTGCGACGGCCGCCTGAAGCGCCGGGCCCCTTGCGTCAGTACTTGGCGATGACCGGGCCGAAGCCAAATTTGTAATTCAAACCGGCGCGCACGATGTCTTCGCGGATCGAACTGGTGGTCGTTAGAGACGCGGCCGGGAATAGAATCGTGTTGGCGGTGCTGCCTAAATCCATGCGCAGATATTCAAGCTTGGCACTCCAGTTATCCCACAATCTGGCCTCGATGCCGCCACCGGCCACCCAGCCGGTCTTGGTCTGACTGAAGGTCACCGCAACGGTTGGCGCTCCGATAGCATCGGTTTCCTCGAGGCCAGCCCAAGCTGCACCGCCGGTCACATAAAACAGATATCGGTCGTGGGCCCAACCAGCACGTCCGCGCGCAGTGGCAAACCAGGTGAGATGCTGGCTCACCGTCTGAAACAAGGCGCCGCCGCCGAACTGCGGGCCTGCGATTTGGCATACAGTGCCGCAAACTGAATCGCGCAGGTCGGCCCATTGCGCGTCGCCTTCGACGCCGAGAACGAGGCTGCCGAACTGCTGATTTTAACCGATCTGGCCACCGAAGAAGCCACCCCTCGGCGCAATCTCCTGGCGATCCCACGACATCACTGATGTGATGGGCGACCCGGGAGTAGCGAGGTTTTGCGTGAACGCATTGTTGCCGACGCCGTAGCCACCGTCGAGACCAAGATACACCCCGGTCCAGTTTGCATTCGCCGATAGCGCCTTGCCGTAAACCGGCGCAGGCGACGCGGCTGTGTTGGGCGCGCCCCAGATTTGATAGTTCAACCCGACACGGACGATCTCGTCGCGAATACGGCTGTTGGTCGTCACCATGGTATCAAATGACAGGCCCCGGCCACCCACATTGGCGCTCAAATGGCTGACAGTGGTCATGCCGCCGAGATCGAGATGCAGATATTCGACTTTGGCGCTCCAGTTTCCCCATAACCGCGCCTCGAGACCCGCGCCGGCCGCCCAGCCGTTTCGCGTCTGACTTGAAGTCGCCGCATCTGTCAGCGTATCCAGCGTCGCCCGGTCGGTTTCGCGGACACTGCCCCAGGCTGCGCCGCCGGTCGCATAAAGCAGATAGCTGTCATTGGCCCAGCCGAGACGTCCGCGGGCGGTGGCGAACCAGTCGAGCCTGTGCTGGACTTGGAAGGCTCCGACCTCACCATTGCTTTGCACAAGGCATTCGATGCCGCCGCAGCCGGTGTCGCGCTGGCCGGTCCATTGGCCGTCGCCCTCGAGGCCGAACAGGAATTGATTGATCTGCCAATTGTAACCGAGCTGGCCGCCGAGCACGGCACCCCTCGGCGCCACCAGAGTGGGGGCGAACGTCACTGTGCCGTTGTTGAGAGCCTGGTCATATGGATCGGCGCCGAAGCTGTAGCCGGCGTTGATGCCGGCGTAGAAGCCCGCCCAACTCCATGTCGGAACCGGCGGAGGCGGAGCCTTATAAACCGGCAGGTCGGCAGCCATCGCCTGACCGGCCAACACCAGCAGCGCCAAGCTTGCCGGCAACAAACGCGGCATTTGCGCAACTACCATCATCGATTCACCTGTGGTTGCACAATAGACCCATTTCCTCCTCGTTGACTGTCGCCGGGCGGCAACAATCCAAAAGGATTTTTCAGTCCATGTGATGGCCCGAAGGTCCGTCCGGGTCACAAGCGGGCAGGACGGCTAGGGCGACAAGTGGCGGGATTCGAAAGCCGACGGACCGTCCGGGCCTACCACTGAAGACCCGCGCGCCCCACCGGCTTCTCGGGGAATCCAGACCCGGCAAAGGCCCTGTCCGTCGAGGATCCTCGGATTTGCGAATGATAAAGAGCTCGTTAACACTACCGCTCAAATTGAATCCCCCCACCAACGGTATTTTCCAATCTTTCCGCTAGCATTTTCCCCATAACGCGGTGGAAAGAGCGGCGCTTTGAGGCTCCGCGGGCCCCCCGCGAACGGGGAAACGGGGACGTGGTCGAGATTGCGAATTCAGCGGTGGTCCGCAGCGCATCCGTGAAGGATGTCATCGGCAAGCGCCCGCAGGCGAAAGCCACTCCGCCTGACGGCGATGCGTTGGCGCCGCTCACGGCTGTCGACGCGAGCCAATGGCACGCGCTGGCCGAGCGCGCGGTCGAGCCGAACGGCTATTATCTGCCCGACTGGGAACTGGCGGTGAATGCCACCGCGCGCGGCCGCACCGGCGTGTCCGCGCTGAGCGCGTGGAGCGAAGCGTCATCGGCGCAGGACAGCGCGGCGCGCCTGATCGGCCTGTTGCCCGTCATATCGATGTGGCGCGCCTGGAAGATCCCCCTGCCCGCTTTGGTAAGCGCCCACCCCTATGGCACGCTTTGCACGCCGCTGCTCGATCGCGACATGGCGGATGATGCCGTTATCAGCTTGATGCAACAGGCGCGGAAAGCAGGCGCCCATGCGCTGATCCTGCGCGATGTATCGCTCGGTGGCGCGGCCATGCAGGCCTTCACGGAAGTATTGCGACAAGGCGGCATGCATCCGGTTGTGCTGCAATCCCATGTCCGCGCCTGTCTTGACGCCGCGCGCGATGCCGAGGAATTGCTGCGTGACGCGCTCGGCGCCAAGAAACTGAAAGAATTGCGCCGCCAGCGTAACCGCCTGGCCGAGCACGGCGCCGTCCGTTTCGATGTGGCGCGCACGCCTGAGGACGTCGCAGCCGCGCTCGAGATACTCTTAGCGCTCGAAGCCAGCGGCTGGAAGGCAAAGCGCGGCACCGCGCTGATCCAGCACGACGGCGATACCGGCTTTATCCGGCGCGCCGCTCCGGCACTCGCGGCCAACAGCCAATGCGAGATCGTGACGCTGCGGGCCGGCGATACGCCGGTCGCGGCCGCGATCGTACTCCGCCATCAGGATCGGGCATTTTATTTCAAGCTCGGCGTCGACGAGCGTTTCGCGAAGTATTCGCCCGGCGTGCAGCTGACGCTCGAGCTGACGCGGCATCTGTGCGCCGATCCTGCCATTGCGACCGCTGACTCCACGGCAGCTGCGGATCATCCGATGATCAATCCGATCTGGCGGGGGCGGTTTGCGATCGGCGACGTGCTGATCCCCTTGCGGCAGAACGATCCCGTGGTGTCATTGATCCATGCGGTGCTGACGCTGCGCAGGCTGGTCCGCGAACTAGCGCGCCGGACCGTTCATTTCATCCGCGACCGCCGGGCGAGATCGTCGCGGATGACATCACTGAAGTTCTAACGGTCATGGCCGGGCAAAACCGCGAAGCGCGTCTTCGCGCTAGATGACCCGGCCCGGCGGAGCTTCAAGCGACGCCCGCCCTACTCCGCCGCCTGCGCATTCACCTCCGCCGACACCTGGCGGATGGCGCGGGCGAGTTGTTCGGCCGGCTGCGCGCCGGATACCGCGTATTTCTGCGCAAAGACAAAAGTCGGCACGCCGGAAATGCCCTTGTCGGAGGCGTCCTTGGCCTGCGCCGAGATCAACTCCACGTCTTCATCGGTCGCCAGGCGCTTGCGCACCTCGTCGGCGTCGAGCCCGCAATCGGCCGCCGCCTGCACCAGCACGTCGGTGTCGGTAAGATCGCCGCCGTCCCTGAAATACAATTCCATCAGCCGCTGCTTCATTTCAGCCGATTTGCCTTGCGCGTCGGCCCAGTGAATCAGCCGGTGGCAGTCGATGGTGTTGGGCTGTCGCCTGACGAGATCCGGCCGATACACCAGGCCCTCTTCGCCTGCCGCGGCGACGACGCGACCGGCGATGTTCTTGTACGCTTCGGGCGAGCCGAACTTCGCTGTGAGGTATTCGTCGCGGCTGATGCCCTCGCGCGGCACCCAGGAATTGAGAAAGAACGGCCGCCAATGAATTTCCACCGGCACGTCCGGCGCCAGCGCCAGCGCGTTCTCGATCCGGCGCTTGCCGATGTAGCACCACGGGCACACCACGTCCGAGACGATATCGATCTGAAGCGGTTTTAGGCTGCTCATCGGGACTCTCCTGATCGGGAAGCCCACAGATAATCAGCATCCAAAGCGCGGGCAAGAGGAGCTATTTCAGATCAGCCGCCATCGCCCGCATCCGCTCGGCGGTCAGATCGTCGGCCGGGAAGAACGTCTCCAGCGCCAGTTCCGACAGTGTGATATCGACCGGCGTGCCGAAAATCATCGTCGTGGAAATAAAGCTCAGGATGTCGCCGCCGAGCCGCATCTTGAAGGGGATCGCGACATTGTCGGCCGACAGCGGCGCCGACCGCGCCGGGATCGGATAGGCCTTCAACTCTTGATAGAGCTTTATCAGCTCGGGATCGGCGGTCGCTTCGCATTGGCGATGCAGCCGCTCCAGCAGATGGCTGCTCCATTCGGCGAGGTTGACGGTGCGCGGCGCCAGCGCTTCGGGGTGAAAGGCAAGACGCAGAATGTTGAAAGGCTGGCCGAGCAGTCGCGCCGGAATGCCCTCCAGCAACGGCATCACCATGCGGTTGGCGGAAACCAGATTCCAGTGCCGGTCGTACGCCAGCGCCGGATTGGGTTCGTGCGCCCTCAGCACCAGATCGATCGCAGCCCGCGCCGATTTCAGCGCGGGATCGTCGAGCGATCGCTGCGGAAACGCCGGCGCAAACCCCGCCGCCACCAGCAGCACGTTGCGCTCGCGCAAGGGTACCTCCAGCCGCTCCGCCAGCTTCAGCACCATGTCGCGCGACGGCGCCGCGCGGCCGGTTTCAACAAATGAGAGGTGGCGCGCGGAAATTTCGGCGTCGCCGGCGAGATCGAGCTGGCTGAGATGGCGGCGCTGCCGCCATTCGCGCAGGTGATCGCCGATATGGACGGGCTTAATTCGTTCGGCTCGCGCCGCGGCAGACTGTGCGTTCATGGTGGAAAACCTACCATGCGAATTTCACGCATTCCATTACCTCCGACGTAATCGAATTGCCGATGCGGCCGGGTCATCTTCGGGCTCTCCAGTCCACCTCTCAACGAAGGAGACCCACCATGATCCATCCATCCCTGTTTCTGCGCCGCGCCATCCTGGCTGACGCCGTCTTCAGCGGCGCATCGGCCGTGCTGCTCACATTCGGCGCCGGCGTGCTCGCGCCCTTACTTAACCTGCCCGAAGCGCTGCTGCGCGAGACCGGCCTGTTCCTGTTCGCCTACGCCGCATTGGTCGGCTGGCTCGGCACGCGGCCATCCACGCCGAGGTCCCTGGTGTTGATTGTGATCGCAGGCAATGCGGCATGGACCATCGCCAGCATCGCGCTGTTGTTCTCTGGCGCGGTGACGCCGAACTTGCTCGGCGAAGCCTTCGTCGCGATCCAGGCGATTGTGGTCGGCGCCCTCGCCGAACTGCAATATATCGGCTTGCGGAGAAGCGGCGGCGCGCTGACCGTCTAACCGTCATTGCGAGCGCAAGCGAAGCAATCCAGAATGTGTATATAGCGGCTTCTGGATTGCTTCGTCGCTTTGCTCCTCGCAATGACGAGAACCACGGGAGGTACCGCGTGACGTCAGTGCAAGTGAGCGGCACGGAAGGATATGCCGACGAAGCCGAAGAGCTTTTCAGGCGCTATGAAAGCATCCCCGCCGCCGCCGCTCACGGGGCGGTGCTGCATCTTATCCCGACGGCACCTAGCCACGTTCTCGACATCGGTTCCGGAACCGGGCGCGATGCGGCGTGGTTCGCGGCACAGGGCCATCGCGTGGTCGCCATCGAGCCAACCGACGCGATGCGCCTCCCGGCGATGGCGCTACATCCGTCGCCGCGCATCGAATGGCTCAATGACAGCCTGCCGGATCTGGCCTTGCTGCGGGCACGCGGCGAGAAATTTGACGTCGTCATGCTCACCGCGGTCTGGATGCACCTCGATGAAGCGCAGCGCCGGCAGGCGATGCCGAACCTGGCCTCGCTGGTGCAAGCGGGCGGAGTTGTGATCATGAAGATCCGGCATGGGCCCGTCCCAGAGGGACGACGGATGTTTGAGATCTCGCCGGAGCAGACGATTGGGCTCGCGCGGATGCAGGGCCTCGATCCGGTTTTGAACATGCGCACGGAATCCAGTCAGGAACAGAATCGCGTCGCCGGTATCACCTGGACCAACCTGGCGTTCGTGAAGCCGCGCCAATGATCTGTTTCTTCGTCACGGTCGGGCATAGCCGTCCAAAGGACGGCGTCGCTTCCGCTCGCCTATGCCCGGCCATCCACGAATTTTCTTGCTGCGGGTTTTTTAGACGTGGATGCCCGGCACCAGGCCGGGATGACGGGTTTTCGCGATCAAGATTTCCGCAGCTTAAGCCGAAGCGCCGATTTCCCTGCCCGGCTTGCTCCGAGGCTTAACGAAAATCTGCGATTTCGCTGATATCATCTTGTTCCCAGAGGATTTTCCGCCGTGCCCGTTGAGGGACTTGCCGTTTAACTTCAAGCCGTTCGATTTGCCGTTCAGCCCCGGTTTCAGCTTTTCCGTGGCCTTCGCCGCCTGCTTTTCGGCCTTCTTCAAGGCCTTTTTCTCGGCTCTCGCTTTCAGGCGCAGTTTCTCGGCCCTCGCCTCGGCGCGCTTCTTCTTGCGCTTCTTTTCGCAAGCCGCGCATTTGCAGCCGATCGGCTTCAGATACGCCTTGAAGTAGTCGGTGCCGTAATCGTAGTTGATCTCTTCGCCGGGCTCGATGTTCTTGATCGCGCGGATCACCACCTTGCGCTTGCGCGGGCGGACGTCGGATTCCGCGTTCGGCTTGCAGGCGTGATTGATGTAGCGGGCGATGTTCTCGCGGACCGAACCGTCGATGGTCCAGCGGCCGTTGAGCTCGAACAGGTATTTGTTCTCGATCGCGTCGTCCTTCTTCTTTCTGGAATCCAGCAGCGGACCAAAATAACGGACGATTTTGGCGCCCTTCTTGATCGGTTTGGTGGCGAAGAGGCCAAGTCCGGTGCGGGAACGGCCAACGCGATAAGGTTTATTCGACGAAATGGCAGGCATGATCTGTTGGAACTGACACGCTAGTGAAAACAGGGTCGCGAAGCCGCTGTTCTAAAACGATTCCGGATCAATGTCAGGTGTTTCGAGCATCCAGCTTGAACCTTCCCCAGATTACGAACGTCGAAAGAGATGTCTGCAGTTCCAAAAGGCAGCTGAATGAAGTGCGTCCTTCGCTTTCGCATCGTAATGGCCTCCGCGGCACTGCTCTGCGCCGTGTCCCGCCCGTTTTCGGCGGCAAACGCCCAAACAATCGGCAGCAGCTACACATCCGCAGCGCCAAAGGATTGCCACGTGTCCAGCGCCGGCAATGGCGTCGACGACTCGACGATACGGGTCTGTCCGGGCAAGGCTGGTCTTAAGGTGCTGGTGAGCGAAGATGATTTGCGCGAAACCGTCGCGGTCGGCCGCAACCGCGCCGCGGCTGCCCGCGAGCCGGCCGCGCAGGCCGGCTTCGGCCCCTTCAACTCGACCACACGGACGGTCGAATGGCGCGCCCTGAACGGCAAGCCGTTTGCGATCATTCAGCGCTGGCACATCGCCGACAACAGCGACCAGGACAAGGACGGGCGGCCGATTTCAAAGCCGATGCTCACCGTGACGCGTCTGCCGCCCGGTCCGGTGTGCCACGTGGCCTATATCGACGTGAAGGCCAATCCCGATGCCAACGAGCTTGCCCGCAAGGCCGCTGACGAGACCGCGCGCGGCTTCAAATGCGGGAAGGACGAGGTGAAGGTGATCGGCGAAAGCGGCCGCGCCGTGGAGCTGGCGCTGCGACGCTGATTCAAGGCCCCGGCGGCCGGCCGACGGTCGACCTGAGCATGGCATCCAGCAAGGTTTCGGCGTCGGTGCCTTTGGGGAGCCGGCGAAGGATGTCGGAGAGCCGGTGATCGAGCAGCAGCATGGTGAAGCCGTGGACCAGCGACCAGGCGCGTGCGATGGCGGCGGCCTGCTCGAGCGACAGCGCCTCTTCGTGAATTTGCTCGTGGCGGCTGGCGCCGATCGCGCCGGCTAATCCAGCGAACGAGGCACTGGCGGCCTCATGCAATGACGGCCGCGACATATCCAGACGCTCGGTGCGGAACATCAGCCCGTACATGCCGGGATGCGCTTGCGCATAGGCGACATAGGCCTTTGCACGGGCCGTTGCCTTCTCCATCGGCGACGCGCCCGCCGCCGCGGCATCCGCCATCGCCGCGTTGAATTGCCGGAAACCGATCGCGGCAAGTTCACTGACGAGACCGGTAAGGTCGCCGAAATGGTGGGTCGGCGCGGCATGCGACACGCCGGCCTCGCGCGCCACCGCACGCAGCGTCAGCCCGGCGAGCCCATCGCGTTCCAGCACCCGCTCGGCCGCATCGAGCAGGGCGTCGCGCAGGGCGCCGTGGTGGTACGGAGCCTCTTTGCCTGGGCCGGCAGGCCGGGGCGCTTTGCGTTTCCGGCCGGAGCGCGCCGGCGGAACATTGGTTGCAGGGGTTGCAGCACGCCGGACGCGGGCTCGGGTCGTGTCGGGTTTTCTCGCCATCTCCCCTTTATAGGACGCTATTTTTACAGTGTAAAGATTTGGCTTGACGGCCATAGCCGTTCTGTGTATTTCATCTTTACGATGTAAAGATGCGTCACGGAAGATCCGCCGGACATCTATCAAGGGAGCAACGCCATGAAATTGTTACGACGAGAATTCTTGTCCGCAGGCGCCGCAGTCGCAACCATGACGGCGACCGCAACGGCCGTTGCGCAAAGTCCACCTGCGGCAACAAAACCGCAGGCAATGCCGCCGCGGCAAGCGGCTACCAACGCGGCCCAGACCAATCTGGCGCCGATTCCGATGGAATGCGACGCGCCGTTTCTTAAAGTGGTGGGTGAGTTGCCGCGCGAACTCAACGGCACGCTCTATCGAAACGGCCCCAATCCGCAGTTCGACGCGCCGGGCGCGCATTGGTTCGTGGGCGATGGCATGCTGCACGCCTTCCATCTCGAGAACGGCCGCGCCAGTTACCGCAACCGCTGGGTCCGCACCCCGAAATGGCAGGCCGAACATGACGCCGGCCGCGCATTGTTCGGCGGCTTCGGCCGCAAGCTGCCGAATGCACCCGCCTCGATGACCCAGGACACCGGCGTCGCCAACACCAACATCATCTTTCACGCCGGACGCCTGCTCGCGCTGGAGGAAGGCCATCTGCCGACCGAGATCGAACCCGGCACGCTCAACAGGCGCGGCTACTGGGACTATAATGGCGGCATTACCGGGCCATTCACCGCGCATCCGAAGGTCGATCCCTTAACCGGCGAGATGGTGTTCTTCGGCTATAATGCCGCCGGCCCGCTGACCCCGGCCCTCTCCTTCGGATCGGTCAATGCTTCCGGCGTGGTGACGCGCTTCGATTGCTTCGAGGCGCCCTACGCCAGCATGGTGCACGACTTCATCGTCACCGAAAATCATCTGCTGTTTCCAATCCTCCCGATCACCGGCAGCATGCAGCGCGCGGCGGGCGGCAAGCCTCCCTACGCCTGGGAGCCGAACAAGGGCGCCTATGTCGGCGTCATGAAGCGCAATGGGGCGGCCAAGGATATCGTCTGGTTTCGCGCCGAAAGCTGCTACGTCTTCCACGTCATGAACGCATGGGAACAGGGCGAGCGGATCGTTGCCGACGTCATGCAGTTCGAGGAAGCGCCGTTGTTCCCGCATCCCGATGGCTCGCCGACCGACCCGAAGAAGTCGCGCGCGCGGCTGTGCCGCTGGACCTTCGATCTCGCCGGGAAGACCGACCGCTTCACGCAGACCTATCTCGACGACCTCACCGGCGAATTCCCGCGCATCGACGATCGCCGCGCCGGTCTCACCGGAGCCCATGGCTGGTACGCCTGCGCCAACCCCGATCTGCCGATGTTCGGCGCGCTGTCGGGCGTGGTGCATGTCGACGGCAAGGGATCGCGCCGCGGCCAGTATCTGCTGCCGGCCGGCGACACCATCTCGGAAGCCGTGTTCGTCGCCCGCGGCAATGGTGCCGCCGAGGGCGACGGCTGGCTACTGGCAGCAGTCTGGCGCGCCCGCGAAAATCGCAGCGACCTCGCGGTGTTCAATGCCACCGACGTCGGCGCCGGCCCGGTGGCGCTGGTGCAGCTCGGGCACCGGGTGCCCGACGGCTTTCACGGCAATTGGGTGAGTGCGGCGTGAGCCTCAGACCGTCATTCCGGGGCAGCCCGCAGGGCTGAACCCGGAATCTCACGCTGGCAATCCCGAGATTCCGGGTTCGCGCTAACGCGCCCCGGAATGACGGCAAAATCACTTAATTTTTACACTGTAAAGATTTCGCTTGACGGCCCCGCCCTTCGCCTCTAGCGTCATCTTTACAACGTAAAGATTTGGCCCAACGAGGCTGCCATGACAATTTTTCTGATCCTTGCCCCCTACGGTGCATTCACGACGCTGATGCTGGTGACCTCGGCTGCTGTCAGCCTGTTCGCGGCCGCGGCGGTCTGCCTGATGGTGATCGCGTATGACATCTTGCGCCGCCGCTCGATCAAGATGCTCGGTGCGGGCTCCGTGATCCTGTTCGCCGCGATCGGCTTCTACCTCACACTGGTCGATTCAGGCTTGAGCACCCCGGCCGTGAAGCTGACGGTCGATGCCGGCGTACTTGCGATCTCGCTGGCGTCGCTCGCGATCCGCCAACCGTTCACGCTGCAATATGCCCGCGAGGTGGTCGACGCCGAAACCGCTGTTTTGCCCGGCTTCCTGAAGGCGAACTATGTTATCACATGGGCGTGGACCTTGGCCTTCCTGCTGATGTTGATGGCCAACGTCCTGATGATCTATGTACCGGGACTGCCGCTGTGGTCCGGACTCGCGATCGCATTCGCCGCCCGCAACACCGCGGTGTATTTTACCAAGTGGTATCCGAAGCATCGGCGTGAGAAGCTGGCAAGACAGGCCCTCCCCGGTGCGATGGTCTCGGCTTCCTGAAGCGTAACCGCCTGGACAGGGGATGACGATGAAGGACGTATTCGCCAAACTCTTAACCGACTTCCTCTCCACCATCGTATTCCTGGCGCTGTACCTGACCACCGGCAACGTGGTGCTGGCGACATCCGTGGCGATCGCAGGCGCAGTGGCCCAGGTGATCTACGCCCGCGTCAAGGGGCAGCCGCTCGCATTCATGACCTATGCCAGCCTGGCGCTGGTGATCGTGCTCGGCAGTGCGACGCTCCTGACCAACGATCCGCGTTTCGTGCTGGCAAAACCCTCTATCGCGCATTTCGCGATCGGCGCCATCATGCTCAAGCGCGGCTGGATGCTGCGCTACATGCCCCCGATCGTGACCGAGACCATTCCGGAATACGTCACCATCGCCGGCTACGCCTGGGCGGCGCTGATGTTTGCGCTCGGCGCCGGCGTCATCGCGGTGGCCTCGACCGGTGATATCAAGCTGTGGGCGTTCTATGTGTCGGTGGTCGCGATCGGCGCGAAGGTCGCGGCCTTCGCCGTGCAATATGTCGCGTTTCGCATCCTCGTCATCAACCGGATTCGCTCCATCCGCGCCTGATCACCAAGGCTGTTTGAGAGAATTGGGCATACGTTGCGAGATGCGCTATACCGCCGCCCCAGCCAACCCAAATCACAGAACCATTCCGGTTTTGCGAAGGAAAGCGTCGAGGAGACCGAGTGATGGCCGTGGACGGAAACTGGAACATCACCATGAGCACGCCGATGGGCGAGCGCAATGCGACGCTGACCCTGAAGAACGCAGGCGGCACGCTGACGGGGACGCAGGGCGCCGACGGCAATTCGACCGAGATCTTCGACGGCACGGCCAATGGTGACGACGTCGCCTGGAAGGTCTCGATCACCAACCCGATGCCGCTGACACTGGCCTTCACCGGCAAGGTCTCGGGCGACAGCATAACAGGCGAAATGGGCATCGGCCCGATGGGCAGCTTTCCGTTCAACGCGACGCGGGCGTAAGGCTCTCGCTGGTCGTCCCGGCGAACGCCGGGACCCATACGCCGTGTCTTCTCGTTTTAGCGAGGCAAACGCCACCTGCAATAATCACCGCCGGTGGTTATGGGTCCCGGCGTTCGCCGGGACGACTCGGGGGAGATGCCGCACGCCGCATACCCTCACCCCAAATTCAATTCCTTGAAGAAATCATTGCCCTTGTCGTCGATGATGATGAAGGCCGGGAAATCCTCAACCTCGATGCGCCAGATCGCTTCCATGCCGAGCTCGGGATATTCCACCACCTCGACCTTCTTGATGCAATGCTCGGCGAGATTTGCCGCCGCACCCCCGATCGAGCCCAGATAAAATCCACCGTGCTTCTTGCAGGCCTCGCGCACCGCGACCGCGCGGTTGCCCTTCGCCACCATCACCATCGATCCGCCTGCCGCCTGGAACTGATCGACGAAGCTGTCCATCCGTCCCGCGGTGGTCGGGCCGAACGCGCCGGAGGCGTAACCGTCCGGCGTCTTGGCGGGACCAGCATAATAAACCGGATGATTTTTAAAGTAGTCCGGCAGCGGCTCTCCCTTCTCCAATCGCTCACGCAATTTGGCATGCGCCGAATCGCGCGCGACGATCATGGTGCCGGTCAGCGACAGCCGGGTCTTGATCGGGTGCTTTGAAAGCGTCGCCAAAATATCCTTCATCGGCCGGTTGAGATCGATTTTTACCACTTCGCCGCCGAGCGATTGCTCTACCGCAGGCAGATATTGCGCAGGGTTATGCTCGAGTTCTTCGAGATAGACACCCTCCTTGGTGATTTTGCCCAGCACCTGGCGATCGGCTGAGCACGACACGCCCAAGCCGATGGGCAGCGAGGCGCCGTGGCGCGGCAGCCGGATCACCCGCACATCATGACAAAAGTATTTGCCGCCGAACTGCGCGCCGACGCCGAGCGACTGCGTCATCTTCAATATCTCCTGCTCCATCTCGAGATCGCGGAACGCATTGCCGTCGGCCGAACCGTGGGTCGGCAGCGCGTCGAGATAGCGGGCGGAAGCAAGTTTTACGGTTTTCATGCAGAGTTCGGCCGAGGTGCCGCCGATCACAATCGCAAGGTGATACGGCGGGCACGCCGCGGTGCCCAGGGTCAGCACCTTCTCTTTCAGAAACGCCAGCATGCGATCCCGCGTCAGCACCGAAGGCGTAGCCTGGAACAGAAAGCTCTTGTTGGCGCTGCCGCCGCCCTTGGCCATGAACATGAATTTGTAAGCGTCATCGCCTTCGGCATAAATCTCGCACTGCGCCGGCATGTTGTTGGCGGTGTTTTTCTCCTCATACATCGACAGCGGAGCAACTTGCGAATAGCGCAGATTGCGGCGCAGATACGCGTCGCGCGCGCCCTCGCTGAGTGCGGCCTCATCGTCGCCGTCGGTGAGAACGCGAGAACCTTTCTTGCCCATGATGATGGCGGTGCCGGTGTCCTGGCACATCGGCAACACGCCGCCGGCGGCGATGTTGGCGTTCTTCAGGAAATCGAAGGCGACGAACTTGTCGTTGTCGCTGGCCTCCGCATCATCGAGGATGCTGCGCAACTGCTTGAGATGCCCGGGCCTTAAGTAATGGTTGATGTCGCCGAACGCGGCCTCGCTAAGCGCCCGCAGCGCCTCGCGCGACACCACCAGCATGTCCTTGCCCAGCACCTTCTCGATCCGCACGCCGTCGGCCGTGATCTTCTTGTACGGCGTGGTGTCCTCGCCGAGCGGAAACAGCGGGGTGTGCTTGTAGGGCGGAACGGGTTTTGGGTCGGGAAAAGCGGTGGGGGCGTTCATGAGGGGCTCGCGGGTTTAGGGGCCGGTGCTTCGAGACGCAGCCCCGGCGATTGAACCGTTCTAAGCATTTTTGGGACAAAAGGAAGGTTCGTAGGCCGGCTAACTCGTCATGCCCGCGCTTGTCGCGGGCATCAAAACCCAGCGGTTTGGACACCAAAGCACCCACCCTTGCGCGAACCGTTAGCGGACGCTTCAATGGCGCAAAAGGGGCATTCGCAATGACATTGAAACCGCAATTTTGCAGATCGACCATGCTCGCCACAGCGCTCACCCTGCTGGCCGCTGTCGTGCTGACCGTATTGGGTGCTTCGCCGGCGCGCGCCGACCGCTGCGACGATCTGGCGGCCCAGCTCAAGGGCCAGATCGATGGCCTTAAGGTCGGCATCACGGCCGCCAACGTCATCTATCTGTCTCACCCCCAGGCGAAGGAAATCACGCTCGGGTGTCGCGGCCGCAACTTCTCCAATGAACTCTATGCCAAGGCGGACAGTCGCAAACCGAAACCGGAATTTTTCGAACTGGTCGCCAACGCAGGCGCCATGATCTTCACCATCCCGAAGCCCGATGTGCTCACCGGCGCCACACGCTGCATCAAGCGGATGGGTTTGTTGCGCGGCGACAACGTCAAGATGCGCTATCGCCGCCTCGACATGGAATGCACGCGCACCAAGACCGAAGCGTCGATCGCGATTTCGCGCGGCACGGATGAGTAAGAAAATGACTTCAGCTGGCGGAAACGCCAGCGATTCTGGGCAATACCGAACTTTTTCTAAGGAATATTCGAGCTTCCCGTTCACCATGTGGCGGGATTGGACCCGATGGCGCGGGGTTTACGGTTCGGATTCATAAAGCATTCGTCTCCGCCCGGTCACAGTCCGGCGGAACGAAGCCAAGGATATTTCCGATGAGTATTTCGAGTATTGCACCGTCAGCGCCAGTGAATCCTCCGGCAGCCAGCCAGTCCAAAGCGCCGGATGTGAAAATCGGTGATACCAACGACGCCAGCGCGCCTCAGCCGACGGTGCTGGCCGCCCTGCCCCCGGGACAGGGAACGCGGATCAATCAGATCGCCTGAGGGGGCCGACGCCGGGTACCACAGTTACATTCGTCGTCGCCCGGCTTGACCGGGCGATCCAGTATTCCAGAGCATTTGAGACTGATCACTGACGGCGGTGATTACTGGATACCCGCTTTCGCGGGTATGACAGTTATTTGTGGACGGCGCCTTGCGCCCTTTCGTTGACCTAAAGGGAACGCCGCAAGTTTGCCGAAAACGGCGCGATCATGGTGCTCCACAACAGCGGGAACACCGCATGATCGCAAAACTGCTGCTGCAGAACCTGATCTGGATCGTCGCGATGGGCGCGCTGTTGTTCGTGCCCGCAGGCACGCTGCACTGGCCGGCGGCATGGGTGTTCCTGGCGACCATCGCAAGCCTCGGCGTGTCCTGCGGATTATG
>Ga0209117_1000353_pt1 | contig 21530 bp, 21 predicted proteins | sample BlaSpr_A8_OM2_M2_FD_187978 | JGI IMG/M metagenome (GOLD analysis project Ga0209117, IMG submission 187978) | Forest soil microbial communities from Thunder Bay, Ontario, Canada - Black Spruce, Ontario site 2_A8_OM2_M2 (SPAdes) (version 2) | ecosystem: Environmental > Terrestrial > Soil > Boreal...
GAAAAGGTGCGCGACGAGGACCAGTACGTCAACGAGCTCTTCCGCCAGATCCGAGAGCAGGTCTTCATGGTGATCTCGACGCAGCAGCCCGTAGCCCGTGACCTTCGGTATCTGATGGGCCTCCAGTACATCGCCACGGAGCTCGAGAGAATGGGCGACTACACGGTGCGTATCGCGCGCTTCACCACGACGCTCGTCGCGCTGCCGGAAAAACCGCTGCGCGCTGAGTTTGGCCTGATGGGCGAGCTCGCCATCGGGCAGGTGCACGACATCCTCGAGGCGATCATCGACCAGAACGTCCAGCGTGCCCGCGAGGTGGCGAGCCGCGATAACGAGGTCGACCGCCTCTGGCACCGAGTGTTCGAAGACCTGGTCAAAGAGATGGGCGAGGGACATACCGACACCGACGGCGCATTGCGCGCGGTCACCTTGCTGCTCGTCGCGCACAACCTCGAGCGGATCTCCGACCGCGTGACCAACGTGGCGGAGGACATCGTGTTTCTCGAGACCGGCCAGGTCGTGGAGCTCGGATGACTCGCGCTGCCGGCAACGGCAGCGCAACGCGTGTGCTGGTGGTCGAAGACGACGAAGGTATCCGCGAGATGCTGAAGTACAACCTGTCGTCGGCAGGATTCTCCGTGCAGGAAGCGAGCGATGGAGCCTCGGGCCTGCGGACCGCGCGCACCGCAAGGCCGGACCTCATCCTGCTCGACCTGATGCTGCCCGGCATGAGCGGCTTTGACTTCGCTCGCGCGCTTCGCAAGACCAGCCGGGTGCCGATCATCATGATCACGGCCAAGGATGCCGAGGTCGACAAGATCGTCGGCCTCGAGCTCGGCGCCGACGACTACATCACCAAGCCCTTCTCGGTCCGCGAGGTCCTCGCCCGTGTCAACGCGGTGCTGCGGCGGGCCTCGCCGGAGGCCAACGAGCCGAGGTCGATACCGGAGCTCGACTCGATCGGCAACTTCGTCATGGATCGCGCCGCACGGCGAGTCATCCTGGACGGGCACGACGTCAAGCTGACCGCCCGAGAGTTCGAGCTTCTCTCTTACCTGCTCGCGTTTCCCCGCCGCGTCCACAGTCGCGACGTCCTCCTCGAGAACGTCTGGGGCCACGAGTTCTCAGGCGATCGCAAGACCGTGGACGTCCACATCCGCTGGCTGCGCGAAAAGTTCGCCGGCGTCGCGCCTTTCGAGATCGTGACCGTCAGAGGCATCGGCTACCGCCTGGACCGCAAGGGCGAGCCAGGCGACCCCATCGACGCCTGACTTTCTTGGCGAGCGCGGTCGACAGCAGGACAACTGTGATCAAGGCACCGAGCCGTCCGCCCGACCGTTTCCGGACGTTGACGGCGGTCGTGGCTTCGGCGGCGCCGATCCTCCTGCTGGTGATCGTCGCCATCCTCTTCCAGCAGGCATGGCCGGCTGTGAAGCACTACGGCCTGGGCTTCCTCACCGGCATCGATTGGAACCCTGTGACCGAATCATTTGGCGCGCTCCCCGCGATCTTCGGCACCGTCGCGACCAGCTTCATCGCGCTCGTGATCGCGGTCCCGATCGGGGTTGCGGTCGCTGTCATCCTCGCTGAGCAAGGACAGCAGCGGATCCGCGGTGTCCTCGGAACAGGGATCGAGCTGCTGGCCGCGATACCCAGTGTCGTGTACGGGATCTGGGCCCTGTACGTGCTCGCGCCATGGTCCTACCAGCACATCGAGATTCCGATCTCGGAGCACCTGGGGTTCATCGGCTACCTCACGCACCCAGCGGTGCGCGGCCTGTTCAACGCCGCGCTGGTGCTAGCCGTGATGATCCTGCCGACTCTGACCGCGGTGTCGCGCGACGTGATTCGCGCGGTGCCGCGAGGCATGCGGGAGAACGCGATAGCTCTCGGCGCTACGTGGTGGGAAACCACATGGCGGGTGATCCTGCCGGCGGCGAGGCCCGGCATCTTCGGGGCCGTGATCCTCGCTCTCGGTCGGGCCCTCGGCGAAACCATCGCGGTCACCATGGTCATCGGGAATCGTTACGAGATCCCGCCGACGATCTTCTCCCCGGCCTACACCCTGGCGAGCGTGATCGCCAACGAGTTCACCGAGGCGACAGGGACGCTCTATCCCGCGGTGCTGATCGAGTTGGGCCTCGTCCTCATCCTCGTCACGCTGACGGTGAACCTGTTCGCTCTGGTCCTGGTCCGTTCAGCCCAAAGCAGGGTCGCGGTATGAACCGCAACGCCAGGCGCGGCTACATGAGCGGCGCGTCCCTCGCCATCATGTACGCCCTCACAGTGCTGGCCCTCATACCGCTGGGCCTGGTGCTCTGGTTCACCGCATCCAGAGGCCTTTCATCGGTGCTGCACCCGGAGTTCTTCACCAACGTCGAGCGGCCGGTCGGTGTCCCGGGCGCGGGCATCGCACACGCTTTGGTCGGCACCGGCATCCTGGTCGGGATCGCGTCGCTGATGGCGATCCCCGTCGGCATCCTCACCGGCGTCTACCTGGCCGAGTACAACTACGCGCGATGGGCGAATTGGGTCCGGCTGGCGAGCGACGTTTTGGTGGGAACACCATCGATCGCGGTAGGACTTTTCGCCTATGCCCTGGTGGTGGCGCCGCTGCACCACTTCTCGGGCATCTCCGGCTCGGTCGCGCTGGCGATCCTCATGTTGCCCATCGTCATCCGGACCACCGAAGGGGCGGTCGCGCTGATCCCCTCGGGGCTCCGCGAGTCCGGTCTTGCGCTCGGGCTCCCGCGCTGGCGCGTGTCTCTCCAGCTCATCCTGCCCGCTGCTGTGCCGGGAGTGATCACAGGTGCCCTGCTCGCCGTCGCGCGTGCATCAGGTGAAACGGCGCCGCTGTTGTTTACCGCGTTCGGCAACCAGCACTTCAGCCTGGACCCGGGTCAAGCGCTTCAGGCCCTGCCGCTGACGGTTTACCACTACGCGCTGCAGCCTTACAAGTCGCTCCAGGACCAGGCGTGGGGCGCGGCGCTCGTGCTCGTCGCGATGGTGCTGGTCATCAATCTCCTCAGCCGCTGGGTGCTGCGGCGCCAGCTCCGGCTCGCCGGGAAGCTCTAGGCCTTGGCTCACGTTCTGTTCGTCTGCCTCCACAACGCCGGCCGCTCGCAGATGAGCGAAGCGTTGTTCCGGCGCGCAGCCGATGGCCGGCACGCAGCGCGCTCCGCCGGCACCAGGCCCGCCGACCGCGTGCATGACAGCGTCGTAGCCGTGATGCGCGAGTTGGATGTTGACCTGAGCGATCGCACACCCATGTTGCTGACCACCGACCTCGCGCAGTGGGCCGACGTCGTGGTCACGATGGGCTGCGGTGATGAGTGCCCGTTCATCCCCGGCAGGCGCTACATCGATTGGGATCTGCAGGACCCCAGCGGCTTACCTGTCGACGATGTTCGAGCGATCCGCGACGACATATCGAGTCGCGTCAGCGACCTGATCGACTCACTGGATCGAAAGACGTTTTGAGAAGTGGGGTTGGACATTGCGGTCCCCACAGGTAAACTGCGTGCAGGAAGGACGCCCGCCACAGCCTGAACGAAGGGAACCCCGCCACCCAAACGTTTCAGCTTACGAAGGAGCAACGTTGGCAACAAAGATCCTGGAAGTCGCAGACGTGAGCGTGATCAGAGCCGCAGGCGGCATCGTCTGCCGCACCACGCGATCCGGTGAGACAGAGATCGCCGTCATCCATCGCCCCGCGTACGACGACTGGACTTTGCCCAAAGGCAAGATCGAGCCCGACGAAAGCGCCGAGGACTGCGCGATCCGCGAGGTCAGGGAAGAGACAGGACTTCGCTGTGAGCTGGTACGTCCGCTTGGATGTACCGCATACGTCGACCGCCGCGGGCGCGACAAGGTCGCCTGCTACTGGGTGATGGAAGTGAAGGGCGGCAAGTTCCGGCCCGGGATCGAGGTGGACAAGATGCTCTGGCTCTCGGTCGGCAGCGCGATCAAGCGCCTGACCTACGACCGCGACCAGACCCTCCTGAAGCAGCAGGAGCTCTAAGCAAACTTTCCCTCTCCCCGAAGGGGAGAGGGCTAGGGTGAGGCAGGTTTGTTTCTCCCGTAAGCTGCATCCATGCAGACGATCACTGCCGCCGACAGGCTGGTGATCGCGGGCGTCGAGCTGCGGTCGCGGTTGTTCATCGGCACGGGCAAGTACCCGACGGACGAGTCGATGGTCGAAGCCCTGGACGCATCCGGCTGCGAGCTCGTCACGGTGGCGCTTCGCCGGCTGGACCTCGACGACCCTAAGAAAAAGACGATCCTCGACGTCATCGATTGGAAGCGCTACCGCATCCTTCCGAACACGGCGGGATGCCGCACCGCGGAGGAGGCGATCCGCATCGCGCGCCTCGCGCGCTCGATGGGGCTTTCGGATTGGGTCAAGCTCGAGGTCATCCCGGACGCGCGCTACCTCTTCCCTGATCCCGAAGAAACACTCAAGGCGGCGCGGGTGCTCGTCGGCGAAGGCTTCAAGGTCCTTCCTTATATCAATGCCGACCCGGTCCTGGCCAAGAAGCTGGAGGAGCTCGGCACCGTGACGGTGATGCCGCTCGGCTCACCGATCGGCTCAGGCCAGGGTCTGCAGACCCTGCAGCAGATTCGCATCATCATCGAAGAGGCTCGGATCCCTGTCGTCGTCGACGCGGGAATCGGCGCGCCTTCTGACGCCGCGCTTGCCATGGAGCTCGGCGCGGACGCCGTGCTGGTCAACACCGCCATAGCGCTCGCCAAGGACCCGGTCCTCATGGCCGAGGCGATCAGAGGGGGCGTCGAGTCGGGCCGCAAGGCCTACACCGCGGGGCGCATACCCAAGCGCGGCGAGGCCAGCCCGAGCTCTCCGACCGAGGGCATCTCGCGACCCTCTTAACCCTCCCGGTCGCGATGGCTGTCGTCAGCAGCGCAACTGCAGGCCTGCGGTTGGTTTCTCCCTCTCCCCTTCGGGGAGCTGGTTTGGGACAGGAGGCAGGTGCTCCCTCTCCCCTTCGGGGAGAGGGTTGGGGAGAGGGGCTTAAGTTGGTACCGACGATCCTCCAGCTTCGCGCCCCTCAACTGAGCACAGCGGCCCTGGAGCGAGAAGCCCACGAGCTCGTGAACGGGACAACCGTGCCCGTCTTGATCAGCTCGCGATCTGACGTCGCGCTGGCGGCGGGCGCCGCGGGAGTCAATCTCCCTGAAAGCGATATCGGCGTGGCCGACGCGAGGACACTTCTGGGCCGCCGGCTGGTGGGCCGTTCGGTCCACTCGATCACGTCGGCGCAGCAGGCCGAGCGCGAGGGCGCCGATTTCGTCATCTTCGGCCCAGTCTGGGAGAGCCCGAGCCACCCAGGCTCACCACCCGCGGGCATCGCCGCCCTGGAACTTGTTGCGCGCTCGGTCCGCATTCCAGTCCTGGCCATCGGCGGCGTAACCGAGGAGCGAATCGCCGAATGTCACTCGGCCGGTGCCGCAGGCTACGCCGCGATCGGTTTGTTCAAGTGATCACCCTGCAGGTCAATGGGAAGAAGGTGGAGCTCGAAGGCGCAACGCCGTTGCTCGCGTACATCGAAAAGCTGGGCGTCAACCCGCGCGCGATCGCCGTCGAGCACAACGGCACGATCATCGAACGCGCGGAGTACACAACAGTGACTCTGAAAGAAGGGGACACCCTCGAGATCGTCCGCATGGTCGGCGGCGGCCTCGACTGATTCCCGCATTCGCGCGGGGATGCGGATTTCCCAGTCCCCCACGGCCGCCCGAAACCCGCATTTGCATGCGAGCGCGGGTTGCAAAGGCGCATTTCAGCGGATCGCCAGACGCTCCTTGATCGCCGCCTCGGCCTCCGCCCGCTCATCCCACGGCTCCGACCCCGCCGCCGTCCTCATCGATCGCTCGTGCCCCTTCCCCGCGAGCAGCACGCAATCACCAGGCCGGGCCAACTCGATCGCGCGGCGGATCGCCGCCCGCCGGTCGATCACGATCTCGTAGTCGTGCCCCGGGGCCTTGCCCTCGGCGCCCGACTGCACCTCCCTGGCGATCTCCACCGGGTCCTGGTCGAGCGGGTCGTCTGTGGTGATGATGAAAAAGTCCGCGAAGTCCGCCGCCGCACGTCCCATGCCAGGGCGGTCGTGGTCCGAGCGTGCCGTCGCCCCGAAGACCACGATCAGACGACCCGATGTAAAAGGACGGAGCTCTGCCAGCGCGCTTGCTAGCGCGCCCGCCGAATGCGCGAAGTCGATGAAAACGCGAAAGTCCTGACCCACGTCGACCGGCTCGAGCCGCCCGCGCACTCCTTCGAAGCCCGCGAGCCCGGTGCCGACAGCGTCCAGCGGCACGCCCAGCGCCAGGCACACGCCGGCCGCGCACAGCGCGTTGTAGATGTTGAAACGAGCAGGCACGTGCAGGTCCACCTCGGTCTCGCCGAGAGGAGTCTTCATCCGGAACCGTGAGCCCGACCCCGTGACGCTCAGTTCCAGCGGGTGCAGGTCGGCCGCGGTCGTCAGGCCGTACGACCACCGCCGCGCGATGGGGCGGCGGGCGAGACGCTCGTAGCTGCGGTCGTCGCGGTTCAGCACCGCAGTCTTCTCGATTCCCTTGTCAGCCGCGTTCGCGGTCAGGTCGATCAGTCTTGCCTTCGATTCGAGGTAGTCCTCCCACGTCGCGTGATAGTCGAGGTGGTCGTGGCCCACGTTGGTGAACGCGGCCACGTCGAACTCGCAAGCGCGAACCCGCTCCTGCACCAGCGCGTGCGACGTGGTCTCGATGACCGCGTATTGGACGCCCGCCTCGAGCATGCGCGCGAGCCAGCCCTGCACGTCCGGCGCTTCGATGGTGGTCTGGCCGCTGAGGTTGTCCGTCTCGCGCCCGCTCACCGTGAATGACACAGTGCTCATCGCTCCCGCGACCAGGCCGCTCGCCTGCAGCACGTGCTCCGCCATGTGCGTGGTCGTCGTCTTCCCATCCGTGCCGGTGATGCCGGCCAGCTTCAACCGCCGCGACGGCCGCCCGTAGAACTCCGCCGCGAGCTCGGCCAGCCCGACGCGAGTCGACGGCATGCGGAGCAACGTCGTTCCGGGCGGAACGGGCACGTCGCGCTCGATGGCGATGGCTGCAGCACCCGCCTTGAGCGCGTCCGCCACATACGCATGCCCGTCGACCTGGATGCCCTCGACGGCGACGAACAGGTCGCCCGGCTTGACCCGGCGCGAGTCATACGCGATGCCCGTGATCTCGACGTCACCATTCCCTTCGAGGGTGGCGCCGGGCGCGCCGCGGGCGAGCTCATGGAGCTTCATCGACACTCAGCAGGATAATCGGCGCGTGATCGCCGACATCGGTGGAAGCCGCTTCGAGTGGGGCTCGCGCACCTATGTCATGGGGATCATCAACACCACCCCGGACTCCTTCAGCGGCGACGGCCTTGGCACGGATCTGGAACAAGCCGTCGCACAGGGGCTGCGCATGGTGGGCGAGGGGGCGGACATGCTCGACGTCGGCGGTGAGTCGACGCGGCCCGGCCACCATCCGGTCAGCGCGGGCGAGGAGGTGGCGCGCACCGAGGCGGTAGTCGCTCGGCTTGCAAGCGAGGCGACGGTGCCCATCTCGATCGACACGTACAAGCTCGAGGTGGCGGAGGCTGCGGTCGCGGCCGGCGCCACTATCGTCAACGACATCTGGGGCCTCACCCGCTCGCCGGAGCTGGCGCAGCTCGCCGCCACCAAACACTGCGCGCTGGTCGTGATGCACAACCAGGATGGGACGGATTATCAGATCGACCTGATGGAAGAGATCAAACGATTCCTGCGTATTGCGGTCGACAAGGCAGTCAAAGCCGGCGTGCCGCGCCAGCGCGTGTTGATCGATCCCGGCATCGGCTTCGGCAAGACAGCCGAGCAGAACTGGGTAGTGCTGCAGCGCCTTGCAGAGTTGCGCGAGCTAGGCCAGCCGGTCCTCATCGGCACATCGCGCAAATCCTTCATCGGCAAGCTCCTCGATCTCCCGGCCGACAAGCGGGTCGAGGGCACCGCCGCCACCGTCACCGCCGCGATCTTGCGAGGCGCCGACGTGGTCCGCGTGCACGATGTGCGTGAGATGTCTCTGGTGGCGCGCGCCGCCGACCGAATGCGTTGACCACCGCCTATCTCGGCCTCGGCACCAACCTCGGACGGCGCGCTCGCAACCTCAGTGCGGCGCGGAGGCGACTGCGTCAAAGAGGTGCGCGCATCCTGCGTCAAAGCCGCGTCATTGAAACCGAGCCGTGGGGCGTCGCCGACCAACCGCGCTTTCTAAACCAGGTGATCGAGGTGGAGTGGCCTGGTACAGCGCGTCAATTGCTCAAGGCCGCCAAAGAGGTCGAACGTGAAGGTGGTCGCACGCCCACGAGGCGCTGGGGTCCTCGCGTCATCGACGTCGACATCCTGCTTTTCGGCGACGAACGGATCAGGCAGCGCGACCTGGTCGTCCCGCACCCGCGCATAGGCGAGCGCGACTTTGTGCGGGAGTCATTTAGAGAGCTCGGCGTTGTTCCCGTTTAATCCGCGAGTGCAATGGCTTTCGTCCTTTCAAAGGCACGGTTGGTGCCAGACGTGTCGAATCGGCGAGTTCAAAGGCGCGTTTGGTGCCAGACGTGGCGAATCCAGCGCTTCCATTTAGTTAAGCCGGGCGGGCGTTGGTGAACCGGTAGCCGATCCCCGGCACGGCCAGGATGTAATAAGGACGCGACGGCTGGCTCTCGATCTTGCGCCGCAGGTTGCGGATGTGGACGTCGATCACTCGCGTCTCGATCGGGTACTCGTAGCCCCAGATGGAGTTCAGGATCTTCTCCCGGCTCAGCACCTTGCCTGCATTGCTGGCGAGGAATGTCAGGAGGTCGAACTCTGTGTGCGTCAGCTCCACCTCTTTGCCGGCCTTATACGTACGCCTCTCGTTGACGTCGATCACCAGCTCGCGGAACTCGAGCCGGCTGCGCATCGCCTCGGCCGATTCGAACCGCGTCCGTCGGAGGTGGGCGGTCATGCGCGCGACCAGCTCACGCAGGCGCAGCGGCTTGGTCACGTAGTCGTCAGCGCCGATCTCCAGCGCGACGACGACGTCGATCTCGTCGGAGCGCGAGCTCATCATGATCACCGGCACCGTCGGGTCCAGCTTGCGCAGCTCCCGGCAAACGTCAAAGCCCGACCCGTCCGGTAGCGTCACCTCGAGCAGGATCAGGTTCGGATGCGAATGTTCCACCTGGCGCATCGCCTCTGACCCGCCGTCAGCCTCGAGCACCTGGAATCCGTCCTGCTCGCAGGCAGCGCGGATCTCGCGCCGGACCGAAGCTTCCGGCTCGACAATCAGGACCTTCCGCGAGGACTCCACCGCCATTCCGACATCCTAACTGATTTGAAGGATTGTTAGGGAATGTTTCGTTTCAGCCGCCGAACGTAGTGGCGTGACTTCTTCTCCAGAGCGATCAGCTTCGCCGCGGCGCCGGACAGGACCAGCTCCCATGCCCCCGGGTACGTCACCTCCTGGCCGCCGAACTCGGCTTTGAAGAAGCCCAGCCCGTGCCAGGGATGCTTGGAGTCGGAGCCCGGCGGCGGCACGCCCCACAAGTCGAAGTCGCGGCAGCCGGCCTCCGCGGCGGCGCTGATCGCCGCCCACCAGGCCAGGTCGTTGCCCATCAGCTCGGAGTGCGCGCCGCTGCGGCCCGCGAAGAGGCTGTACGCGCGGCCTGCATGCCGGGCGACCAGGACGGTGGCCAGCGCCTCATCTGTTTTCGGGGCTCGGGCTACGTAGGTGCGGCACCAAGGAAGCTGATCGAGAAGAAGCTCGTAGTAGCGCCGGTCGGGTAGATGGATGGACTCGCGCCGCTCCACCGCCGCCGACTGCCGCTCCAGCTCCGCCGCGTCCTTGCCTTCCGTGACGACCACGCCACGCTTCAAGCCGGTGCGGATGTTGTAGCGGCGTCCATGCCGGAAGCTCTTCAACAGCTCGTCGGGTGCGATCAGCTTGAGGATGCGCGTGTGCTGCGGCTGGGTCGGGGCAGTCGCTGCGAAACCTCGTTCCTTCAGCGCGACGGCGAGAGCGGCCGTGGTCTCGGGCTCGATGACAAGCCTGCCGATTCTTTTGCCGCGGGCCCACTCGACAAGAGCGTCGATGGATTCCTGGACTGCCGGCACGGGACCTCGAGGCACGTACGCCTCGCGCGCCAGTGCGACTTTCCGCACCTGCACGCTCGCCATCGCGCCGCCGGGGAGTCTGACCCTCTCGATGGTCCAGCCCGCGCGAGCCTGCACCTCGCCCCACGCCCAGCTTTGCAACAGCGGCGCAGGCAGGACCCGGCCCTCGAGCTCGTCGTCCCAAGTTCTTGCTTCGCTCATCCGGCCCCCGGTTCGGTGACGAGCGCCGCATCGAGATGACTCGTGTCGTTGACGCCTCCGATGATCAAGCCGCCGCCGCGCTTTTCGATCACTGTGATCGAGGCGTTCTGGATTTTGAAGGGAAACAGCCCGCGACTCGCGCGGCCGACGATTCGATTCAGCGTCATCTGGATCACTCCACCGTGGGTGACGACCAGCACGTCGCCGTGTGAGTGGCGCTGCAGGATGGCGTCCACGGCAGCGGCGACGCGCTTTCCGAACAGGTCGGCGCCTTCCCCGCCGGGCACGATGTCCCAGTCCCCGTCTTCGGCGCGCCACTTCGCCCATGCGTCCGGGTAGCGTTGCGCCACGTCGTCTGTGTGCAGACCTTCCCACTCACCGAGGTAGATCTCGCGGAGGCCAGGTGTGGGCTCGGCCTGCATCCCGGTAGCCACCCCGATCGCCTGCGCGGTCTCGAACGCGCGCTTCAGGTCGCTCGAATAGAACCCCGCCAGGCGCCGCCCGGCCAGCCGCCGGCCGACGCGCTCGGCCTGCCTGCGCCCCTCCTCAGAAAGTGGGGGGTCGAGCTGGCCCTGGATGCGGTGCTCGCTGTTCCAGGTCGACTGGCCGTGCCGAACGAGCAGCAACCGCGCAGGCGACGTATCTATCGCGAGCGGTGACTCCGGGGGCTCCGGGCGCGCGGATCTGATCTCGATATCTATACTAATTTCTCTCTTATTCCCCCGATCGGGCTGGGCCGATCTCAGGAGATGGCTCTTGCAGTCACACGGCTCATTGGCCGAAGTTCCCCTTCGATCGCTTCTGGAGTCTGCTCAGGGTGAGCGCTCCACAGGTACCCTTACCGTCCGCAATGGGAACGGTCAGTCTGCTTCTCTGTACTTTTTGTTCGGTCATCTTTTCCACGCCCAGAGCGATGGCAAGGCCGGCGATGATGCCGTCCTCAACGCGCTTCACTGGACGAAAGGCGACTTCGAGTTTGACGCCAAAGCCAAGCTCCCTGCCGACGAGTCGGTCAAGGCCGGGATCTCGGAGCTTGTGCAAACCGCCGAATCAGCGCCCCAGACGCAGGACGCTGTCGAGCCCATGCCCGCGCCCGCGCAGGACACTACGGCAGAGCGGCCTGAACCACGCGTCGAGCGCACCGTTCATATTGAACCGGAGAGAAAGGTGGAAGCACCCCAGCCAAGACGAGGCGTGAAGCACCGACCGTCGCCGAAGCACGGCCGTGAGCCCATTCCTGTGCCCGCGGGTCAGATCATCTACGACTCGCTCAAAACGTCGTTCGTCGATTTTCCGCGCCTCATCACGACCCTCGAGAAGGAGGGCTACACCGGCTACGTGCGTTTGCTGACCGATGACGCGTCGGGACTGATCCTGTTCCGCGAGGGCTTGGCGCTCGAGTGCATGTACGACGGCGCCGCAGACGCGGGCAGCCTCGTCCTCGGCAAGCAGGCCCTCCAGCAGTTCAACGACGACGTCACCAGCGGCCACGGTGTGCTCGACGTGGTCGGGCTGTCGCCGGAGCTCATCGACGGGCTCTACGAGCTGACCGTCTCGCGGCCGATGTACACCGAGCTGTACGCGGCGTGGGTCGACATGAAGGCGCTGCTCAAGTTCCTCAGCGACCGCAAGCTGAGCGGCAGCGTCATGATCCGAGCGACGGCCGGGACCGGCGTGATCATCCTCTCCGAGGGTGAGCTGGCCGGCGCGTACACCAGCGAGTCGAGAGACATCTCCGACAAGCCGGACCGCGCGCTGGCTCTTTGCGACGACCCTGCCGCGATGATCGAGGTCAAGTCAGCGGACGGGACCAAGCACCCGCCGCTCGACGTCGACGAGATCGTCAGCGGGCAGCGAGGGCCTCGCGGACCGATGCCGGCGCCCGTGATAGTGGCGCCTGAGCCGGAAAGGACAACCCAGACTCTCCCTGTGATGGCCGCGGAGCCGCCGACCACTCAGATTCCGACCGGCTCGTACTCGACCTACCAGCCGACCTCCACGCCGCCAACCGTGCAGGTGGCGCCGACCACACCACCCCGCTCGAGTGGTGGCGGCGGCGGACCGCAACTCGATTGGGCGTCCATCGTGGCCGAGCTGCAGGCGATGGCGGAGGACGCTCTCGGCAACCGAGCCCGCAAGGTCAAGGACATACTCGGCGCATCCGACCCTTCGCTTCCCGGGATCGAAGGCGCGATCGATCAGATCCCGAGCATCTCGCTTCTCTTCGTCGATTCCTCGCGGCTCGAGCAGCTCGCGCAGGAGATGAGGGCCCGGCTGAAGTCTCACCTCTAAAGATTCACCTCCCCACCCTGTGGGGAGGTCGCCGGCGAAGCCGGCGGGAGGGGGTCGTGGCGTTGGCCACAGTGCCAAAAGCAGCCGCCGCGTGGTTAGCTCTGTTGCTGCTCCCGCTCACGGCCTGTGGCGGCACTCCCCCGCAGATCATCGACTACGAGCCTCAACGGGGGGCGCTGGCCGTCTCGACGGCGGCCGCGATCAGGATCACGTTCGATCACCCCGTCGACCAGGGCTCCGTCGAGAGCCGGTTCCACCTTCTGCCCGAGATCGCTGGAGCCGTGCGCTGGACCAGCCCTCGGCATCTCGTCTTCGAGCATTCGACGCTCAAGGCGAGCACGACGTACGAAGTGATCCTGGAGCCGGGTTACCGAGACCTCTCCGGCAACACCTACACGCTGAGGCACCACTGGGCGTTCGTGACGGAACGGCCCCCGAGCCTGACCGGCTCGACTCCCGCGGACAACGACACCGGCGTCGATCCCGCGGCCTATCTCAGCCTCGACTTCACTCGGGCGATGAATCCCGCCAGCCTGAAGTCAGCGCTCGCGTTCAGCCCCCGCGTCGCCTTCAACGTCCGGTCGGATCAGACGGACGGCCGCCGGGCGATCGTCGCGCCCGCTCAACTGCTGCAGCCCAACACCGCGTACCAGATCACTGTCAACACCAGCGCCCTCGACATCAATGGCAGCCAGCTGAGCCGCGAAAGGGTGATCCGTTTCACCACCGGTCCCCAACGCCCGTTGAGGCATTGGCTCACGTTCGCGACTGACAGCGTGGGCGGCGCTCCAGGTGGATTGTGGATCGTCAATGAGACCGGCTTCCCGCGTGAGCTCTTTCACGACAACGCCGTCCATGCCTTCAGCTGGTCGCCGGAAGGCGACAGGCTTCTGATCCAGGGCGATGGCGAAACGTGGTCGGAGTTCACCCCCGGCGGCAGCACGGTGCAGCTCGGCTTCACAGGGAAATGGGCCGCTGCCCTCGGTTCAGGCCTGGGTTACGTTTACCTCGACGATGCAGGCACGCTGCATCGATGGTCGGGCGCCGACGAAGTGATCACCACTGACGTGGCGCAGGCAACCGTGGCACCGAACGGCTTGAGGGTCGCGTTTGTGCACGGTGCTGTCGCGACGAATGAAGTGTGGGCGTACGACGTCGGGCTCCGGGCGCGCTATCAGCTGGCGACCGACAGCGGTCCGGTCAGCTCCGTCAGCTGGTCGCCGTCGGGCAACCGGGTCGCGTATCTGCGGAACGATTCTGCGCTGAGCAGCCTTCGTGTCAGAAATCTCACAGGGGCGGCCGCCACCACCACCGTCGCCACGGGAGACCTCGGCGTGCCCTCGTGGCTGCCCGATTCGACGCACATCGTTTTCGCCGCTGGTATCCCGGGCGCCGGGGCACTCGCGCACAAAGCTTTCGTGGTCAACGTGGTCGCGCCACCGGCCGTGCTGAACCCTGCCTCGGGCCTCCCGTCGGATCCGACCATCGAGGTCGCGTCACCGGTACCGTCGCCGGACGGCCACCAGATTGCGTTCGTCAACATGAACCAGGCTGAGAATCAGGTTTGGCTGATGAATGCCGACGGCACGCGGCCGGCCGCGCTGACGCGATTCGCTTTGGGGTCTTTTCCTTATTCCTGCCGAGCGCCGGCCTGGACCAAAGCCTGATTTTTCTCCACGACTCCGGCGAACAGCTCGTCGAGCCGGTCCGCGGTTCGGGTCCACGAGAAACGCTGAGCCAGCAGGCTTCCGCGCCGGCCCATCTGCTGCGCGATCTCGCGATCCTCGAGAAGACGTCCGATTCGCTCGGCGTACGCCGCCGGATCGTGCGCGTCAATGAGGTAGCCGCTCACTCCGTCGCGCACGACCGACCGCAGCCCGGAGACGCCTGAGGCGACCACCGGGCACCCGCACGCTTGCGCCTCCAAAGCGACCAGGCCGAACGATTCGCTGTACGACGGCATCACGCACGCGTCAGCGGCCGCATAGAAGAAAGGCAGCTCGTGGTGAGCGACCGACCCGACGAAGTCCACGCGGTCGCGGACGCCGGCTTCGGTGGCGATGGCCTTCAGCCGCTCTTTTTCGCTTTCATCACCCTCGCGGCTGTCCTCGCCAAGGATCAGCAACCGCACGTCGTCGTGCTGCCGGTCGCGCAGCAGCGCGAGGGCGCGGATCGCGATCTCGACTCCCTTGAGCCGCTCCAGGCGCCCGACGAACAGCAGCAGCCGGCCGCTGCCGTAGCCGATCTCGCGGCGCGCGGTCGCCCGATCCATGGGGTGGAACATGGCCAGGTCGACCCCCGGTGGAACGACGTAAACGTGCTCGGGGTCGGCGCCGTAGGCGTCGATGAGCTCGTGGGCCTCGTCCGGAGTCGAGCCGATCAACAGATCCGCCTGCTGCGCCAGCTCGGCCTCGACCTGAATGCGGAGCTGAGGCTCCGGCCGGGCTCCCGCCGCAAGGGTGCGGTTCTTGACCAGCCCCAGCGTGTGCGCGGTGTGCGCCCAACCAGCAGCGAGCTCCGGGCGGAGCAGGCAGGCCACCTCGCCGGAGAGCCAGTAATGCGAGTACAGAAGGTCGTAAGAGATGTTCTCCTCGGCCGCAAAGTCGAGGATGCGGGTGGCAAAAACCGGCACCTCGCCGAAAAGGGAGTACTTGTCCAGTCCGTTGCCGGCGGGGAGGTAGATCACTCGCGAGAGGGGGGCAAGGGTCTCGACGTTGGGGTCGTCGAGGGACTGCTTGCGGGTGAAGATGTCGGTGGCGATTCCGCGCTCGCTGAACGCGTTGCAGACTTCCCGGACGTAGACGTTGAGGCCGCCGTTTGCGTTCTGGCCCAGCGATGCGGTGGGCGATGTGTGCATGGAAATGACCGCGATCCGCCGGTTGGCGGCGCGGTCGGGGATCAGGCGGGTCGCCTCAGCCACGGTAGGCCGATCTCGCGTCAAGCCAACGTCGTGAGACGCAGCAGAAGCTGGAACGAGAGACCGGCGAGCAAGAAGACATAACCCTTAAAACTTACGCGCTCAGCGCGTATTCCCGCCGAGGCCCGAGAATAGGGGCGGTTATGATCTGGCGCGCGATGCGGTTGCCCAAGGGCCTCCAGATGTCCATCCTGATCGCGCTGGCCGTACCGGCGCTGATCGGCCTGACGGCGATCACCACGCTCGCCGACAGCTCCCCGTCACCATCGGGCAGCCCAACTCAGGCTCCGCTCCCCGGCGACCCCACCAGGGGCGCCATCCTCTACGGCCAGAACTGCGCCAGCTGCCACGGGTCCAACCTCGAGGGCAACATCGGCCCCGCGCTCAACCCGATCTACCATCTGCCCGGCGTGGCCGATCCGCTCGATGCCACCTGGCTCATCGACATCATCACCACCGGCCGCATCCACCAGACCGGTGACCCGGGGTCGAAGGACATGCCTGCCAAAGGCGGCAACAACAAGCTGACCGACCAGGACGTAAAAGACCTGGCCGCTTACATCATCCAGGAGAACCGCAACCCAGGCGGACCGCCGCTCTCTCCCGGCGAGCTCGCCAAGCGCACGATCCTGTGGGTGAGCATCTCGCTCCTCGCCATGATCTTCATCACCTTCCTGCTGTCCCAGTACAACATGCGGTGGATCGCGCGGCGGGCCGCGGCGCGACGGAAGTAACCACACAGCCGGCGGACGCCGAACGTGGCACGGCCCCGCCAACGCTGCTGCCGATCCCAACCGGCGGATCGCCAAGAGTTCTGATTCTGTTCAGCGACACGGGAGGAGGCCACCGAGCCGCGGCACGTGCCCTCACCGACGCGCTCAAGCTCCTCGACCCGACCTGCGTCGTCACGGTCGCCGACCCGCTGATCGGCCAGGGCCCCACAGTCGTCCGGCGGCTCGCTTCTCTCTATTCGCCGATGATCCGCAGCTCACGGGCAGCCTGGGGGGCCGTGTACCACACGAGCAACACGAGACCGGCCTTCGCGGCGATCCGCGCCGTCTTCGGCCATGGTGTGCGCAAGTCGGTCATCGATCTCTTGCAGAAGCACGACCCCGACGTCGTCCTTTCGGTGCATCCGCTGCTCAACCACATCAGTCATCAGGCGATCCGGAAAAGCGGGCGGCCGCGCGCGCTGATGACGGTGATCACCGACCTAGTCGACTTTCACCGCGGCTGGACTTTCAGCCAGGCCGACCTCGTGATCGCCCCCACCGAGCTGGCGCGCAAGGTCGCTCAGCGGCGCCGCGTCCCCGCCGACCGGATCAAGCTGCTCGGCCTTCCAGTCGACCTGCGATTCCGCCCGCCCGCTCCCGGTGAGAAGCAAGCGCTGCGGCGGCGCTTCGGACTGGACGAAGGCCGGTTCACCGTCCTGGTCATGGGCGGAGCCGCCGGCGTAGGACATCTCACGCAGCAGGTGCGCGCCCTCGCCTGGGAGCCGTACCAGTGGCAGCTGGTCGTCGTGTGCGGGCGCAACGAGAAATTGAAGCGCAGGATCGCGGAGCTTCGATTCGCCACCCCGACCCTCGTCCTGGGATTTGTCGACTACATGCCCGAGCTAATGCGCGCGTGCGACATGGTGGTGACCAAAGCAGGTCCCGGGGCCATCGCCGAGGCGCTCGCCACCGGGCTGCCGGTGATCATCACGGGATTTCTGCCCGGACAGGAGACGCCGAACGTCGACTTCGTCGTCGACTCGGGCTTCGGTGCTTTCGCTCCGAAGGACTCGGACCTACTGGACGAGGTCAGAGTGCTGGCGGAAGGCGGACCGACCTGGCGTGAGATGTCGCGCAAGGCGCAGGAGCTCTCGCATCCCTATGCCTCGTCCGACATTGCGCGTGAGTGCCTGCTCCTGGCGGCCCGCTACAAGGCCTCGGCGCAAGCGAGCCGGTAGGGGCACAGGCGGCAGCGCCGCCGCTCGGGCCGCGCCTCGTATCTCCCGGCCCTCACTCCTTCCGCCACCTCCGCCGCCTGGGTCGTTGCCTCCCTGACCAAGGAGCTGACCTTGTCGACCTTGATGCTTTCGCCGCTCGCCAGGTAGACGACCTCCAGCTCGATTGGGTCAAGGCTCAGCGCGGTGGTGGCGCCAAATGCGTAGAGGGCGACCTGCATGTCGCGGCGCCGCCGGGTCAGGGGACGGCCGCTCTTGTAGTCGACGATCCGCCACCCTGTGTCGGTGCGGTCGATCCGATCGATGATCCCGCGCAGCGTCCAGCCGTCAACAGCCGCGCTGAATTGATGCTCGAGGAATTCGGGAGGTGCATCAAAGCCTCCCTTTTTACGGTAGGCCTCCAGCTGCGCCGCGCCCAGACGCCGGAACGTCGCCGCGCGGCGGGGGTCTGGAAAGTCCTGCGCTTTCCAGGCCTCTTCGTGAAACGACTCGAGCATTTGCGCGGTCACCTGCGCGCCGCTCTTGCGCGCCTCGCCGGCCTGGCGGAGGACCTCGTGCAGGATCACGCCGTGCACCGCTTCGGCGCTCTGCACCACCGGCAAGCGCTGCTCCTGCCGGTACCAGTACTGGCGCGGGCAATCCCGATAAGCCTGAATCGCAGAGTAGGAGAGGACGAGGGCTGAGTCACCTCCCCACTTGTGGGGAGGTCGGACGCGCCTCCCCGCTTGCGGGGAGGTGGCGCGAAGCGCCGGAGGGGATGCGGCGTCCGGGTGGGGAGGTGGAGTTGGCTCAAAAGTGCGGTCAACAACCGTCCTCTTGCCCGCCGCCCGCACCTCTTCGAGAAACCGGGAATCCCTCCACCTCCGCCCGCCCTCGTAGTGCGAAGCGCGAGTGAGGTAGAGGTGCCGCTTCGCTCGCGTCATCGCCACATACAGAAGCCGCCGCTCTTCGCCCACCACGTCCTCGCGGCCTCGGACCAGGGGCTCGAGCACCGCCGGCGGCAGCTCGAAACGAGGCGACCGGCCCGACTGAGGCAGGCGGCCCTCGACGAGCCCAGGCACGAACACTGCTTCGAACTCGAGGCCCTTGGCCTGGTGGATGGTCATCACGTAGATCGCGTCATCGGCCGTCTCGACGGGCGCCTGCTCCTCGTCTTCTCCCGACAGCAGCACGAGGTCCAGGTGCCTCATGTAGGCAGCGATGGACCGATCGTCTGACGTTTCACAGAATTCGGCGATCATCTCGGCAAATCTGCTCACGTTCGCGGTGACGCGAGCTGCTTCGCTTGCTTCCAGCGTCGCGCTTATCACCTCTAGGTAGCGCGTCCGGTTCATCAGCTCGAAGAAGAGATCGCGCACGTCGAGGCGGCTCGCGTCCGCCGCGAGCGATTCGAGCAAGCTCGCAAATGACCGCGCGGGAACGAAGGACCTCATAGCGTCCAAGGGAGCCTTTTCCCCGCGAGAGCGCAGAGCGCCAAGAGCACGTGCGGGATCGAGGTTGGCGGGGGGACGGGTCATCGCGCGGGCGATGGCGACGACGTCGCCAGGGTCACGCAACACCCTCATCAGCGCGATGACGTCTCGGATCTCGGGACGATCGTGAAAGCCGTGGCCGCCGATCACCACATGGGGCAATCGCTTGGCCGCGAGAGCGGCAGCGATCGGCCTGGCGATCGCATTCGTCCGGCACAGGACGGCTATCTCGCGGAGCGATGTTCCACGTTCGACAAGCGCTGCGGCTTGCGTCGCGATGGCGGCAGCCTCGGTCTCGCCATCAGGGGAGAGCCACAGCTCGACCAGAGGTCCTGGCTCGGTGGAGATAAGCTGCTTGGCCAGCCGGTCTTTGTTGTTCGCGATCAAAATGGATGAGGCGGACACGATGCGCCGCGAGCTTCGATGGTTGCGCCCGATGGTGATCGTCTTCGCGGCTGGAAACAGAGCATTGAATCTTTCGAGGCTCGCACGCGACGCACCGCGAAATCGATAGATGGACTGGTCGTCGTCCCCGACCACAAAGGGCTGGCTCCTGGAGGCGACGAGCTCGACCAGCCGTTCCTGCGCCAGGTTGAGGTCCTGGTACTCGTCGACCAGGACATGCGGAAAGCGAGCGGTGTACTTACCGAGCAGCGAAGCGTGCTCGTCCAGCATGCGCACGGCCATGACCAGCAGGTCCTCAAAGTCGAGGAGCCGTCGCTTCCTGGTTTCCTTTTCGTAGGCACGGAAGAGACGGACGCACGCGCGCATGAGCTCCCCCTTCTCTTTATCGACTATTGCGCCCTGCGCGCGCCCGGCGTCGTCTGATGACGCTGCCCAGGCCGCGAGCCGTCCCACGGGTACGAGCTCCTGCTTCATCCGCTCGAGCATCTGCAGCGCTGGCGCGACCAGGTCGTCCGGTCGTTCGTCACCGGTGAACGCGCTGTCTCCGATCTTCCACATCAGCTCGCGCGCGAAGATCCAGCGGTCGGCGCCGGTCAGGATCTGGAAGCTGGGTGGCACGCCCACCGCCCGGCCGTCCGCGCGGAGCCACCCGAGGGCGACGGAGTGAAATGTCCCCACCGCCGGCGCGACGTCGTCGATCAGGCTTTCGATCCGCTGGCGCATCTCGGCTGCGGCGCGCTCCGTGAAGGTCATGACCAGGATCGACGAAGGAGACACGCCTGAGGCGACCAGGCGGCGAAAGCGCTCCGCGATCACGGCCGTCTTGCCTGTGCCGGCGCCCGCGACGACGCGGATCGGGCCGCCCCCGATCACAGCCGCGGCCCGCTGGTCGACCCCCAGGCGCATGGTCATTCGGTGTGCGTCGAGCGGCCTATGCGGACGCGGATCGTGCGCACCTTGCGGCCGAGGTTGAGGTCTTTCAACCGGCGGAGGATGTGCTCCGAATCCAGCCTCAGCTGGTGGGCGAGGGCGGGGCTGGAGGTGGTGACCACCAGGGTGCCGGAGTGGAGCTCGATTTCGTCGCAAAGCGCCGCCGGCTCCTCGCCGATCACGGTCCTGAAAGCGGAGGCGACAGTGGTGCCGATCAGCTCCGCCCCTCGGGGCTGGCGCCGGAGCACCCTCGGCAGGATATTGCCCAATTTATCCACAGGGCTGGATCGTGCCCTCGTTAACCATCCAGACCATGGCGCTAGCCATTAGATCAGGCGGAAATGGACCGGCCTCGGCCGAGGTGATGATGACCTGGCCCTCGCCGGCTACCTGGCGGAGGAGCGAAGCCCTGCGTTCGGCGTCCAATTCGGAGAGAACATCGTCCAGGAGAAGTACGGGGCGCTCCCCTGTGCGCCTGGTGACCAGGGCAGCCTCGGCCAGCTTCAGGCTCACCACCGCGGTCCTCTGCTGGCCCTGGGACGCATAGGCCCGGGCCTCCTTTCCTCCCAGCAGCACTCGAATGTCGTCACGATGCGGGCCGACCGTGGTTGCCCCCCGCCTGAGGTCCTCCGCCAGGGAGTTATGCACAGCTTCCGCCAGGTTCTCCGGAGGCCCTTCATAGCGGATCTCCAGGCTCTCCCCAGCCGCGATCTCGGCGTGGCTGCGAGCAGCTTCCGGTTCGAGCTCCAGCACTGCCGCCGCCCGGGCGGAGGAAACCTCTCCGCCGAGCTGAACCAGCTCCTGGTCCCACACCTCCAGGACGTCCCCGCTCTCCTCGCCGCCGGCGATCCGTTTCAGGAGGCTGTTCCGCTGTTCGAGCACCCGTTTCAGCCCGGCCAGAGCGCGGCCGTAACCCGGCTCGATCTGCACCAGCATCTGGTTCAGAAAGCGGCGGCGCAGCTCCGGCCCTGCTTTCACGAGGCCCAGGTCGTCAGGCCAGAAGAGCGTGACGCGGAAGTGGCCCGGCAGGTCGAATGCCCGGCGCCGGATGCCGTCGACCTCGATCACCCGGCGTGCCCGCTCGCCCTCGACGGTCAAGGTGATGGCTAGCTCGGCGGTGATGCCTCGGCTTTCCACCTGAGCCTCGATTCGCGACATCGGAGCCACTGGGCCGACTAGCTCGATCTCACGCCGGGAGCGAGGCG
>Ga0209117_1000354_pt1 | contig 21487 bp, 11 predicted proteins | sample BlaSpr_A8_OM2_M2_FD_187978 | JGI IMG/M metagenome (GOLD analysis project Ga0209117, IMG submission 187978) | Forest soil microbial communities from Thunder Bay, Ontario, Canada - Black Spruce, Ontario site 2_A8_OM2_M2 (SPAdes) (version 2) | ecosystem: Environmental > Terrestrial > Soil > Boreal...
GCGAAACCTGGTTCATCGCTTGGAACGTCTAGGCTACAACGTGACCCTAGAACAGAAAGCGGCATAAACTCGGCGCACCAACCGAGATTTTCATGACAGTTCAAGGGATGACGAGAGCGAGAAGGATGATTGCCGGGCTCTCCACGGCTCTCGAACTGCGGATCTTGAAATCCCGCGAGGTAGGCACGATGAACGTAATGTTGTCCCTTGGGCTGGTCTCCTACCACTTTATGTTCCCGGGATTGCGATCAGATTTCGACGCTCTAAATGAATACCGAGAAGCGCTACCATTTTAAGGTAATACCAAGGTAAAACGAAGCGCCGGCGTTCGGCACTCATCTCAAAAAACATGCATTTTTATGAGCGACCCGACACATAGGTAACAGATCGTACCGGACACATAGGTTACACTTTTCCCTTTTTGGGGGAGGGAGGATGCCGTGGCTACGTGCCTGTGCGCGAAGGCTGTTCCCCGAAGTAGGAGAGCTACAGCGGAGAGGGTAGCAGCTTTGAGAAAACTGCGGCAGCGCAGAAAGTTGTTATCGTTATCCACTTTGTTGAATCACCCGGTCAACGACGAGGAGAGCCGGATTAGGTTGCTGCATCGGCAATTTTCAGAAGCTGCTTGCCGAGATTCTCGGAATCGCGAATGCGGAGTGACTTAATCAGCGATCATTCCACCATCCACCGGGATAGATGCGCCGGTCATGTATGAGGCGTCTGCCGAGGAGACAAAGGCAATAACGTGAGCGATCTCCTCCGGTGTTGCTAGACGTTTCACGGGCACGGTGGAGATGAGTGCCGCTTTATTTTTATCTGTATTGGTGAAGCGTGTGAGCATAGCTGTATCCGTTGTGCCTGGAGCGACTACGTTTACTCTGACTCCGGTCCCTGCGACTTCCAGCGCGGCGGATTTTGTCAGCCCCTCCACCGCATGTTTGCTCGCTACGTAAACGGATGCTCCGGCGGCACCGACGCTTCCATAGGCCGACGAAGCATTGACGATGCTCCCGCTCCCCTGTGGCAGCATCACCCGCAGTTCGTGCTTCATGCTGAGCAGCGTACCCAGAACGTTTGTGTCGAAGGTCGCGGCGTAAGTTTCTGCAGTCTGTTCCGTCACCGGGCCGGGTGTGCCTTCGGTTCCAGCGCAATTGACAGCAGCATCCAGGCGACCAAAGCGCGCGACAGTCTTGTCGATGAGTGCCCGGATATCATCGTCGTGTCGAACGTCGGTTTTTACGAATTCCACTTCTTGCCTACGCACAGAACTTTCTCCCTCGGTCGGTAACGAGTCGTCCTCTCAAGGGAAATACGCCGACTATCGAGCTGGTCCTCGGCTACAAAAAATCGAACGGGTCTCCCATCCTAAAGCTTTTGCTTTCGAGATTGGACGAGTTGGTTGCTCGTATCTCGAAGAAGGCCCTGTGATTACCGGAAACCCTCATCGGCAATCGTTGTGCAGCGGGTTTTTGGGGTCCTTAGGGCCCTCGATGCAGGGAATGGCGCTCAGATACGTGTAGATGGCCAGGAGGTCGTGGTCCGTCATGCTTTGATACGCTGGCCAGGGCATGATTTGGAGAAGATCGCCATCGATCCCCGTGAAGGCCGGAATGCAGTTTGTAGTTCTGGTGGCGGAACAGTTCGGATGCAGGTGATCAAAATCCTTGCCATACCTCATGATCTGAAGAAACTCGGCAAAGGTGTGGCCGCCTTCCGGCCGCCCGGTTTTGTCGGGTGTCAAGTTGCGGGAGATAATGTCTGGACTAGGCGGCGGCCCTACTGGACCGAAGTTCTGCCCCCCACCCAGGTAGGTTGCCGGATTGACTACCTTAGGCTGCCCAAAGTATGGGTTCCCACCCGGGAGAAATTCGAAGTTTGGCTCTGTGCCGCTGTTGTGGCAACCATTACAGTCGGCCTGAGCGTTGACGATATAGCTCCCTAATCCCACCAACTCCCGGTTTTTCCCCGCCAGATTTAGCCTGACCGGGCTTATTGCAAAACCCTTCCGAATCTTTGCTTCATCGTCGTTCCCTTCCTGCTCAGATGCTTGTCCACGGCGGGCGCTGATCAACATTCCCCCCAAAACGACCGCGGCAAGCGCCGTGCTCGCTCCGAGAGTCTGGAGAAACTGTCCTTTTGTCATTTCGTTCGTCCTTTCATCCTTCTGGTTTTATGCCGGACGTCCTTTAAACCGGGAGTTCCGATTTCAACTTTACCTCTGCGCGAAACCGTGCAGCAGCCCCTCTCGACCGCGTTTACATGGACTTCCTCGGGATGATCAACGCGTGCTTTCGCGATGGCCTTTACTAGCTCCCTCATCGTGTGTCTCTTCTGGATCGGTACTACCAGCAGGAACTTGTAAGTGAGAACCCGACGGCTCTCAGGTTTATGTAGTAGGGTTTACTCTCTTATTCGGTAACTGTCAACGATTCGTCAAGACCTTCCCGTTCAGGAATGTTTTTCAGAGTCTTATCAAACATCTGCAATTGCTGGTCACGTGCAAGTGCGCCGAATTTTTTGATGCGTGATTTACGTGGCGTGTGATTGGTACCAGCGTATCGTCGCAGGCGGGAATCGGGCGAGTGGGAGCTCTCCGTCGATGCAGGTTCGATCACGCCGGTGAGATCGTTGCGCTGGATGACTCTGGCCGACCAAAATAGCCCTGTTACTTTTTTGTCACGCGCTTGTTCTCTGTGCGCCGGTAGTCCTGACCACCTTCTCATGCCTGAGAAGAATGTGCCGGTCACGCTTGTACTGGATTTCGTAAAACAAAAACAAGAATGGGGGTTACGTTTTCGTGACAGTTCGCATTCTGACGGGGAAATGCGCGAGCAGTGCTTTACGAAAAGCTTGAGAGAACCGACAAAACGACAAGTTTTTGCGCTCCTCTGAGAACCCGACCGTCTGCTTTTTTGCCGCTCTGGTGTCGCTTACGAGGGAACGCGTCATTTATCTCACTCTTGAACTGGACTGAAGGACTGAAATTCCGGCACCTTAGCGGGCCGGAGAACAAAGTCGTCTCGTTGGTCTTCACACCCAGTCATTTGCAACAGGAAACCGGAGTCCATTAGATTTCGGCCTATGTGGTATTGTGTAGGTCCGTGGACGTTCGGTCGGTCCAGTTTCAGAAGAGAATTGCATGCCAACGCTTGCAGATGTCGCAAAAGTAGCTGGGGTAGGGGTTATGTCCGTGTCTCGTGTGGTTAACGGTACCCGACGAGTCACTCCCGAGACCGAGCGCAAGGTGCTGGCCGCCATTCGAAGAATCGGTTACGAGCCGAACGAAGCTGCGCGCATACTCAAGGGCCATCGTGCTCGAATAATAGGGCTTATTGTTCCCGACCTGGCTGATCCCTTCTTTGCTACCTACGCAAATGCTGTCCAGGAAACCGCTTGGAAAGCTGGTTACATGACTTTAATGGCTGCATCCGCACACCGGGATGAAGTCGAACGTCGCGAGGCCGAAATCATGATCCAACGGCAGGTCGCAGGCCTATTAGTGACACCGGTCGGGTACCGAAATGATCATTTTGCAGCGGCAAGAAGACAAGGCATACCAATCGTCTCCTTCGATCGACCATTGGAGCACGTCGACGCCGATGCATTACTGGTTGATAATCGTGCTGCTGCCATCCGGGTTACAGAACATCTGATTGAGCATGGGCATCGCAACATTTTATGCCTGGCGGAGGACGAAAAGATTTTCACTCTGACGGAGAGGGTTTCGGGATACTCCGAGGTGATGCGTCGCGCTCGGCTTCCCGTGCGGGTTTGCCTGGTGGGCTCGGTCAGTGGATCTGTGTCCGATCAACTTAACTTTGCCCTGCACTCAACGCCGGCGCCGACGGCCATATTTGCGACACGCAACGTAATTGGGGTTGAAGTTCTTCGAGAATTGCAAGAACGATGCGTGCGGATACCTGAAATGATGGCTTTGATCGCTTTTGACGACTTCGACGCGGCTGCTCTGGTTCGTCCCAGGATAACTGTGGTGCGACAACCGATCGCAGAACTCGGCCGGACGGCAGCCTCAATGCTCCTCGCTCGGCTTAGTGGAAATGGCCAAGCGGAATCGTCACGGGTCGTGCTCTCCACCGAACTGATCATACGGGAGTCTTGCGGTTGTCGAAAACAACGCAAGAGTGCCTAAACACTGCGTCCCAACGTTCATACGTCAGCACAAGTACCGACGTTCCGTCGTGTCTCTATGACCCTTTGCCCTCGGTCCTCAAAAATCTCGACACCTACACCAAGATCGGGCTTGCTCGGTGCTGGCGGTGCCGACCATTCATTCGGGTAAGGATATCCGCGCGGAAACCACCTTACGCAGTATTTCTTGGACCGGTGCCTTAAAGATCCTCGACCGTAGTCTGCCGTGGGGCTCAAGTTCTATCCCAAGAAGCTACATCTTCCCCAGCTAGATTCGGCACCAGACGATCGTACAGTGAAAAGATCCCGAGTTAATTTGCGTCAGCTCTGCGATACTGCGGCAGGCATGCAGTTCCTGTCTATCGCCACTTTTCGCGATGTCGGAGTTCGTACATGGCCCCGATACTTTTCCGTCCGGAGTCCTTGAGTTGACCAGGATGGCAATGAACGTCACCAGGCCTCGGTCATGGGCCAGAATAATTTCGACTGTAGCTTGCAATGCCAATAAAAATATGCCTTGACAAGTGCTGTAACCGAGGCTAAAGTTCCGGCCCGGATGTGGATAAGGTTATCCACATGAGATTAATTCAATTAATTAAATAGACCTCTGGGCAACAAAGCTTTGCCCACAAAAGTGTCCAGCGCAACTCCGGAGGGTATTTCCATGATGAAGCACCTTCTCGCCATCTTGTTGTCCATCATGAAACGAATCCATATTGTGTTCCTCGCCGCAGCGTTGATCGCTACGACCGCATCAAGAAGCCATGCACAGTACGCCACCGACTGGGTGGCTAACACCTTTGGGACCAATGCCGCCCATGTGGGCAACTGTGCTCGTTCCATGTGGGTGGCACCCGAGGGCGTTGTCTATACGGCTTCCATGTGGGACGAAAACGAGGGTGGTATTGCGATATACCAGAATGGCCAAAGTATAGGTTCAATGGGAGCGCATGGCGAGTTGCAAGGCGGCGCCATTACCGGCAATGCAACTTCAATCTTCGCGGCTCTGCAATTTAACACTGCTTACGGTAGCGGCAATGTGGGGCGATACAACCGAACCACTCACGCGCGCGAGCTGGTCATCCCGATCAGTGCGACAACAACTGAGCGGCGGGCAGATGTAATTACGGGACTTGCGACGTCCGATACGCTGCTTTACGCAAGCGACTTTCCTGGCAATCGGGTCCGCGTGTTCACCACCGATGGTGCTTGGCAGCAAGATATTACCGTCTCGAGCCCTGGTGCGCTTGCTGTGGACAGTGCGGGAAATATTTGGGTCGCGCAAAAGAGCGCGGGAGTGATCCTCGAATTCAGTCCATCCGGCGCGGCGTTAAACACCATCCAGATGGGCGCCAGTTCTCGCCCATCCGCACTATATTTTGATGCGCCCAACGGGCAGCTTATGGTCGGAGATCAGGGGCCCGACATGAACATCAAGAAATATGACATTACGGGCATTCCAACCTTGGCTGGTACTTTTGGTGTCCAGGGCGGTTACCTTGACACTACGACTGGAACAAAAGGCCAAGTTGGCGCACAACGTTTCACCCGGGTAGTCGGCATCGGCAAAGACGCCTCTGGCAACTTGTACGTACTCAACAACCCCTGGGGCGGGACTTGGGACCTTGGGCGCGATGGTGGGACGGACATCCACTGTTACAGTAGTTTAGGTGGCCTGCAATGGACGCTTCAGTCTCTTAATTTCGAAGCAGTTGCTGCTGCGGACTCGGGAACCGATGGCGCCTATTTGTATAGCGGGAACATCATTTATACCGGGTCTGGTGGGAGCGGTTACGTAGCCAACACAGTTGATCCGATCACTTACCCCTCGGATCCGCGAATCGACATCAGTGATCGGGGGCGGGGTGAACACTTCGGTCAGTTAGCCACTGTGGGCATAAATCGAATACTCGCGGCGAGCGGTCAGAATCCAGATATCTTTTACACCTATTACTTCAACACTGCGAATGGATATATCGCCATACCAGGCGCCACATTACCGGGTACCGCATTTGGTACGACGGCAAGAGTCAGGAATGGGTTTTGCCTCGATGCCAATGGAGATATCTGGGCCGGTCTGGATAAGACAAACGCGATTTGGCACTATCCACTGACCGGCTTCGATGTCAATGGTCAGCCGATATGGGGAGCAGGCATTCCAACTTCGACGCCGAGCACCATCGCACCGTTAACCCGTATCGTATACGTGCCTGCTACCGATACCATGATACTGGCGCAAGGAATTGTTGGAAGTATAGATTGGACTTCAATTGGAACCCGCGTCGAAGTGTACCATGGATGGCTAGCAGGAAACACCACCGCGCCCGACCCAGTTATCACGCTGAGCAGTGCGAACCCAAAGTCGATCGCAGCCGCAGGCAATTATCTGTTTGTCGGATACGTGCACACCGTGCCTGATATTGACGCATTTAATCTTACTACGGGCGCCTTGGAGATCACTTTGATTAACAGTAGCCCAAACACTGTGTATGTGGGAAACGATGTGGATTCTATGTATGGCATCAGGGCGTATCTTAGATCGACCGGCGAATACTTGGTGACCAAGGATAACTATAACGGCAGTAGTGTGGTCATTTATCGTTGGATTCCTGGGTCAACCGTGCCCGGCGCACCCAGCGTGACGGCGACTGCAGGCAGTGGGCAGGTCTCGTTGAGCTGTACCGCTAGCTCCGGCGCGACCAGCTACAACGTCAAGCGCGCCACGGTTAGCGGCGGACCCTACACGACGATTGCCAGCCCAATAAGAAATCGAGACCATTCGACAAATAAAACGACGACTTCCCCTCCTGAAAAGCCAAATGCTGTGTTGACACTACTTCGCGACACAAACTACAACCCGTGCCGAACTCAACAACAGCTGCCGCCCGGAGATTGGCGTTTTCGCTATTGATTGCAGCAAATACGCTCATGCGCGAGGGGAAACCAAGGTCGTACTTCCCAGGAGGCTAAAGGATGACGATTATTAGAGTGCACTTATTGTGTAATATTGGTTTTAGAGGACGTGGTGACACAAGTTCAAAACCTGGGCCCCGAGTAAACGTTTGTGGCGTGCTTGGGGTCCTTATGATGACGGGACTGTTTCTCTGTAGCACACTCCAAGCGCAGACGGCGCAGGGTTCAATCGCTGGGACAGTCAAAGACCCAAAGGACGCGCTGGTTCCGAATGCGACAGTTGAAGTGCTCAATACGGCGACCGGCGTTCGGCAATCAACGAAGACGAATAATGCCGGTGCCTTTAGCGTTATTTCCCTGAATCCAGGGAGCTATAACGTCGTCGTTTCGAAGACTGGATTCGAGACATCGGTTACGAGCGCCGTCACCGTTAGCACAGCACAGTTGTCGACGGTAAACGTGACATTGGCAGTCGGTTCTGAAACCACGACGGTTACCGTGACTGCGGATTTGCTTCTCACCAAAGATGATTCAAATGTTACGACGACCGTCGATCACGCGGTTGTAGAGAACCTTCCATATCCCGAGCGCAGCTCACTGGAAGCAACACTCCTTGTTCCTGGCGTAAACGGCGATCCACTACAGCCAGGAGGAATCTCCACAGAGAACCCGGGTGCCTTTACGAGCTATGTACTGCCCGGTGCGAGCATCTCCATTGGCGGGGCACCCCCAGGAACCAACTCTATCCTTGTAGATGGGTCGGACGTGACTCAAGCCAGCTACGCTAGAGCAGGTGTTAACCTTTCCGGACGTAACGTTCAGGAAACGACAGTTGTGGTGACGGGTCTATCCGCCAAGTACGGCCGTACCGGAGGTGGCGTCATTGTCCAGAGCAGCGCATCAGGCACCAATGCGTTTCACGGCGCAATTACATATCGGCACACCGATCCCTTCTTCAATGCATATCCGAATGGTTCAAGCGCAGCGAGTGCGTTGCACCAGAACTATTACGGATTCTATGTTGGTGGTCCCGTGCGGATCCCAAAGATCTACGATGGACGCGACAAAACATTCTTTTTTGTGGGTGTGGAGCCGGCGCGGATGAGGAATCGATTCTCTTTCCGTGGGACCTTCCAAACTCCAGATGAGCTTGCAGGGCACCTGCACAATTCGCTGGCCCTTCTGAATACGTCGATTCTTAAATCATCGGGATATGCTGCGGCGCTTGCCGCGCCTCGAATTGGGGCAATCAATTATCAGACGACAGTGAATGCGAATGGCTTTCCGTATGGTGCCTACGGTACCCAGTTCAAGCAGATAACGGGGCCTGCGGCGGATTGCGCGCCAGCCTACCGAGTTGGTGGAGCCTGCCCTGATGACGTCGGCCCGCAGTTGGCACAGAACCCATTTGCGCAGTATGTGCTATCGCTGTTTCCTACGCCCACCAATCCGGGACCCTATGTGAAATTTGATGCTCCGGACGGTTCTTCACAGAACGATGGAACCAACGCGGTCTATAAGCGTGGCGTTGTAAACAGCGACAATCGCTATTCATTCAGGATAGATCATCAGTTCAACAACTCCAATCAGATGTACGTCCGGTACACCGTTATTCCAGTCACCGCGAACCGTTTTTTTGCGGTGGATCAGAGCAACCCATTGACGATTGTTCCGACAGACGCAGCGCGAACACACGATATTGCTATAGGCTATACCCACGTCTTTTCAAACACAGTGGTAAATAGCTTTCGGTACAGCTTTCTTCGCGTGAATCAGCAGCGGCTCTCACCGGGTGGGGCGCAGTCGCAGGACTTCGCAGCAAAATATGGATTGACGCCTGCGACCTTTGGAAAGGGATTCCCAAGTCTCGGTAATCTCAATCAAAATGGTATTGGTTATACGATGCAGTTGGGGCTCGCCAACGCGGCCATTCAGGTAGACCAGAACTTTATTGCTGGAGATGATGTTACCTGGATGCATGGCAACCATCTGTTCCAGTTTGGTGCGGATGTTCGCTGGATACAGTCGAACCAATATGATTTAAGTGGAGCTACGGGTGGTAAATACGGATTTGCAGGCTCTTTAACCAATAATGGTTCTTCTGGAGGCGCACCTCTCGCTTCCTTTATTCTTGGCCAGATATCATCGTTTTCGAATACGCCGCAGTTGGTCAACGGATATTACCGCTGGCGTTACTATGCGGGATACGTTCAGGACGATTGGCGCTTGGCCTCCAAACTAACGCTGAACGTGGGCCTGCGATATAACGTAGAAACGCCCAGATCTGAGAAATTCAATAACCAGGCTTACATAAGACTCAATATGCCCGGAACTCTGAACGGAATTCCCACGACTACCGCCTTCTGTTTTTCGTCGGCATGTGGCAGTCCGCGCACCTTGTGGCCCACCAACTACTATGGTCTTGAGCCACGTATTGGCATTGCCTACGCTCCAACATCGCGTTCCACGGTTCGGGCGTCCTACGTTCTCACGCATCTCCCTCTCACCGGATACGAGAATGTTCCGGATCCTAATTTCAACGTAGCGTCTCAAACAGTAAACCGAGATACTGGTGGCGTAACCTCCGGTATTATGACGAATTACATCACTAATCCGGTGGGGCCGCTCACCTCTGGACTATCCTCCCTGGGTGGAAGCAGAGGACCGATTCTGTTTTTAAATGGAATAAGTCCGGTATACGTTTCTCAATCGAATGCGGTGCCGTACACACAGACATGGTCAACAACTCTACAGTACCAGCTTACTAGTAAAACACTCGTCCAGGCGACCTACCAAGGTTTAAGAGGGATACACCTGATTAGCACTTTTACAGGCGCGCTCAATATTCCATCGGTCAGTACTATCAGCGCAGCGATACGGAGCAACGCTAATCTTGGTGCTTCCGGGCCAAATACCTATGGCATTACGCAGAATGGCTCGGTTGTTAAGGAAACGAACCTTCAATTGCTAAATCCGTATCAGAATTTCTTCAATTCGCCGCTTACGACGATTTATCCACGTGTCGGAAGTTCATCCTACAATGGCTTCTATGCAAGCGTGAACCAGCGGTTCGGTCATGGCTTGTCGTTATTGGCTAACTACACTTGGTCAAAGTCGCTGGATAATGTCCCAGACACTGGCACGGGGGCAAACTCTGGCGGTTTCGGTACGGCGGCCCAACAAAATCCGTTGTCTACCGCGAACGAATGGTCAGTTGCTAGCTTCGATCAGCCAAGCAGGTTGAAGGTTGGCTACACCTATCAGCTTCCACTCGGAAAGGGACAGGCTTACGACACGCATATCGGCATCCTCAATCAAATTCTCGGTAACATATCGACGGCAGGCATCCTGACTGTTGGATCTGGGTTCCCAAATTCCGTCGTTCTTGGTTCAACTGGTTATTTCACTTCGCTTACCCCCACTGGAACGAACGGGTGTACTGCAAGCGGGTCGAATAAATACTGTAGCGCAACGGCATTACCGTCCGGCTACACGCTCCGTCCGGATATTGTTCCGGGCGTGCCGCTAATCAATAAAAACTGGAAGACCAATGCATTGAATTCCAACTTTACTCCGTACTTAAACCCTGCAGCGTTTACGACCCCGGGAACCCAGGGAAACCCGGCGCTAGGAAATGCTCCGCGAACTCTCGCTGGCGCCCGAAGCCCACGGGAGACCATGTTTGACGCGCGCATAAGCAAAGGCATTGCTTTCAAAGAGAGATACAAAGTTAACCTGAATGCGACTTTCATCAACGCGTTCAATCACCCTGTGTACTATGGTGCAAACAGAAATCTACAGAGCGCAGTAACTGTTTCGAACGTCAACGGCACCATTACTACAAATAACTCGGGGAGCTTTGGACAACTTAACTCCAGCAATACGGCAGGAATGTCGAGAGTGATTTTGGTGGGAGCCGAATTTATTTTCTAGGCGTTAAAAACGAGGAGGCGCTCAACGTCTTAATGGCTGAGCGCATCCTCGTTTGTTCATCCTGATTTTCGCTTTAAGCTCCTACAAGCCGTCGAATTGCTGGAATCCGACTGTTGGTGAGCCTTTCCGTCGTACCACTGAACTTACAAGCGGCTTACTCGATGTCAGCAAAGAACACTACTACCCGAAGTAGATGCTGGATAGTCTTGCACCTACTTGGGAACCTTCGAGGAAGACATATGTTTGAAGCACCAATCACATTAGGTCACAGGCGGAGCTCACAGTTTTTGCCAGAAATCCAAGGACGGATCCGCTGGAGTGGCGTCAGTATTCTCAGTTTTCTATTGCTGACAAGTTTGACCATGGGTGCCCGAGCACAGACAGCCGATTCAAATCCATGAAAAGAAAGTTCCTCATTCCCTCTCTATGGGCTTTGATAAGCGGCATCAGCCTCCTGGGCATGCTGCGAGGGAGTGTCCTTGCTCTAGATAATGAAGGCACCGGCCAACAGACCGGAATGCCCATTCATTTGAAAGCAGAGAAGCCCGGTTTTATCACCTTGGTGGTGGAAGACAAAGATGGCGTTCGGTTGAAAAATCTGGTTTTCGATCACCCGGTTCAGGCGGGGGATAACGTCATTTATTGGGACGGTTCTTCCATGACTGGAGTCGCTTCTCCTGGGACCTATGTGGTGCGTGGCATTTTCCATGAGGGTATTACGCCACATTTGGAATACTCAATTTACTCGCCGGGCCATCCGCCCTGGCCCACGGCGGATGGTACTGGGGCCTGGCTGGCCGACCATACCGCGCCTGCTTCCGCCTTGTTTCTTCCGGAAGGCAGTCCTTGGCCGGCCAAAGATGCCAAACCGATTGTCCTTCTCGGTGCCGATTCGGCCGAGGCGGGAAACGCTCTAATGTGGGTCAATCTTGATGGCCGCAAATTGAGTGGGACCAAGATCCGCGGGTGGAACGGCGGTATCGCCCTCGCGCGGGATATCGGCTCTCAAGGCAATCCGGATCATGTGGCCTATACGGTCTTCGTCGATAATCCGAGTCGCGACTTTGGCGTAAAAGACCCGGGCAGGCTGGAAGTTTACATCATTACGAAAACAGGATTGGAGCCGCTGGCCAAAGTTACAGGCGGCATTCAAATCCATGACGCGTTCCGTGAATTGGTCGGTATGGCCGCCTATAATGGACTGCTCCTGCTGTCCAACCCGGCCGCGAATGAGCTGGTCGCCTTCGATGTCCGCGGCTCCAGCAAATCACCTTTCGCTACGATCAAAGTGGAAAACCTTGGCGGCATCGCTTTTGAGCCTGATGGCAAACTGCTTGTTGCCACGAACGGCGCCATCAACCGATATTCGATTGAGAATGACTGGAAGTCGTTCAGCATTTCGGGAGGAGATCCGGTTGTGGCTGCCTCCGACCTTCAAGTGCCCAAACAAATCATCGAGCAGGACAGGGAAATTTATGTGACCGATTGGGGCACCAGTCACCAAGTGAAAGTTTTCAACGCTGCCTCGGGCAAAGAGGTTCGCGTCGTCGGCAAGGCGGGCGGCCCGCAAGTAGGCGACTATGACGAGCAGCGCATGGCTCACCCGCTGGGCATGTGTGTGGATTCGAATGGAGTGCTTTGGGTGGCCGAGGAGGATTACCTGCCAAAACGGATCAGCCGATGGGACGCTAAGACTGGCCGCTTTATCAATGCGTGGTATGGCCCGACCCAATATGGCGGCGGCGGGTTTGTCGATCCGAAGGACAAAAGCCGCGCCTATTATCCCTCTGTCGGCAACCCTGGAAGCATGGGATTGCTCGAGTTCAAGGTCGACCTGCAGACCGGCGAGTCGAAGCTGACGGCCGTGCGCTACCGTTATCCTGATCCTCTTAACGATATTGTCAGTTATGGCGGCTATCCGACGAAGCCGATCTTCTTTCCCACCGACATGATTCCGGTGGGATCCCATGGGGGCATCGCCCCGGGGCAAACCTTCTATTTCAAGGGACATCAGTACTTCACCGATTCCTACAACACGTATTGGTACAATCAGTCACCCGTCACCACATTGTGGATCCTCGAAGACGGCATCTGTCGCCCGATTGCCTCTTCCGGCTGGGCTGGAAATGGCCCCCATCACTGGACGGCGCTGGATAAGCCGGAGATCAAGAAAAAGATGCCCGCGGGGCCCGCGAACAGCGTCTTTTTTGTGTGGACGGATCGCAATCATGACCATGCCGTCCAGCCGGATGAAGTCGAGTTTATCCACCCGAGCGTGGCCGGTTACCAGGGAGTCGTTTTCCAGCCGGATCTCTCAATTATCAGCGCAGGCCCCTACCATCTGCCAACGACTAATGTGGATGAGATGGGCGTGCCCAGTTATAACTTGAACCGGCTTCAACCCGTTTCTCCGACCGCAGCCAAGGGCGATGTGGCGATGAGTCCCAACGGATGGTTCGTCGTAGGATTCACGGGCTTCAAGGACGGCCAGCCGCGTTGGACCCTGGCTACCCGCGATACCAAGACACCTCCAGCGGGATCTGGAGAACTCGAAAATCCTGAGCGCATGCTTGGTTATCCCGTCAAGAGCACCAACGGTGAAACGGGTTACCTCGTCGCACGTTATTCCTACATGGGCGAGATATATATCTATTCCGTGGATGGCATCCTGGTCACCACGCTCGGAGCTGATATCCGATCGGCTCCGTTTTGGCCCTATCCGGAACAAAAGCTCGGCATGGCCATCAAGGGACTGAGTTTTGATGCTGAACAGTTCTGGCCGTTCATGTTTGGTCTCGATGATGGCAACGTGTACCTCTCCGTGGGAAAGTGGCACAGCTCGATTGTCCGCCTCTACGGTTTGGACAAGGTTCGACGGATTGACTTGGGCGAAGTCAACGCCACAACCGACATGATAGCGGCCGCGGCACCCGCCCGAGCGGAGGAGGCGTCCAATCAAGCCAAGCGCGATGAGATATCCGTGCCTCCGATCCAGGCCAAGATCGATGGCGATCTCAGCGAATGGCCCGCAAAGGGTTGGGCAACGATCAATCCAAAGTGTTCTTTCCAATTAGGTCTGGAAGGGGACAAGCTTGTGGTGGCGTATCGGACCGACCAAAGCCAAATGCTTCTCAATTCGGCCACGGAGTTTCCCTTTGCCTTTACCCAAGGCGGCGGCCTCGATCTGATGTTACGAACCAGCGGCGCCGGCGATGACAAGAATCCCGAAGTCGGCGACATTCGTCTTTTCGTGTCGAAAAGGAACGGAAAGGTCTTGGCAGTACTCTACCGGCAGAAAGCCACGGGCAGTGGGAACCGGCAAACTTTTGCCTCACCCGTGGGACAGGTGATCTTCGATGATGTGCAGGACGTCAGCAAGTACGTGGAGGTGGCTTCAAACGGACCGAATTATGAATTTTCCGTGCCCTTGACCGTCTTGGGGCTAAAGGATCCTGTCGGCAAGACTTTTCGGGGAGATGTCGGATTGGTGTTGAGCGACGGGGTTCGCGCGAGGGCGCGTATTTACTGGCACGATAAATGGGACTCCATAGCTGCGGATGTTCCCAGTGAGGCCCGCCTAAATCCCGGTCAATGGGGTTTCTTCAAGTTCTAAATCCAAACAAATATATGAAACAACATCAACCTAGCCAACACAGATCGTCATGGTCGACTTCACTAAGAAACCTCTTGGCAGGCGCTTTTAGAGGTTAATTATTTTGCGCCTATAGTTTTGTCTATGCAGGCATTATCAATAAAGGAGTACCGGTCAAGATCATGCCGGTCGGCGACTCAATCACGGAGGGAAAATATATGCAGGGACGATATAGAAAGCCGCTTCGACAGGTGTCATTCCTCCAAACGACAGTGAATATTTGGTCGCGTTGCCGCCGAGCCTGCGCGCTAGAGCGTAGGCGCGCCTTCAGTTCGGCATTTTCTGCTTTCCGATAAAGTTAGCGTGAGTAGGTTGACATCCGAGGACGGCGGGTATACGGTTTCGCGCAGACGATAAAGTTCGAAATGGAAATTCCGGCTAAGACAAGAAAACTACTTAGTTGGTTCGTGGCGGCGTTATTTGCGGTCGCTGGAATCCTCGCGCTCATGGCAAATAATTATCCGCGAGGTCTCTTCTTGCTTGTTCTCGGAGTCTTCTTCCTTTTTATATTTGGCTACCGGAAGCCCACATAAACGTCATCGTCCCGAGCCGAGTCGGTAGCCGGACGAGATCAGCTAATGAGCCCGCGAATTGACTTCGCGAAGGTCATTCCCTGCACCAATATCCGCGGCGACAATGACGAGGATACTGAACTCTTAAAGTCCATGCATCAAGAGGCAGAGAACTACTTAGCTTCTTTTGAGTGGTGCCTCAAGATCACAAAATGCTATTTCGGTTTCGGCGTAGGCGGAGTGGTTGGAAGTAGTTTCTGGTTGGAACTAGAGCACCTCAAGAGCATTGGGCTGGGGCCTGAGGTCTGGAACGTGGTTCCCCACTAAGAGGGGACAAACCATGAATAGCAAAGAGAAATATGAACTGCAGCGAGTCTTTTTCTGGATTTTCAGGCCGCTAGTTCTCGTCGTAGGTTTCGTCCTCAGCCAGACGTACCACCTTCTGTTTGGATGGTGGCTCGACGACCGGGACGCTAGGAAGAACCAGGAAAACTTCGCAGAAGAAATCCGCGAGAATCTTGCGTTTCTTTTCAAGGACGGAGCGCAATTGATTCCGTACGAACGGAAATATCCACCAGCATTTGACAATGCGATGGTCACGGTCGCTGTTGGTAATCTGCGCTTTCGATTTGCCCGAGGCCGTGGTGACCTTCAGGTGCATATTACGCCGCAGCATGCACCACGCGACTGGCATGAAATGGCAACCGTACTCATGGCAATTGACCGAGGGTTTGCACGCCGCCCGTCGTATTATCGGCTCTAGGACTTTGCGCGGTTACTGCAACCTAATTTGAGCCGATTGCAGCAAGCGTTTTCGGAAGAACATTACGAGGCAACGAAGGAAAAACTCGACACAATAAAATACTCCGGATTCCGGCAGCCCAATCGTACCGGTGATGCAGCCCGCCGAGTCGATTGAGGAAAGGAATGAGCCAATGAAAAAAAACGGACTACTAACTCCGCTCTTAACGCCTCTGCTCACGGCGGCTTGGTTTTGCATGCCTTGCCAGGTATCGGCTCAAATTTGGCCGGGTCCAAATTTCCGGGAGTTTTCTGGTGTTTGTCAAAGCGGGGCGGACAATGCTTTGTTCCAGAGTGAGATTTCCTGGAACCGAAGAGAGGTCGAATGGCGCGCGCTGGAACCTTCACGCGGGGTCTGGAATCAGGCTCGATTGGATGCGATAGGGGAGGAAGTATTGGCTCTTCAGGCCCAGGGCGTCAGCCACTTGCCGATTCTGGCCTATATGACGGATTGGGCGGCCGATAAGAGCGCCCGGCAATGGACCGTGGGGATTGAAAGTTGGATTATGACTCCCAATGACGACGGCAGTATGACGGAGGATTACTACCGAAACAATTCCTTGGTCTCAAGTCGAGTGCTGAGAGAATTTTCGAAGTTTCCGCCGGTCATCGTGGCTGACTGGACAAACTATGTGACTCGAGTCGTTAATTTTCTGCATCCGGCTCCTTACAATGTCCAATATTTCAACGTTTGGAATGAAGCGTATTACCGTCCAAACGGCTTCTGGCATGGCAGTTTGGACGATTACATGCAACGCATCCATCTCCCGGCGGCCGAGGTGATTCACGCGGCAGGGGCCAAAGTTGTTTATGGAGGCTGGCCGGATATCGGCTCTCTCCAGGAACTCATTAGTTTACTCGACCGAAACAACGCTTGGAGCACTATTGATGTGCTAGATTTCCATTACTTAGGGACAAACGCTTTTCAAACTTTACGTTCGGCCGCGGACCTGCGCGGTTACTCCAACATGGCCATTTGGCAGACCGAGGTTGGCTTCGATGCCGACAAGCCGTGGGTGGCACGATCCTATCCGCGCCGATTGTATTGGGCGTTGGGCAACAATTGGGAGCAAGACAAATATAAAGTGTTCTACTTCGCTAATTGGTCCCCTAATGATCCGATGGCCTACGGCTATAATCGCTGTCTGTATTCGGGCAGTGCCTTATCCCACCATGGCCAGTGCTTGACTAATTTGGCTGCTTTGCTTGGCGGCTCGAATCCGTTGAGCCGATTTACAGGCGTGACTTCCGTGCCCGAGTTAAGTCCCCAAATCATAATCGAATCTGCGCTTTTCGCATTTCAAGTCAGCAATACCATTGTTCTTACCGTACATTTAAGCGCGCCCGACTACGAGGGCTTCCCAAATATCTCGTTCAATCTGCCATTACCGATAAGCGAAATTCTAAAAGCGGAGCGTGTCGATCTAACCGGCACAACGCTCGATTTGACCTGTCAGTTGGTTGCCAACGGCGACACTACCCAACTGCTCGGCGTGCCGGTCAAAGATGCCGAGGGGACTTCCGCGAGAGATTGGAATGACGGCACGACTAATGCGCGCACCTTTTATGTGCGAGTGACTCGTACGGCGGCGCCACGAACTCTGTGCAGCCCCATGGCGGGTGTCATTCCTCCAAACAAACAGCAGAGCTCGAGCGGTTTGCGGGCCTGCTTGAATCTGGTGAACGAAATTTGCCGACGCGCGTCTGTTCAGAGGAGCGGAGTTCCCAGTCGGTATCCAGTTGATAAGTAACGCCTCTATGTTACTCCTAGGATCGATCGTAAGCGGAAACCCAGGTGCGGGGGTAGCCCTGCTTGATAGCAGCGTTGCCCGCTTCAACTCTGATGGCGGAACAGTGAACAGGATCACTGGACACTTGTTCAATGGAGTGGTCGTAGGGGACCTGTCGTTTGCAAGATTTGTCGGTGGTGGCAATGACGTGGTCACAGGGAATTCAGGCACCGACGTGATTTGCTTCCCACAGTTCCCCGCCACTCGCGGGGCGTTGACGAATATTGGAGGCGGCACAACCAACTGCATAGAGCCATGATTGGCTCAGGCTCGCGGTCTTCTGCCCGCACAGGCCGCAAAATCATATCCTGTACTTTCAATGCGACCAAAGCAACCGAACCGAGTTGAATCCCATGGCCTTGATTTCATGGGCGATACTGTGCAGTCTGGCATTCAATCATTCAGTCAGGTTAAGCTTGAAAGCGACCGGAAGAAAATCTCCATAAAGCACGTGCCATGCTGACCCCAATAGAGGGAGTAAAAGTATTCCGCCAAGAATTACGCTAAGAAAAGTCGTAAGTGCGATAGTCAGAAGTTGTACGATTTTTTTCAAGGTGCACTATCCCCCCAAGGGGACGATTTTAGAACTTTTCTCGATGGATTCTGCCGAAATTGGAAAAGTCTCTGCCGATGCGAGCCAAGAATTGCGAAGTCTTGAAACAATACTGAAAAAGATTGGTAAGCGCGCCGAGAGCCTGAGGACCTGAATAAAACCAAGGTCTTGAAGCTGCCTTTCGGAAACCGGCCACATATATCGCAAGTTCGTACTCTTACGTCCAGTAGCGTTCGTTTTGCCAATCTTGTAGAATCGTCAGGACTTCGGGAAACAAAGATTCCATGATTAATGGCTTGGCATAAATCATGTGTAACTCGGTACTAAAGTCCCATGGACATGGAGACGTAAATCGCGCAATCTGTCCATTGGGGGATCATGAAGATAAAATGAACATCCCTGCCCAAGCCTTCAAGACCCTCGTAGCCTGATGATTCGCCAGTCTGTCGGAAACTTGTTGAAGTAACCCTATCTCAAAGAGGATATTCAGTTTTCTTTGCGGCGAGTGGCCGCGAAGCCATGAATTTGTTTGCGGAACAACAGCCCGCGCCAGTATTTACAGATTGGATGATGCCCAATCTCGACGGAATTTCTAACGAGCATCTCGAGAAAGAGATAATGAACATACGAAAATCACGCAATACATCGCAGCAAGGAGTCGCTTTATTGATGGCTATTTTCGCGCTCCTACTGATTAGCGGCATGGCGATTTCTCTAATTATTATGGCTGGAACCGAAGCCGCCATTAATGGCAATTATCGCGGCTCTACGCAAGTCTTCTATGCTGCCTACTCTGGCCTCGAGGAAGCCCGCGGCCGATTATCCTCTGCTCACCCGCAGGCATTCATCACCAGCTTCATCGCCGCGGCCCCTGCTGTGCTGGGCGCCGATCAGGTCCGGTACATCCTCAACCCGTCGGCGGGCGAAATAGTGGACCCAACGAATCTAGCCACCACCAATCCCTATCGCGACGTTGAATATCAGCAGGAATTTGGAGTCCCGGTCACCAGCGCTGTCGTTCAGACCACCAATTCCACTTCCGCCGTGGCCGGGCTGCCGGGACCTGTCTTTAAATGGGTTCGGATTACCGCCAAGACCGAGCGCTCCAGTAACACCGACGTGGACGGTGACGCGGCTCCGCCGGATACGACGACTCCTGTTTTTTATGACGGAAGTAATCAGAACTTAACTTCGCTGGGCGGCCAGGTCTTCAACATAACCTCTCTCGCCGTGCTTCCCGACGGCAGCCAGCGGATGCTGCACTACGATGTCGCTCCGTCTATTCCGATTCCGGTAGATGCTGCCATCCATACTCTCCTGCTGCAAAACATGGGGCATGCCTTGAACATCACAGGATTTACAGACCCGGTTTGCAGCCTTCCAGGCACCTACGGAGCCAGATCCGGGAGTACCATTTGGACCCCTGGCGACGGCGACGTGACCGGATCTCCGGCCGCAAAACTCGAGAACACCGCGTTCCCTTACCAGCTCGCCACCATCATTCGGAGACTTACCTCGCAGTCCACCCTGATTGATTCGCCCGGTGCCGGGGTGACTGGCGTCGGGAGCCCTGTCACAATGTATACTGGCCCTCACGCACTGCTCGGAGTGGTACCCACCGTCACCTACGACGCAAGTGGAGGTATTACCGCAATTACAGCACCTGGTACGCCGGGCATTTTCTTATCGCCGGCAGACCTCACCTTGGGAATTTCCACGGTGGGTGGGGCTCCCGTTAACGGTCACGGAATCCTTATGGTCCAGGGCAATTTGAAAATTGATATCACCAATGGTTTCAATTTCTTTGGCCTGATCATCGTCACTGGCGATATCAGCATGACTGCCAATTCGACTACCTCCGCATCGTCGAATATACATGGAGCGATCATCGGGGGTGGAAAGTTCACCTCGGATTTGACGGACCTATCGGGTAGTGTTTTCATTCATCAAAACGCTTGTATGGTACAGAATATACTGAGCGGTCAGCCCCTCCGCATTCTTGCCTTTCGTGAAGTGAATCAATAAGTTCCTGAGTCCGTTCCGGGTAACATTCGTTCTGCCTCTCAAAGATGTGCGTCGCACGGAGCGACCTGGGGATTGAGGCCATCATCGAGAAGTCTGCTTTTCATGACAGGGTCGGGTCGTTAGCTAAAGGGAGAAGCGATGAAAGTCCTAATTCTGCTGGAAATCTCAGTGATGTCCTGCATGAGCCTCGTGCTCGTGCCCTCGGTCCCGGCTCAACAGCCGCTCGCGGCTCACCAAACCAAACAGACAGAGAAGTCCAAGAACCATCGCCGGAAAGTTTGGACGAATGAAGATCTGCGGCAGCTCCGCAGCACAGCGGAAATTGACCTCGATCACAAGCTAGCCACTGAAGAAACGGCTAAACTGGCCGACGAAGCCCTTCGAAATACTCCGGTCAGCCGCAGGCTTAGTCTGGAAAATGCTGCGGCGAAGCAGCTCCCACCAACGAAAACTCTCGCGGAAGTGGGGGCGCTCATTTCCGAGAGAGGGCAGGTAATCCGCACTCTTGAGGAATCGATTCTCCGAGCCCGCAAGGAATCCACCAGCCTGCCCGAAGGTCCGATCCGCGACGCCGCCAAGCAAACGATCGAGCAAAGGACCGGCGAGCTGCAGGAAGCGGAAGCTGAACTGAAAATCTTAGAGACGCGACTCCAAGAGTTAAAGGTCAAGCAATACCCACTGTCCTGATCGTCAAATCGCGCATTGCGCTCATCTCTCGCGCCCGAACTTCCGTTTGAGCGCCTTCGGAAAGCCCGCCGCGGCCCCTGACAACCTGCCCTGCTGAGAACCGACTGCGGCAGGCACGTGTGAATAGAGGATTAAGTTTTATGACTCTTCACTCACGGCGAGGTCGAACGCTTCACGCAAAAACGGAATGATCGTGCGTAGGTCCTCGGCGGTCCGGACAAGGGCGACGTGTGAGACGCGGTTGTCGCCCTGCACGATTTTGATGAAGTACGGTGCGCCGGCCTTGCGACCGAGGTGAATCACCACGCGCAACGCATCCCGCATTACCGTCAGGTCCGCAAAGATGCGTGTCGTCCGGAACAGCGCGTACCGGTTACGTGTGACTACCTCCACGTCGCCAAAACCCCTTACGGTGGTCTCGAGTTTCCGGTAGAGATCGGTAAGTGCCGGTGGCCTACTTTTGAGCAAGGTA
>Ga0209117_1000355_pt1 | contig 21349 bp, 19 predicted proteins | sample BlaSpr_A8_OM2_M2_FD_187978 | JGI IMG/M metagenome (GOLD analysis project Ga0209117, IMG submission 187978) | Forest soil microbial communities from Thunder Bay, Ontario, Canada - Black Spruce, Ontario site 2_A8_OM2_M2 (SPAdes) (version 2) | ecosystem: Environmental > Terrestrial > Soil > Boreal...
CTGAGGGTTAGTGCCAACGCCGCAAAAATTCCGATCAGCCACTTATTCCAGCGCCATCTATGCAGTGGGCGCACTATTCGGCTCTCCGGTCCGCGACAATCTTTTCCGCGCGTGGCCGCCTGATTTGCGATTCCGTCACCTGATCAATTTCCGCAAGTACCAAAGCCGCTTCGCCCTCCATGGTGTTTTTCATTGCCTCGTAATCACCCTCGGAATATTTTCCGGACCGGTATTCGAACCGCAGATCGCGCAAGTTGTCGTAGATGGCGTCGCGTCGTTCCATCAATTGATCCAGTTTGGTTCTGTGCGGAGCGAGGTCCGACGCATCCAGCTGAATAAAAAAAATAAAAAGCATCACTGCCGCGGCCAGTCCGACGCATGCCCCGAGAATTGCTTCGTCCGTCGACGATAAGAATGTCACGGATAAAACTGTGAGGATCGCCACGCTCAATCCTCCGTGTCACGGGCCGCGCGACTCCGCGCCCGGTCCAACAACTCTTGCGAAATATGCGAAGGGTGGGCCGCACCGGCTGTGCGGGCAGACATTACCGAAACTTTACGCCATCTCGCTATCACGAACACAACCAGAACCGCGCCAATGATTAGATACACAGTGGGCATCGCCCATGCCACCAGGCTAATTCCTGATTTCGGCGGCTCCGCATACACGGTGGTCCCAAATTCCTGGACAAAACTTTGCGTGATTTTTTCCTCCGAATCACCCTGTGCCACCGCTTGATCTATTTTCTTCAGCATCGAGGTGGAAGTTGTGCAACCAACGTGGTTGCATTGCGTCAGAACCTGATTACATGTGCACATGCACAGAAACTTGCCGCCAATTTTCTTGGCTTGCGGCGTTTTTTGCGCGATCGCGGAATTCACGCAAAACGCCACGACCACAAGTGCCGTTGCTGCGATTCGCGCGCTTCGACGCCGAAATCTAATCATGGCCCTCTCGGTATGTTGCTGAGGTCTGCAAAGCGGGTGCCGCCGGCGTTGCGCCCGCAGGTTGTTGCACAGCGGAGAGGACAAATACATTGCGGCGATTCGGCATTAACGCAACGATCGTGCCCATAACCACAATCACGCCTCCCAACCAAATCCATTTCACCAGAGGATTCAGATACGCGTGGATCACAGGGGCATTCGTTTCCGGGCTTTGTCCCGCATATACCACGTACAGATCTTCCAGCAGGGTCGAATAAATCGCCACCATCGTTCCAGACTGCTCGTTGGTAGTGAAAAAACGCCGCTCCGGATAAAGCAGCATCATGGGTTTATTGTTTTTGATTACTTCGACGATCATTCGTTCCGCGCTGTAATTTTTCTCCGGCTTGGAATCGGAGCTTTGCAGCAGTAGGGTGTAAGGACCGATCTGCATGGTCGACCCGGGTTGCATATCTTTCTGCACGTCCCGGTTGAACGCCGCGCCGGCCAAGCCAATAAAAATCAGCACCATGCCCATGTGTACGATGTAGCCGCCATAGCGCCGGGTATTGCGCCACGCCAACTCGTAAGCGGCGGAAAATAAATTCATATTTCCGCGCGATTTAATCACTCTGGCGCCACGATAAAACTCCATGGAAATTGTGGCCGTCACGAAAATGCACAGCATAAAACAAACCAATGAATAGAATTGCCGCATTCCCGCGGCGAAGAGAGCCGCTCCTGAAATCAATGCGACGAGTAGAGGCCAGCCAAAATTTCGCTTTAGGCTGTCCGTGGAAGTCTTGCGCCAAGCGAGTAGAGGGCCAATGCCGGTCAAAAACATGAGCAGCAATCCTATGGGAATATTCACCTTGTTGAAAAACGGGGTTCCCACGCTGATTCGCGAACCGGAAATCCATTCTGAAAATACCGGGAATAACGTTCCCGAAAGCACGGCTATGCAGGAAACGAGCAAAATCAAATTATTAAATAAGAAGCTGGACTCTCGCGAAACCACCGAGTCGAGCTGGTTCTCGCTCTTTAGATAATCGCGGTTCTTTACGTAGGCTGTGAAACACACCACAACAATCACAATCATAAAGCCAACGAACCAGGACCCGATACTCGATTGCGCAAAGGCATGCACCGAGCTCACCACACCACTCCGCGTCAAAAATGTTCCCAGGATACAGAGCAGAAATGTGGTGAATACTAGCCACACGTTCCAGACCTTCATCATTCCGCGCTTTTCCTGCATCATGACCGAGTGCAAAAATGCAGTGCCAGTCAACCACGGCAGCAGTGAAGCGTTTTCCACCGGATCCCACGCCCAATACCCGCCCCAACCCAGCACTGCATACGCCCAATGCGCTCCAAGCAAAATTCCCACGGTCTGAAAGCACCAGGCGATCATGGTCCACTTGCGCGTCAGATGAATCCATTTTTCGCCGGGATATCGCGCCAGCAGCGCCGCTAAAGCGAACGCAAATGGAATCGTAAATCCCGTATAGCCCGAATAAAGATTTGGGGGGTGAATGACCATTTCCGGATATTGCAGCAGCGGATTCAATCCATTCCCGTCAATTCGGGTGAAGAAATCGAATCCTCCGGCGGGATTTTGCATGCCCAACGATTTAAAGGGGCTGGCCACAAAATTGTTTAGCGTCAGAAAAAATATTTGTACGCCCGCGAGCACTACTCCCACATACGGCATCAATTCGCCATTTTTATTCCGGTAAACCAGGAGTACGGAGATTACGTATACGGAAAGCAGGAAGCTCCAGAACAGGAGTGAGCCTTCCTGGCCGGACCAGAGCGCTGCTACCTTATAAAATGTGGGAAGTGATCGGTTGCTGTGGGACACCACGTAGGCGGCGGAAAAGTTGTCAGAAAAAAAGAGGTATTCGAGGCTGAAAGTGGCCGTAAAAATCAGCGCGCAGGTAGCGATTCCTGCTTGGCGCGTACTCTTCACCAACAACGGGTGGCGGGTGTAAATTGCCGCTATCCCGCCCACAAAAGCATAAACCGCGCACACAAGGGCGAGCAGCAGTGCAAATGAACCAAATACATCCATGCGTCTCCGCCTCTTCCCCCGGTTCGCCGTCTAAGCGAACCTACATGCTGTTTTGCGTCGAACCGGATGAGGCGCCCGGTTTATCCGCACCAGGCGCTGTCTCATACTTTGAAGCGCACTTCGCCTGCACGTGCTCCGCTACGAACCGTCCATCCGGCGCTGGTCGCCCCTCGACCAGCGCTTGCGACTTGTCGACGAACGTATCCGGCAGTGGCTCAGCTCCAACATAACTCACCGGCAATTGCTTCCCTTCACCTTCAAGCACAAAATCGACTCTTCCGGTAAGCCGCCGTATACTGCCGGGTTCAACCGTTCCGCCCAGCCGCATGCGATGATTCCGCTCCGCACCCTGCAAAGCGGACAGCTCCGCAATGGTGTGGTAGTACGTTTTGCTTTCGCCGTAGCCTAGCCAAGCGAGGAAGCCCAGCGAGAGCACCAATACAGCGATTCCGACCCCAAATTTAGCTTGCTTCTGCACGGTTATACTCCTGATGCAGCCCGACTTGAATCAATTCTATCACAGCCAGAAAATCGTCTTTAGGCTCGCGCCGTGGTAGTTATCGAAGGCATTGCAGCGGCCAGCCGAGCTGCCGAATCGACGTTTTCGAGGTCAAACGGCTTGCTATTATCCAACTCCACAGTACAGCCCAAGTCCGCTGACGCGAAGCGATGAGCAATGGACCGCATCTGTGGCGAAAAAATCACGAGGCGCTTAGGCTTGAGTGATCGCCGAATTTTCGCACACACGGCATTGAACCGAACGTCGAGCAGCGTGGCCAACTCAACCTTATCGCCCACTCCGAACTCCATGGGACATTCCAGTACGTGGGTTAGGTACAATCCGCGTTTTTGAAACTCCGTCAAAACGGCATCGGCAGGGCGGCCCCGATGCACGATTCCGATCGCATCGAGCAATTGCGCCGCTTCGCCCTGATATTCCCCTGCCGGCCAATAAAGAAAGTCCTCATTCGCTAATGGCGACACCGCGGAAATGAGCAGCGCTTGCATGTGCACGGGGCGGTAACGTGTGGCCCATTCCAACCGTTGCAAACGCCTGGCAAAATGTTCTACCGAAGCTGGTTGTCCGCAGCCATCACAAGTCAAAAGTGTGGGCGTGTTCATTACTACAAATCGTAGTTCAGAGGGCGCGGGAGTGCAAATGCGCGGACTCGAAATGAGTATTTCTTTGGAGTGCGAATCACGCACGCACCGGCAACGTGGTTTCTTGGAATATTATTCGCAGAAAAATCTAGGAACTAACGGGCTCGTCCGCAGGCAGCTTCGACCGTAAACACCATTTCAACTCCTGGCTTAGCTCATTGATTTCCATTCCCGGCATCACAATGAACTTGCAGCTCAGCATCTCCCGCTGCTCCTCATCATCGGGCAACTGGCAGCTTACGCGGCAATACTGGCAATCTTGGTTCCAGCAGAATCGCCCATACGGAATCGTTTCTGGGCTGATAAATTGAAAACAACGCAGTAACGAGTTGCGTTCCGGCACTTGAAATTTTTTCCCCATGATGGTCAAGTCCACCAACTTTTCATAGGGACGAAAGGGTTCCGACATAAGTATCCTGTTCCCGGCGCCTCTGCGTAGCGCACCCGCAGCGTGTCCTTGGTTCCACGCACCGATTTATCTCTTCATTGAGGGTAGCTCCCCCCTTACTGACCGACAATAAAAGCTCTTGGAGCGGTTGCGAATATGCCACGGGGGGCAGCCAGTCACAGTTCCGCGATTCGATTCTCTTTTTAGTTGAGTCAAAACGGGGATAACGAGGAGACAATTGGAGCCGCTTCTGCGTTCACTTCATGTCAAAAAATTGGCCCATCAATCGGAATTTCTCGTACCGCATCGCCACCAAATCCCGGGGAGACTGATTCAATAGTGCCACGAGTTGCCGGTCCAATACCTCGTCCAACAGTTGCGCGGCTCTTTCGTGATCAGAGTGCGCACCGCCTTCCGGTTCCCGAACGATTTCGTCTACCAGTCCAAGTTCCCTCAAATCAGGCGCGGTGATTTTCATGGCGACGGCAGCGGTCTCCGCTTTCGCGCCGTCCCGCCAAATAATGGACGCGCAGCCTTCCGGAGAAATCACCGAATAAAAGCTGTTTTCTAAAATATTCACGCGGTCGGCCACCGCCAGCGCGAGTGCTCCGCCAGAACCGCCTTCTCCAGTAATGGTTGCGATGATTGGAACCGGCAAACGTGACATCTCGCGCAGATTTCTGGCAATCGCTTCGCCCTGCCCGCGCTCCTCGGCGTCAATTCCCGGATAAGCGCCTGCGGTATCAATAAACGTAAAAACTGGGCGGCTAAATTTTGCTGCAATTTGCATTACGCGCAACGCTTTGCGAAAACCTTCCGGCTTGGCTTGGCCAAAGTTGCGAACCAGCCGCTGTTTCGTGTCGCGCCCTTTTTGATGGCCGATTACCGCCACGGGCCGGCCGCGAAATTTCCCCAGTCCGGCAACGATTGCTTTATCGTCACTGAACGCACGGTCCCCGTGCAACTCCATAAAATCGGTGAACAAAAACCCCACATAATCCAGTGTGTGCGGGCGCTGAGCGTGTCTCGCGATTTGCGCCCGCTGCCAGGGACCCAGGTGGGTATAAAACTCACGCCGTAACTCCGCCACCTGCTCGCGGATGCGCTCCAGCTCCGCATCGGCATGTTTTTCCCCTGCCAGGTGCCGCAAATCTTCGACATCTTTCTCGAGTTTTTCGATTTCCTGCTGACGATCCATCGAAGCCTGAGCTTCTTTGCTTCGTTCTTTCGCGCTCATCAGGCCACCAGCTCTATGGCATGCTGGCCACAAATTTGTTTTACTTCTTCCACCAGTTCGGGCTGAATCGCAACCATTTGTTTGGAGTGCAGCAACGCCACCGACCCATCGGGCGAATGCAATTCAAAAACCACCGGGCTCTGACCCGGCGCGGCCGCAAACAGTTTTTCAAGGCGGTCGAGCGCATCCTCATTGAGCGCGTTAACCTCGACGCGAACTCTAAATTCCGTTGGTGCAACCCGCGCCGCGATGTCTTCCAGCTTGCGCGCCTCCTGCAATGACAGCCGCGTACCTGCTTCTTCGATTTGCACCCGGGCTTTGAACAAAATAGGCGCACCCGGCTTCAGCACCTGCTCAAGCCTCGCGAAACTTTCCGGAAACGCCAACAACTCCTGCACCCCGCTCATATCCTGTACGGTAAAAATGGCCCATCGCGCACCTTTTTTTGAACGCATGGGGCGCGTGCCCACAATCAGTGCAGCCACAGTGATTTCCTTACCGTGGCGTTGCCCTTCTACTTCGCTCAGCGGGACGGTCTTTAGTTCTAGCAGCCGGGACGCATACTTCTCCAGCGGGTGCCCCGAAACGTAAAAACCCAGCATCGCGTATTCGCTTGCCAGCCGTTCTTCCTCGCTCCAGGGAGTCGCCTCGCGCAATTCGAATGTTACGTGCGTGGTCTGCGATCCGCCGCCAAACAATCCATGCTGACCGGTATCGCGTGCCCGTGCCGCGCGTTGTAAGGCCGCCAAAGCTTCATCGACCGAGGCTAACATTGATTCCCTGGGCCCAAGCGAGTCCAGCGCACCCGAACGAATCAAACTCTCGAATACCCGCTTGTTCAAAAAGCGCACGTCGATACGTTCGCAGAAATCGTACAGGGATTTGAACTCCCCGCGCTCGAGCCTGGTATCTCGGATGGCTTTGGCAGTGTTCTCGCCCACGTTTTTTATTGCCGCCAAACCAAAACGGATGGTCTCCTCACGCGGCGTGAAGTACAAATCGCTTTCATTGACATCGGGAGGCAAGATCGGAATATTCATGCCCCGCGCTTCATTGATATATTTCACAACTTTTTCCGCGTTTCCGGACTCGCAAGTGAGCAAAGCAGCCATGAATTCCACGGGGTAATGTGTTTTCAAATATCCAGTCTGGTAAGCAAGCAAAGCGTAAGCGCAGGAATGCGATTTGTTGAACCCATATCCCGCAAATTCTTCCATCAAATTAAAAATTCGTTCCGCTTTCTTGTCGTTAATTTTATTTCTCGCGCAGCCTTCCATAAACTTCGCGCGCTGCGCCGCCATCTCTTCCTTCTTTTTCTTGCCCATGGCGCGGCGCAATATATCCGCTTCCCCCAGCGAAAAACTCGCAAGTTGATTGGCGATTTGCATCACTTGTTCCTGATACAAAATTACCCCGTAGGTCTCTTTTAGAATTTCCTCCAATTGGGGCAATTCGTAGGTGACCTTGGTTTTGCCGTGTTTGCGCCCGATGAAATCATCGATCATGCCACCCTGAATAGGACCAGGGCGATACAGTGCGTTAAGCGCCGTCAAATCCTCGATACGCGTCGGCTGATACCGCCGCAAGATATCCCGCATCCCGTGCGATTCAAATTGGAAAATAGCCGTGGTTTCGCCCCGCGCAAATAATTTATAAGTCGCTTCGTCATTCAGCGCGAGATTGTCGAGATCGATCTCGATTCCGCGGCTTTCCTTCACCATCTTCACGGCGTCGTGCAACACCGTCAGGGTAGTCAGTCCCAGGAAATCCATTTTCAGCAGACCGATACGTTCCAGCGCGTTCATATCAAACTGCGTCGTTACTTCGTCGCGATTCGTTTTGTAAACAGGGACTATATCGGTGAGGGGCGTCGGCGAAATGACCACGCCCGCGGCATGCGTTGAAGCGTGTCGCGACAAGCCTTCCAGCCGCAAAGCCACATCCATCAGGTCCTTCAACCTTTCGTCGGTGTCCACCGCTGCGCGTAGTTGTGGCGCTTGCGTCAGCGCATTCTTCAACTCGATTCCCAACGTCGTTGGGATCATCTTCGCGAGGCGATCCACTTCTCCATAAGGAATATCCATCGCTCGGCCAACATCTTTAACTGCCGCTTTTGCCGCCATGGTTCCAAAGGTGATGATTTGAGCCACATTTTCGCGGCCATATTTTTGCGTCACGTATTCAATCAACTCGCCCCGGCGCCGCATGCAAAAATCGATATCAATGTCCGGCATCGATACGCGTTCTGGATTCAAGAACCGTTCGAACAGCAGGTTGTACTGGAGCGGATCAACATCCGTAATTCGCAGCGCATAACTAACCAGGCTGCCCGCCGCCGACCCGCGCCCCGGGCCAACCGGCACACCCTGCGCGCGAGCATAGTGAATAAAGTCCCATACAATCAAAAAGTAGCCTTCGTAGCGCATCTTTTTGATCATTTCGATTTCGGAAGTCAGACGTCTCTCATATTCCACCAGCGGATTGGCCAAAGCGCCTTGCTTGGCCAATCGCTCCAGTATTGGTACACGCGTGGCGAACCCTTCGCGTACTACTTTTTCGAAGTAGCTGGAGGAATCATGTCCCGCGGGAACCTTGAACTCCGGAAAAGGATTGGGGATGCGCTCGATCTTTACATTGCATCGCGATGCAATGTCCACGGTGCGCGAAAGCGCTTGAGGAACTTCCGCGAAAATTCTCGCCATCTCCGCGGCTGTTTTGAAATAGAACTGGTCGGTGGCAAACCTCATGCGGCGCTCATCGCTCATGTTTTTGCCGGTTTGAATGCACAGCAAAACATCGTGAGCGTGCGCGTCGTCATGGTGCAGATAGTGGCAGTCGTTGGTGGCGACCAAGGGAATGCCCGTTTCTTTCGAAAGCCGGATTAGATCGCGATTCACGCCCTTCTCGATTTCCAGGCCTTGGTCCTGGACTTCCAGAAAGAAATTGTTTTTGCCGAAAATATCCCGCAGGCGGTACGCATTCTCCCGGGCCAAATCGATCTTCTGATCTACCACCGCTTCGGTCACCACGCCGTTCAAGCACGCGGAAAGCGCGATCAACCCTTTGCTGTGTTTTGCCAGCAAATCGTAATCAATTCGCGGCCGGTAATAAAAACCTTCCAGGAAACCTGCGGAAACCAGCTTTATGAGGTTGTGATAGCCTTCCAGGTTTTCGCACAGCAACACCAGATGGTTGCTGCTTTTGCCGCCTGGTTCGACGTCGCCGGATTCTTGACCATTCGAACGAACTGGGGCGCTCTTTTCTCCGCGGTCGTGCCGGCTGCCTTTCGCTACATAAACTTCACAGCCAATAATCGCTTTGACGTCCCGCTTCCCTGCCTCGTAAAAAAAGTTAGCCGCGGCGAACAGGTTGCCGTGATCGGTGATGGCCACCGCAGGCATTTTTTGACGTGATGCTTCATCGAGCAGTTCGGAGGTTTCGCAAGCCCCATCGAGCAGGCTGTAATCCGTATGAACATGCAGATGAACAAACTCCGGATTCCCCATGACTGTTGATTCTAAATCTCTCCGGCCAATATTGCGACCTGCATTCTCGGGTTTCCCACAGGCTCAACAAAAACTCGCGCTACTTCCGCTTCGGTTTTGCGTGTTTCTTGCCTCTGTTTTTGCCATGGCTCGGCGCCGGTGCGTGCTTTGGTTTCTGTTTATGACTCTCGTCCTTCTGATTTTGCCGCTGCGTGATTTTTGCAGCCGCCGCGGCATGGCTGTGCTTCGCTCCGGCGTCGGTCGCGCTAGCGCGTTTCTCCGGAGCGCCCTTCGCACTTTTCTTTTCCTTTTCTTTTTTCTTAGGCTGCTCTTTGATCCCGGAAAGCTTTCGCAGCATTTTTATTCTTTCTTCCGGAGTTTTGCCCCGCCCGTTCAGCTGCATCGCAAACACGCTTTCCACAATCGCGTCGAATTTGTCGCCTTGGGGCATTCCCAGAGCCTGTAACTCGTTGGCAACCGCCGGTAGCGCCAGACGTATCGGTCTCCACTTATTAAAATAGGCGCGAATTTTCGAATTAGCCGCTGAATTATTCGATTCCGCCATTAAATAAGCGGTCTGCTCCATGGGGAGCTTCTCCAAATAGCGGAAGGCCGCCGCTGCGTCCTGCGTCTTTTTCCCAGTTAGTTCTTTCTGAGAGTCCATGGCTTCTTTGGGGAAGGCTAATATTGCCTGGACTTCGGCGCTTCTGTAACCCAACTTCGACAGCAACGCCGCCTGCTCTCTATCCTTTAGTTTGTCCAAAATCGCCAGGAGCATGGGCGTCGCGATCCGCGGACGAAGTCCCGCCGTGAACAAATCCTCGCGAACCTTCATAAGTCTTGCGATTGCGTCATACCCCGGATGTTTCTTTGCAAGCACTGGATGAATCGCCTCGAGCAAATCGTGCTGTTCCCACGCTTTAAGAACCACCGTTGGCCGTTCTTCACGTGCCAAGGCGCGCAATTCCATCCCTGCTTCTTCTGGCGCAATGGTTTTATGCAACTCCCGCTCAATTGCCAGATCAAACCATTCTTGCGTGCGCTGCTCCGGTTTGAAGCCCATTCGCGCCGAAAATCTCAGCAGGCGCAACAACCGTGCTGGCTGATTCGTAAAACTATGAATTGTCAACGCGCGTACTTCCCCTCGTTCGATATCCGATAGTCCGTTTGTCGGGTCCAGCAGCAAACCACGCGACGCCGGATTCAACGAAATGGCGATAGCATTCAACGAAAAATCCCGGCGCCGCAAATCCTCCATAATCGTGGACCAGCGCGTTTCCGGCCGGGTTCCGGGCCGCACATAGTGATCGTCGCGTGCCGCTGAGATGCTGCCTTCGGAATCTCCCGCAAAGAGCACGTCGATGTGGCGAAGTTTCTCATCTTCGCCCAGGATCTTCGCTCCGCCCTTCTCCAGTTCCCGCGCCAGCTTAGTGGGATTCCCTTCCACCGTGAAATCCAGATCCCGCAGCGAGGCCCCGGTAATCAGGTCGCGGACCGTGCCGCCGGTCAGGTATACGTTGAAGCTCATTGCCGCGGCGAGTTCCTGCACGCGCATCATGGCCGCCCGCTGCTCGGGCGACAATCTGCTTTCCAGCAAAAACATGTAGTCTGGCATTGCACTCCTTCTAATTCTGGATGCGCTTCCGAGTTACTGCCGACGGCAACCGCGATAAAACCAAAATTTTCGCGCTATGCCCGCGGGTGATGCGCTTTATAAATTTGTTTTAGACGTTCTTCCACCACATGGGTATAAATCTGCGTTGTGGATATATCCGCGTGGCCCAGCATCAATTGCACCGAACGAAGGTCCGCGCCTCGCTCCAGTAAATGCGTCGCAAAACTATGGCGCAGCATATGCGGGGTCAGCGGCACGCGGAAGCCAGCTTTCTTTCCGTATCCGGATAGTATTTTCCAGACGCCAACTCTGCTCAACGCGCTGCCCCGCCGGTTCACAAATATTGCGGGACTTCCCGTTGCCTTGTTCTTACCCGAAAGCAGTGGCCGCGCTTCTCTCATATACCGATCCACGATGGCCAACGCCTTCTTCCCTACCGGAACGATCCTTTCCTTGTCGCCCTTTCCGATGCACCGCAAACAACCGGCCTTGGCGTCGAGGTCCATCACACGCAACCCCGTTAATTCGGAAACACGCAGTCCCGTGGAATACAAAACCTCCAGCATTGCCCGATCTCGCAGTCCGAGCGGCGTTTTCTGGTCCGGCGCCGAAAGTAGACGCTCCACTTCCTGCAGCCTCAAGTACCCCGGTAGTCCTCGCCTTATCTTCGGCGATTCCAGATTGATCGATGGATCACTCTTTACGAGTTCCTGTGCCTGCGCGTAGCGAAAAAAATTCCTCAGCGTAACAAGGTGTCGCGCAACCGTACGGCTCTCCAGTTTCATGCGATACAGACTGGCCAGGAAGTCAACCAAGTCGTCCCTGGAAATGACTTCGAGCGGCACTTTCCGCTTTTCCGCGAATTCCTTAAATTTCATTAAGTCCCGTTTGTACGCTGACACGGTATTGGAAGACAAACCCTTCTCTACCCGCACGTGCGTCAGAAACGCAGAAATAGTAGCCAACAAATCCATCAAGACTCCGAAACTCCGCCAGCGCCTCTAGCGCCTTGCAAAGCAATTCCGTACACCTCTTCGACTTCCCGGCACCGCAGCATCCACGCTACGGCAAGATACAGCAGCGTGGCGCCCAGCACCGTCCCGGCGAAGTACATGAGTTGCACCCCGAATGCGGATTGCAACGTAAATTGCGTGTAATGCAGAGCCAGAGCGCACGCCACACCCATAATCGCCGCGCATACAGTAATTTTTCCGAACGATCGTAGAATATCGAGCGTACCCAGCGCGCCGTAACGCACGCGAAAAATGACGAACAGTACAATGAAATCAAAAAACGACGCCAGCGCCGTCGCCAGCGCCGGTCCGCCGTTCTGAAATCGCTTGAAAAAGAAATCTAAGAAAACGAGGTTCAGGATGATGTTCAGGAGCAACGATATGCCCGCCGCAATCACCGGAGTGCGTGTGTCATTTGTGGAATAAAACGCCGGGACGATCAACTTTATCGACGCAAGAGCGGGCAGTCCCAGGGCCGAATACAGCAGCGCGCGAGCCGTCAACCTGGTGGAGTCCGCCAGGAACTGGCCGTGCTGGAAAAGTATCCGAATGATCGGTTCGCGCAGAATCACCAGTCCTACCATGGCGGGCACGGTGATAAACGCTACGATGCGCATGGAAAACACCAGAGTGCGCTTCAATGCGTCGTAGTCGTTCGCCGCAGCCTGATGCGACATCATCGGCAGAATTGCGGTGGCCACTGCGATTGCGTATCCGCCTAACACCAGCTCCATTACGCGATCCGCAAGGTATTGCGAGGTCGGGGCGCCCCGGGGCATCCTGGGCGCCAGCAAAAAAAAGCGATCGATAAAAAAATTAATTTGTGCAATTCCTATCCCGAAAAACCGCGGCACCATCAGTCTCGCCACGCTTCGTATTGCCGGGTGGCTGAATGAAATTCCAAATTCAAACCGCATCCCTTGCCGAACCAACGCCGGCACTTGAATCACAAATTGCAACGCTCCGCCAACCAATACTCCTACTGCCAACGATATTTCCGGATCTTTAAAGTACTTCCAGACTGCCGCGGTCGAAAAACCGATAACCGACAGGTTGAACAAAATGGGCGTAGCCGCCGGTAATCCAAACTTGTGAAAGCAATTCAGAATCCCCATCGCCAGCGCGGAGAGTCCGATAAAAAAGATATACGGGAAAATAATCCGGTTGAGTGTAACAGCCTGCTCCCACTGGGTTTGGTTTGTCGAAGCGGAGGTAAATAAATGAATTACGGCGGACGAAAACACCATCCCCAGGACCGTGATCACGCCGAGAACGAGCGCCAACGTCCAGAAAATCCGGTTGGCGAAATTCCAGACCTCTTCTTGCGGTTTCCCCCGCATGTAACTGGTAAATACCGGGATAAACGAAGAGGTCATCGACCCTTCGCCCACCAGCCTGCGGAACAGGTTCGGAATGCTGTAGGCTAGGACGAAGGAGTCCGCGGCCAGCGACGTTCCTAGCAATAACGCGATTCGCTGATCCCGCACGTAGCCTAGAATGCGGCTGAAAAGGGTGACCAGCGATATAATCGAAGCCGACTTCAGGATCTGTTTTTTTTCGGTCAACGGCCGGCGCTCCGGGCGTAACCCCAATGAAGACAATAGGTTGACAAGGAAAACGGGCTTAACATAACATACATCTGGTAAATTCGCAAATACGGGCCTTTATCCGGACATAACTCCCATTGAAAAACCGCCATCCAGCCTCCACGCATAAGAAGGTCGTTGTGGTCCTTCTCGACCGCAAACCCCTTCGCGGTTTCCTCAATCCCGGCAGCCTGGGCAAGTCGCAGAATATTGACCTCCTGACGCCGGATGGCGAACACCAGGAAATTTCTCTGCTCAAGATTCGCTCCATCTACTTCGTTCGCGAGTTTTCTGACGATTTTGAGCCCGTACGCAAAGTGTTCCTTAGCCGCCCGAAGCTCGATGGCCTCTGGCTGCGATTACGTTTTATTGACGAAGAAACCATCGAAGGGGTAGTGCCCAACGATCTTCTCACCCTGCTCGATAATGGACTGCACATCACACCGCCTGACCTCAGCGGCATTACCGTGCGCATCTTCGTTCCCCGGAGTGCTCTGGCTGAATTGACCGTGCTGGGCGTTGTTGGGATTGCTCGACGCAAGCCAGCGCCCGCCGTCCCTGCGGCCCAACCCCGGCTCTTCACGGACTAGACGGCTCAGACTGGTTAAGGCGGTTCCACCAGGAGGAGCTCTGCGTCGCTCCGCAGTATCCCCAATAACTGACACAGAGTTGTCTATTTTCAAAATGGTGCAGTATCGTACAGCTTTTCTCCCAGACAACGCTGATAATTCAGTCTCGAATATTTTCAAGAGGAGACTCATGTTCAAGATTGCAACGATTACTCTGGCTGCGACTTTGACGCTTGCGGCATCAGCACAAGCGCAGGCCCAGACCCAGATCCCCGCAGATTCGGCCAATCCCACACCGACATATCGAATGAATGTCGTTAGCCGCACCACCCGCGCCGTAAGTTACAAACACCGTAGCGGCGCCACGAAAATTAATTTTCAAGGCACGGACTTGATGCCCTCCGCAACGGGCGAAGCCAAAGTAAACAGCAAACGCGGCACCATGACCATTGAAGCAGAGTTCTCTGGCCTGGAAAAGCCAACCAAGCTCGGTTCCGAGTATCTGACGTACGTTCTATGGGCCATTTCGCCGGAAGGCCGTCCCGTAAATATCGGCGAAGTCCTGGTCGGCGACAATCATCGCAGCAAGCTGGACGTGACCACTGACCTCCAGGCTTTCGCCATGATCGTCACCGCTGAGCCTTATTATGCCGTTCGCCGCCCCAGCAATCTCGTTGTACTGGAAAACTCGATTCGCTCCGACACCGTAGGCGCAACCGAAGCCGTGGATGCCAAATACGAATTGATTGATCGTGGCGGTTACATCCCCACCGGTTACAAGTTCGACCCCATCGTGCTGAACGCCAAATTGCCGCTCGAGTTTTTCGAAGCGCGCAATGCTCTGCGAATTGCGCAGTCCGCCGGCGCGGAACGTTACGCCTCCGCCAGCTACCAAAAAGCGAATCGCCAGATGAACGAAGCCGATTCCATGGCCACTGGAAAACATAGCAACCGGAAATCGCTCATTTCCACCTCGCGCGAAGTAGTGCAAACCGCTGAAGATGCGCGTGAAATTGCCGTCAAGCATATCGATGAAGAACGCGCCGAAGCGGAACGCGCCGCTGGCGCGGGACGTGAAGCTTCGTCCAAAGCCCGCGCCAATGACGAAGCACAACGCCGGGTCAACGCGGAAACCATTTCTGCTGACGCCGTACGTCAACGCAATGAAGCCGACCGTCAGAATCTCAACGCCCAGTCTGCCGCGCAACTAGCCGCACGGTCCCAAGCCGACGCGGAAAACGCACGCAACGCCGCGCAACAGGGTCAGCGCACCGCGGAAGCCGACTCAGACCGCAACCGCGCCGCCGCCGCATCTTCTGACGCGCAACTCCAACAGGCATCCAACGCGCAAGCGAACGCCGAAACCGCTCGCAACGCCGCTCAACAGGGCCAGCGCATCGCAGAAGCCGACTCGGATCGTAACCGCGCCGCCGCCGCGTCTTCCGACGCCAAACTGCAACGCGCTATCATTGACCGCGAGGAACTTCGTGCCCGCCTTCTGCAACAGTTCAACCTGATCCTGGAGACCCGCGACACTGCGCGCGGACTAGTCGTAAACATGTCCGATGTGCTCTTTGACTCCGGCAAATACTCGCTTCGCCCGCTGGCTCGCGAAAAGCTTGCCAAAATCTCGGGCATCGTACTCGCTTACCCGTCGCTTAACCTTGCCGTGGAGGGCAACACCGATAGCGTCGGAACAGAAGCATTCAACCAGCAACTTTCCGAGCAGCGTGCTGAAGGCGTGCGCTCCTATTTAACTCAGCAAGGGGTTCCAGCAGCATCAACGACCTCAAAAGGGTTCGGCAAAAGCAGGCCCATTGCATCCAATGACACCGCCGAAGGTCGTCAGCAGAACCGTCGCGTCGAGTTAATCGTCTCAGGCGAAGTGATCGGAACCAAGATCGTTTCCCTCAGCGTGCAACCCGTGATTGCTGCTACTTCTCCCCAGTAATAAAACCGCACCAAAAGAGCTGGCTCTGCCCGGGGCCAGCTCTTTTTTTGTTTTATACCCGCACATAGACAAAAAAAGGCGCCACGAGTTTCCGCGGCGCCCACTCTACATTTGAATATTTCTGTCTAACTTACCGGCGATCGTGGTCGTGCTCATCCCAGTCCCGTTCGGTATGCCATCGCTGGGCATCCTCGTCCCACCAACGGTGAGAGTGCGCCCAGCAGTATTCACGGGCCTCGTGCAGCTGGATACGGGCATGTTGCGCTTCCCTGCTATCCCACCCGTGACGCCGCGCCGCATCGTGCAGCCGATGATCGGCTCGCGCCAAGCGGCGCTGGCACGCGGTGGCGGCGTGCGCCCCGGGGGCCGCCAAAATCAAGCATCCGGCAAACGCACCTGTCGCGAATATCGTTTTGGCCCAAGATGTGTTTGACCGATTTTGCATTCTATTCCTCCTTGCGTAGTGCAACTATCCCAGTACGACTGTCCTAGTGACTAATTCCCAAAACTATGTCGTAATGGTTTTGCGCGCTGTCCCTTTGAAGACACAAGGAATCTGCTAGGCACTATGATCCAGTCGTTGGATGGATCTACCGAGTACCGCTGAGCAGTGCCAGCCGCCAATAACCAAGTCCGCATGTTCCGCCGGTTGTTCTGTTTTTGATGCTACGCAAAGAAAAATTGCCAGAGGAAAAAGGGAACACGATCGATGAATCTTTATCCGAATTCGACTGTCAGTGACGATGTACGAAGGCAGGCGCTATATGAAGGTTCTATTTTTGTCTATTCGCCGTGTCCAAGCGCGTTAAAACTCTGCGAATTGGCCAGGACCATGGTCGAGGAAGCGTTTCATCCACTCAACCCCTTGCTCTTGCATGAAAACCTCCCGGTCGAACAATGCGTGGAAACTTTGGCGATGCTCAAGCCAAAGTTCATTCATCATCCCAAATCGAAAGAGTATCTGCGTGGCATCCTCTCGGAATTAGGTTGTGACTTGAGCAAAACCTATTTTGATGTTCCGCGTATGCGCACCGCTTTCCCAGGGGATTATCTGAAATCAGGCATCGCCTATGCTTTCCATCCTCATCGCGATACGTGGTATTCGGCGCCGTTTTCCCAAATAAACTGGTGGATGCCGTTTTTTCCCTTCAATGCCGAAAACTCAATGGCTCTTCACCCAGGGTATTGGGCCAAGCCGCTAAAAAACAGCTCGGATGTTTACAACTACGCGAAGTGGAATCAGGAAAGCCGCCACAACGCGGCGCAGCACATTAAAGTCGACACTCGGGTGCAGCCCAAACCGCAGGAACTTGTCGAATTGGATCCGCAGGTACGCGTGATTTGCGACGTTGGTGGTATTTATCTTTTTTCCGCGGCGCATCTACATTCCACAGTGCCGAACAGCTCGGGACAAATTCGTTACAGCATCGATTTTCGCACCGTGCATCTGGATGACGCGATCCACCGGATTGGAGCTCGTAATCTAGACTCGGCGTGCACCGGTACAACTCTGAATGACTATATGCGCGCAGCGGATTTAGCCCCCATGCCAGAGCAAGTCGTTGCACAGTACGCTGACGAGCCAGCTTTTTCCTACTGAAGCTCTGTTACACGGCCTCCCGGCGAACTCTTCATTTTGCGCGCGCCGTGTGACCCGGAAGGCGACTGTATCTTCGGTAATTCCGATGGGTATGCGTCAGGGAGCACTTTTACGCCGGTTGTGAATTTGAACGGATACTTCCCTGCAGACGGATAAGTAAGCTCAATAAAATAGGCTGTGTAGCCCTTCGGCGGAGCATGCACCGTCGCGGCATAATGCCCCGGCCCCGTGGGGCTTAACTCACGGCTGGTATAGACGGCGCCAATTTTTTCGAGTCGAAAGTCTCGTGCTTCCGGATTTGTTGCTGCCCACAGCTTCACTGCCATCGGCCGTGTCGTGCTATCGACCACAATCGTGCCGTCCTTTTCGATTCGCCACGTGAAATTCGGCCGTTTTGTCTGCGCCACAACCGAACCGAAAAACGCGCTGATACTTTCTCCGACATCCGAGTGATCTCTAACTCCGTGATCTGCGTTTGGCACATAGCGCAGGTATTTTTCTCCGGGCAGCTGATCGAAATAAAATTGCCACGAGTCCGGAACAAAAAATTGATCGCCCGAGGCATTGATAATATATTTCGGCATCGTCAGCCGCTCGCGGTATTGGAAAGGCTCCTCAATCTGCATTAACTTTTGATACTCCGCTGTGCCGCTCCACTGCATGATTCCCGCCTGTGCGTAATCATCCAGTTCCGATGAAAAACTTCCATAAACGCGGTAGTGATGCGCCATCGAAGGCACAATATTTAGAACATCGATCACCATCGGCATGATGGCAATCACCCGCCGATCCACCGCTGCGGTCGTCCAGGTAGTCCAACCCCTTTTCGACTCCCCGGTAACCACATACTTATCAACCTTTACTTTTCCTCCCTGACCGGTGGAAAGGAAGCCGGACACCGCGTCCATAGCTCGTACCGCCGCCTTCGTCATTGGCAGCCGTAATGGCCACTTTTCTTCGCCGGTCCTTAGAAATTTGTCCCACGTGTACGCGATAATCGCATCCTCGCTCCGCTCTCGCGTCTCGCCGGAAAAAATCAGAGGCTGATTGGGCACCATACTCACTTGCGCAACCACTGCTCCACTCATCGCGGCAATCTCCGCTGCCAGCGGATCAGGTTTTTCCGGCGGGGCATCCCCGTTGTCCCCGCCTCCTATGAAAAGCAATCCAACGTCCGTCTTTACTTTGTCCGGCTTAACGATCGTCACCCAATGCTTCCAGACCGGACGATTCACTTCACCCTCGGTCAAATAGCTCTGAGAAGTCATGTCCAGCACGTACGTCGTGTACCCAGGCCCTCGTAACGTCTTAACGCATTGATAGTTGAATGCTGCATCCGGCGCATGCACATACCGGTCAAGCGCAGTCTCACTGGAAGCCGCTTGCACGGCTCCCAGAAAGACTACTAGCGCCACCACAATCCCCGTCCGCTTCGTCATTGTTGCAAATCGTCGCATTGGAATGGCCATGTCTAGCGCACTCTTATTCGTCACCTTTACAAAAGATCGCAGAACATGGCCACGACTCTCATGACTGTTCAGCGAGCCGCAGTTTGCTCTGGCCTTTTGCCATGTCCTTTCAGCAGTTCTGCCAAGCGGGCATAACTTGCTTCGGCGCCACGTTCCATTCCGGATTTGAGGACAGCGTCGCGCACTTCGCGGGACTCATAAACTACCGTAGTTCGCATCGTGGTCTTGCCCGCTTGTTCCGTCAAAATCGTGGTCACCACGGATTCGCCAGGGTACCCGTCCATCGACTCGGTGGCCACCAATTTCTCCGGCGGCACGAACTCGCGGCAGACGCCGCCCATACCGAATAATTTTCCATCCGCATGTTTCCATTCATAACGATAGCGCGCACCTACCTCGGTGGCCGCCTCACACACCACCATTTCCCACCCCGGTGGCCCCAGCAGCCACTGCTTCAGCAACTCCGGCGCAGTAAATGCTTCGAATACCAGTTGGCGCGGAGCGTCAAAGACGCGAGTCATCACGATCTCTCTGTCTCCCGCCGTTTTTACCTGCAGCGTTCCTGCATTTGTCATTCTCTTTCTCCTTTATTGTTTTTTGTTTCTGAGCTTGCGTGTCTGTCTCTTCTCTTTCTTTTTTAAATCGTCCAGCAAAGTATCCAGCTTCTGAAATCTGCGCTCCCAAAATCGCCGGTACCCTTCCAGCCATTCACTGGCTTCCGCCAAAGGTTTAACCGCCAGCCGCCTCGGACGGCGTTGCCGTTCCCGCCCGGGCACTACCAGTCCCGCGCGTTCAAGCACTTTGAGATGCTTGGAAATTGCAGGCTGGCTCATAGCAAAGGGAGCCGCGAGTTCGTTGACGGATGCCTCTCCAGCCGCCAGTCGCGCTAGTATCGCCCGCCGCGTCGGGTCCGCCAGCGCTGCGAATGTTGCATCCAGGTTCCGCGAAGCCGTAATAGCATAACCATGTGGTTGTATAACCATACGGTTTTATATCAGCCTCGACTTTCCGTGTCAACCAAAAAGATCACTTCGTCTTATTAGAAGGATGAAATCCATTTAGGTAGTAGAGTACTGCGGTGTCATACTCTAGCCGTTCCAGGAGGCTCATCGATGAAGAAATTTTGCAATTTCGCGCTGCTGACAGCAGGTTTGCTTCTTACCGTTGGAATCGGCGCCGCCGTAATGGCGCGCGCGCAGGAAGCAAAAGCGCCAACAGTCTTCTCCAACGATTCCGATAAGTGGCTCGATTGCCCCGGCATGCCCGCTGGGTGCAAAATGCTTCGACTGTACGGTGATCCCGCGCAATCCGGCGAATTCGGCGTGCGCTTCAAATATGCCGCTCACTACCGCATCGCGCCACATACCCATGGCGTCGATGAACATGTCACCGTAATTTCCGGTGGCCCATTTCACATCGGAGTCGGTGACAATTTCGACGTAAACGCCTCTGCGCAAACGGTTCACGCCACCGACTTGGCCGTGGTCCCCGCCGGCGTTCACCATTTCGCTTGGGCCGACACCGAGACGATCCTCCAGGTGAATGGCTTCGGACCATTCAAACGCGACTTTCTCAATCCTTCGCAAAACGAAAGTGGTGTTCCAAAATAATCTGGAACGTGCGGGCTGATTCCAATCTTTTATCTGGTTCTTCTAGCTCTCTATACTTCCCGCTTTCCCCTGTGCGAGACTCGCTCCAGCCATTCAGGAGCGGTCTCATGAAGCTTTCCGATCTTGCTGTTAAGCTCAATTGTCGTCTCGAAGGCGATCCCGGCGTCGAAATTACTGGTGTAGCCGGTATTGACCACGCCGAACCAGGGCATCTTACCTTCCTGGCCAATCGGCGCTATTCGCCACTGCTTAAAACCACTCGCGCGTCCGCAGTCCTCATTGAGGACCGCGTCTCGATTGACCGCTTCCCCGGCCATCCGCCGCTTTCGGCCTTGCGCACGCCGAATCCCTATCTCGCCTTTGCCCACGCCATCGAACTTTTTTATCTTCCCCCGCGCTACTCACCCGGCGTGCATCCAACTGCTATTATTTCGCCTACCGCGAAAATCGGCGAAGGCGCGCACATCGGCCCTTACTGCTTCATCGACGACTCCGCGACTATCGGCCGCAACGCGATGCTCCACAGTTTCGTAACCATTTACCGCAACGCGGTTATCGGCGACTACTTTTTCGCGCATGCTCACGCCGTGGTTCGCGAATCCTGCCGCATCGGCGATCGCGTCACCCTTCAGAACGGTGTCATCATTGGCGGCGACGGGTTGGG
>Ga0209117_1000356_pt1 | contig 21345 bp, 17 predicted proteins | sample BlaSpr_A8_OM2_M2_FD_187978 | JGI IMG/M metagenome (GOLD analysis project Ga0209117, IMG submission 187978) | Forest soil microbial communities from Thunder Bay, Ontario, Canada - Black Spruce, Ontario site 2_A8_OM2_M2 (SPAdes) (version 2) | ecosystem: Environmental > Terrestrial > Soil > Boreal...
CCGTAATGGGCCAACTGGCGACAGGAGGAGCCCGCTGGTTTTGGCGGAGGGCGGCAGCTCTCGTGGATGGCACGAGCCGTGTGACGGGAGACTGTCAAGCACGGATCTGTGAGGGGCTCGGGGTGAAATTCCCCGGGCCTACTCGGCGATGGTGCTCCATCGTTTTCTATTTGCTTATCTACGCGCCTCGTCTTATCGCGACAGAAAACTACCGGCCAAGATACACAGTGGATCTGCATCGTCGCCATTTATTCTTGCATCTGCCACTGTGAGGCGCAAAAAGCTCGTCGGTATCACGGCGCGACCTTCTCGACCGAGGCAGCAGCTTGACGCTGTCCACGTGTCCGCCGATTGCGGCCCCATGCAGGCCGGTCTGTCCGTCATGCCTGCGCTTCGCGTCCAGCTCCGTACCTCTTTGCAGCGGGAAATCGACGACGCTGGTTCGGCCGAATCCACAACCCCAAGCGAATCCGTCGTTCATTTATTTCTGAGTCGCAGACCGAGACTCCTCAAGGAGACCAACGATGATTGAGGAGTCATCGAAGCGCGATTTGATAATCAGATTGCTACGGGAGAGCCTCGATTAGAAGCAAGTCGTTGGGGAAAACCAGAAAACACAGAATGTACTCAAGGGTTGATCCTTCAGAGACATACGGGTTCTTGCGCATCACCGGAGTTCGAGGTGAACAGCTCCGGTACCAGGGATTCGGACTGCACTGCAACTGGCCTTAAAGGCATCGCTGGCCCGGCCAAGAAGATTCTTTGCGAGACTGTCTAATAGAGAACAGTTATTCGTCTTCAAAACCCATAGGATGTAACGATAGACGGCGAGAAGGAGCGACATCGACCGGATGCAGGGCTGGGCCGGGTGGTATACCTCCTCTCGCCGTTCTCCTCATCTAGGCCATGGAAAACCACCTTCCATTCTATGCTGCGCGAGATAGAGGAATCTTTGAATCAGTGAGGAGAAAACTATCTTGTGTCGCCATTCTCTGGGTTGCTTCTGGGGCTTAGCCTGTATTCCTACTACGTACGGGAACTTCTGGTCTGCTGGCTATTCTTCAGCTTGCTGTTCGTCTCGCTGGCTCTGGTGATTCTGGGCAGCGTACTCACTTGCTACGCAGGAAAATACGTCACAGTATGGGCGCGCACGGCAACGGGAGTGACGCCGGTCGTTGCGATCGGTTCTGGCAAACTTCACTTGAAGAATATTTCGAACGCAAGAAAGCCCAAATGACCTTTTATCGTACCGGTCATCATAAAAATCCCTTCAGACCAGAAGACGGCCCCATCACCGCCCTCTAAACGCGCCGTAGGTCACCGCGAAAGACAGCGGAACTGATAATGGAGCTGAATCCGACCTTGCGGGATGGGGCGAGTACTACAAACGTGCCCATGCCCGAACGCTCTTCCACAACCTCGACGGCTGAATCGTGCGGCGCATCCAGTCGCACCCTTGCCGCCGGTGGCGGACCAGGGACTCCGCCTGATCGCCACGAGGGACGGATGCGTGCTTAGGTCCAAACTGCAGTGTCATTGCAGTCGCTGAAACGGAAGGGACGGATAGCTGATGCTCTCCGGAGCTCCGAAGATAGTTAAGCCGCTGCAGATTTTTTGCGTTTACTCGCAACAATCACGACGAAAACTACAACCGCGGTAGCAATCAGCGCGATAGCAACAATTAGAATCGGGTGTCGAAGGTGCGAGATGAATGTGAGCCTATGCCGTCCATAACGGGCTGCCAGGTACGCCAGAATGGAGTATCTAACAATTCGGCCTAACGTCAACGCGACCAGGAATTTGTTGACAGAATATTGCATGGCTCCCGCGGCCAGAAGGAACGGAACCATGGGCGCTGGGGGTGGCAGCAAGGCGGGGATGGCGATTGCGCCAAAGCCCCATCGACCGAAGATCTTGTAACTCCTCTCTAGTTTCCCGCGTGGGAACTTGCGTGCGAGCGTCTCCTTCCCTCCTTTGCGAGCAAGCCGGTATGTAACGTACCCTCCTAGCACCGAACCAACGGTCGCCATCACAGCGTAATAAAACCAGAAATCGCCATTGCGTGCAGACAAGACGATGGTCAGTACATCCATGCTTCCCGGGAGCGGAATGATGGAGCTGTCGATGAGTCCAAGCGGAATAAAGCCCAAACCACCGAGATGGACGATCCAGTGCCTCGCGCTTCGGGCCATAGTGGGTGCTATGGCCGCAACCATCTGGTGATTGAGCATTTTCTGGCGAAGCCAGCATCCATTCTCGCATATAGGATGTGCCAATTTCTAAAGCTCTTTCCATCTGGCGCGGGCGTGGCCAGGGGAGGATGAATGGGCCGAGTGCCGTGTCTGCGCAGGCTATTAAGAGGTGGTTCCTCAGCCATCCAGGATCTTGAAGACTGCCAAGCCAGGTTGTGGCCAACCTGGCGAGGCTGTCGCCACATTTGCATCCTTAAGAGGAAGTCGAAGGAATCGCTTAGTGACCAACCTAGCGTCGCAAAAACGTCCGCGTTCCTTCATCCTTATAGTATATACGCGTACGCCGCGCGGGTGTCTCCCTCGGGAGACGGTCCTCGCGCTCGGCCCCTCAGGTTTTCTCTTGCTCGGTTGAAATCATCTCTTTCAGCAGGCGCGGCACCGGGCGTCTTAATTCTGTTTTGCGGAAGCCACCGCAGCCTTTACATTGCCAGCGGACTTCTGGAATTCCTCGATAGCCTTCGCATCGAGCTCATAAAGCGCGGGTTCATTGTCACGTTTCGCAACGTAAGTATTGTTCGCCTTCGACAAGAGAACCTTCTCGATGCGCTTGCCTTCTTTTGACGTTACGGTTATCTCCATCAAGAATGTACCGAATCCGGAATCCATAAACCTGCTTGCCGAAAGATCACGGATTCTGTCAACGCACAGCCGCACGCTTGCTGAGTCCATTTTTTTGCCATCGGACCACCAATCCTGACCTGCCCTCGTGAGGATCAGAGTTTTTGAAGCTTCGCGAACCTCGATTTTAGAGGGATCATCGAAGCCGAAATCGAAGAGCTTTTTATTCCGGAAGTCATCCAAGCTCTTGGTCAACGCCTGGCCGAGATCGCTCGAGACCTTGAATACGCCATTCAAAACACTCGCTCGCGCATAATAGTCTTCCTTGTTCTTGCGGACTTCGAGTCGTTGGGTTCCTGAATCGGCAGTGACCTTGGCAATGGCTACAGGAGTACCAGCACCGAAGACAGACGCGGTCTTCCTGGTGTCAACGTCAGATCCAGTAAGATCCATCTTCGTATCCGTTAGCTTGCGGATAAGATCCTCTACCTGTGTGGAATCGGCTCGCAATGATCGGGGTTTCAGTATTTGCCACTGGTCTTTGTTGCGGCCAAACTCAATGTCTTCCTTTTTAGTACTGAGTTCAACGCGGCCGACTCTATCGGGTTCTATTGTCAGCAGTCGTTTATCGCGAAGATCATTCGGACCTTTGTTCAAGTTAGACTTGCTATAACTCGCGATTGTGAACACCCGGGAATCGTCAGCGCGTGTCGCGTAAGCCGCGTTACCTGTCGGGGTATCGTCGCCAATCAGCAATTTTTGAATTTTGTTGTGCTTATCGGTGACGTCAATTTCGAGAACTGGGCCGCCGAGCCCATACTGGTTTAGGTTGTTGGCTTGGTCTTCGATAGTGCGATCCGCGCTAATCGATGACAAACTGGAAAGCAAGCTGGAAGCCGCCTCCTGATCGGCGCCGAGAAGTCGCGGCGCAGTTATTTCCCATTTGCCCGAAGCGTCCTTTGTAAGCACTATCTCGTCCGCATCCTTTTTCTTAATTTTGATTTTGAACACGTCCGCCTCATTGAAAGTGAATATCTTGGAGGGTGTTTCGGCGGAAGACTTGGCGGTATCTTTCTCGGGTGGGTGGTGATTGGACCAATACAGTATCCCAGAGAGTCCAGCCAAAAGCAGGGCAGCAACCATCAAGCTACTGCTTTTCATCGCACTCTTCCTCGCGTGTATTGGAGAGATGCTGAGATGTGAGTCACCTCCTGCGCCACCAGACAGAAACGCCGACAAGAACCACAGCCAGCGGCAGCAGGAATTGGCTGATGATTCGGACCCAATTCAACTGAGCGCGAGTCATCGTGATGCGGCGGTCTTCCCGCTCTTTCGGACGGATGGAGATAAGATCTTCATCTGAGGAGAGCCAGTTCATCGCGTTCAATGCAAAATCACGGTTGCCATTGAAGTTTAGGAAAGAGTTAGCTGCCCAGGCCGAGCTTCCGACGACCACAAATCGTCCCTGGCCGTTTTCCTTGCCGGTGTTATAGGTGCCTGCGGCTGCAATGGTCAGCGGTCCCTTCTTATTTTTGGGGTCGTTTTGATCTACTCTTGGAGAACTCAAGTTGATGGTTGCCAAACTGTTTTCCGAAGAACTAAATAGCTTTTCAACCGAGGTCTTGCTGGTGTTTTTGGTGTCCATTGAGCGCGAGAGCGGAAAGCCAGTTGCCGTACCCTTCATTTCGTTCACGATGGGATGCGCGTTGTAACTGGTGACGAGCGCGACCTGCGGCCCTAGTCCTGCAAGTTGGCCAATGGGATTCATGTCCAAAATCAGATCCTTGTCTAACGTTACTCCCCAGGTCTGAAGGAGATTGGCCAAGGAATCGTTATCGGCAATCTCTGAGCGTCCAATCTTTAAAGGCGGATCGAGCAGGAAGAACGCGCGACCACCATCCTCAACATACTTTTTGATGGCATCCACCGCGGGCTGCTGATAATCGCCGTTGGGCCCTGCGATGACTAGCGCGGTGCAGTCGCTTGGGACCTCAGCGTTTTGCAATAAGCTGATACTCTTAGCTTCATAATTATCTTTGCCGAGCAGGTCCTTGAAGCGGGAATAGCCGTTGCGCTCCATATCATCGGTTCTGTGCTCACCGCTGCCGGTTACGAAACAAATGGTGCGGGTCTTGTTTTTGAGATCGCGAATGATGGCCCCGGTAATGCCTTCTTCAGTCATGCCCTTGGCTTCTTCTTTTTTCATTCCGATCTGCACGACAGTAGTTCCGTAGCTTTTGACACCCGCCTCGCGAGCTAATTGAGGCTTCTTCTCTGGGTCCACATACTCAACGTGAATCTTGGGTGAGAGATTTGCATAACGGTCAAGCAGGTCTTTGGCGGACTGGATTCGCGTGGCTTGCTCGAAGTGCGTGATGGTCACATCCTGCTTTAGTCCCTTCACAATTTTCAGCGTCTGATCAGACAGGCTATAACGTTTGTTCGAGGTGGCGTCGAAGGATTTGTTGTAACGGTCTGCAAGAATGTTCGCTACCACCACAATAGCCAGCACCACCGCAATGTAGACTGCCGCGTATGCCGCGTACTTGGTTTGCCGCGCTCTTACCCATCGTCGGTTCATCTACGATCTCCAGCGCAAAGATTCCATGGAACGCGCGGTGAAAAAAAGCCCCAGGGAAGTCAGCGTTACATAAAAGATTGCGTCTTTCGAGTCGAGCACGCCTTTGGCAAACGACTCGAAGTGCCTGATCACGGACATGTACGAAATCACGCGCGCCCAAGAGGCGGTTTCGTACCCAGAAACCCATTCAAGAATCCACAGCAGCAGGCAAACACCAAACGTGGCGGCTCCGGCAATGATCTGGTTTTTCGTGAGCGTGGAAATGAATGTGCCAATAGCCAGCAGCGCTGCCGCTTGCAGCAGCAGACCGAGATAAGCGATCGCGAGCGGCTTCCAATCGGGGTTGCCATATTTGAAGAGGAACGCGAAATTCACCGCGCTGATTAGTAACATGCATGCATAAAGTGCCAGCGCAGCGAGCCACTTACCGAGGATAACTTCGGCGTCGCGGATCGGCGAGGTCGCCAGCAACTCAATCGTGCCGGTGCGCTTTTCCTCCGCAAATAGGCGCATCGTGATCATGGGGATGAAAAACAGGCCCACCACGCTAATGTTCGCTAGCAGCGGGCGGACGACTTGTTCGTTGACGTTCATCGGGAACGTTTCGCCGCGCATCTGAGATTCCATGCCGACGAAAACGAAATAGCCAAGCGCGTTCCAGAAAAAGAAACCGAAGATGAGCGCGAACATCGTCAGGAGCAGATAGGCAATAGGAGAAACAAAGTAGCTGCGCAACTCTTTGCGAAAAATGACCGCAATATTCCGCATCTAGCGGGCCTCCCCTGCGGCAGTCGAAACCTTGTCCGGTGAACTGGGCATATCTGTGCGTGTGAGCTGCAGGAAGACTTGTTCGAGGCTCATGCCCGTGTGACGAAGTTCGATCAAATCCCAGCCTGCTTCGACTACAGTGCGAGCCAGATCGCCCCGAATCGAGCCAGCTTTTTGGCTCTCAACCTCGAAAACTAAAGAACCGTGGCGCGTCTCCTTCAAGGATACGCGGCTGACGCCGGAAACTTGTTCAAGTCGCTTCTGCCCAGCGGCTGAAGTAAGGTTTCCGTTGCGCCCGGATATTTCGACAAGCACTGATTCGAATCCACGCGCCCGGTTCTGCAGATTCTGTACCGAGTCGGTTGCGACGAGCTTGCCCTTATTTATGATGATTACTTGCTCGCAGGTCTGTTCGACCTCAGGAAGAATGTGCGTGCTAAGAATGATGGTGTGGTCGCCCGCGAGGCTCTTGATCAAGTCGCGCGTTTCGTTGATTTGCTTCGGGTCTAGTCCGGCGGTGGGCTCGTCAAGGATCAACACATCAGGGTTATGAATGATCGCTTGCGCCAATCCCACACGCTGGCGGTAACCTTTTGAAAGTCTGCCGATGAGCTGATTCTTCACATCGCTGATGGCGCAACGCTGGCAGACGTAATCGACTTGCTTGCGCACATCGCTTCCCGAGAGTCCCTTGAGACTGCCCACAAAATTCAAGTACTCGGCGGTCCTCATTTCCGGATAGAGCGGCGGGGTTTCCGGGAGATAACCGATGTGCTTCTTCACTTCATGGGGTTGTTCAAGCACGTCAAAGCCCGCCACGACAGCAGTTCCAGCTGTGGGTGGAAGAAAACACGTCAGCATGCGCATCGTCGTTGTCTTGCCCGCGCCGTTCGGTCCTAGAAAACCTACAATCCGCCCCTTCTCAACCTCGAACGAGATTTGGTCAACAGCGGTGTTACGCGCGTATCTCTTTGTAAGTTGTGTGACTGTGATCATTTTAAATCTTATTCAAAACAGGATTAGATGCCGAATGAGACCGCCCAGTTGTTCCCAAGAAAAAGCTATTCTAGAAATTTGACCGAGTGATGTCAATCCTTTCAGGTATTGGGGAGCGCAAGAGCCCCAGCCAGGGGGCAGGCTGTCAGCATCAACAGCAGGTACAAAAAATTCAGTTTTGGCGTACTATACCGCCACGTGAACCGGGTCATTCTAAAATCAGGCACGATCAAGCATGGAGCTGTACAGAGGAGGGGTTCGGCGATGAGACGTACATGGCTTGTGATGCTTTTCGCTTTGATCTTTTGTGCTAACCCATCTCCCGCCCAAACGGTAGGAGCGAGCTTACAGGGAACTGTTTACGATCCTTCCGGAGCCTTCGTTCCCGGTGCCACGATCGAAATTCGCGATGTGGAGAAGGGCGGGGTGCACGCGCTGACCACCGATGACCACGGCCGCTACCGCGAGCCTCTGCTGCAGCCCGGCGTCTACGAGATGCGCGTAACCGTCTCCGGCTTTCAGCCAGCGGTGCTGAAAGGGATTCAGTTAACGGTGGGCCAAGATGCCGTACTCGACGTGAAGCTCGCGCTCACTGGCGGTGCGGAGCGTGTAAACGTCACCGCAGAGGATAGCTCGATGGTGGACCTGGCTTCTGCGGCTCTCAGCGGCACGGTCAACCGAGCGGAGATGAGCGACCTTCCGCTCAATGGTCGTTCCTTTCAGGAACTGGCGCTGTTGCAGCCCGGAGTGACCGCAGCAGTGGCAGCCGGCAGTGACGCGGTGGGTGGTCGCGGCAAGAAAATTACGATCAACGGCGCGCGCCCAGAGCAAAACAGTTTTCTGCTGGACGGCACGGACATCAACAATGTGTACAACAAAACGCCGGGCTCGGTGGGCGGTGTGCTGCTCGGGGTCGAGGCGGTGCAGGAATTTCAGGTTCTTACCAACGCCTACTCGGCAGAATTTGGCCGGTCGTCCGGCGGTATCATTAATGCCATCACCCGGTCCGGGGCGAATCAGGTTCATGGCAACGTGTTTGAGTATTTGAGAAACTCGGCGCTCGATGCGAAGAATTATTTTGACAAGCCGAATGATCGCATTCCTCCTTTCAAGCGTAACCAGTTCGGTGGAACTCTTGGCGGACCGATCCGCCGGGACAAAACGTTTTTCTTTACCGCTTTCGAGGCCATCAGGGAACGTCTGGGGGTTACGGGCGTAACCAATGTCCCGGATGCAGACGCCCGCAACGGGATTATCAAAGACGACAAAGGGAAAATTATCAAGACCGTGACGCTGCATCCGGCGATCCCGCGGTACCTCAATCTCCTGTTTCCGGCGCCGTCGCCCACCGATCGTGTGATTGGGTTCGGAATCGCGGAACACTCCTTTACAAGAAGCCAACCTACTGATGAATACTTTTTGCAGGGTCGAATCGATCATCGATTTTCCGAGAAGGACACACTGTTTGGACGGTACACATTCGACAATGGCCATGTTGACCGGCAAGTTACGAGCAAACCACCAGTCGTCTTCTTCAAAGAGCGATCGCGCAATCAGTACCTGACGCTCGAACATCTTCATACGTTTTCGCAGACGATATTGAACACCCTGCGAATAAGCTTCGCTCGATCTACCTCCGAAGTTGACAACAAGCGAACAGTGGATGTGCCAAGCGATTTGTGGTGGATACCTCCCTCGGCGGGTGGCGTGCAATTTGGATTTCTCACCATTCAGGGCCTGGTAACCGAGATGGCCGGCGATTACCGGCTCCCGCGAAACGACCATCTCAATAATTACCAATGGCATGACGCACTGTTCTGGACCAAGGGCGCGCACGGCTTGCGTTTCGGTGCCGAGGGGCAGCGAATGCAGTTCAACCAGCAGACCACCAGCCAGTTGGGGGGTATCGAGACATTTACCAGCTTGGAAGCTTTCTTGGTGGGCAAGCCCGCGCAGATAAACTTCGCCGTGCCGGGCAGAGTTGATCCGAATCGAGGCTTCCGGCAATCGTATTATGCGTTTTTCGTGCAGGATGATTACCGGTGGAAACGAAATGTGACGTTCAATTTGGGTCTGCGCTATGAGTTCGCGACAGTTCCTACCGAGGTGAATGGGAAGATTTCTAATCTTCGAAGCATATCGGACCCTGCGATTGTTGTGGGCAATCCATGGTATTTCAATCCATCTCTAAAAGATTTCGCCCCGCGAATTGGCGTAGCTTGGGATCCGTTCAAGAACGGGAAAACCTCGGTACGAGCGGGGTTCGGAATCTTCTACGACCAACTTCTACCTAAGTATTACGTTTTCTCGGGCAGCCTAAATCCACCGTTTACAACGCGTACCAGTCGCATCTCTTCGGGCAACTTTCAAGTCCCCTTCCCCAACGCTCTGCAAGGTTTCGACACTACCGTACCGGTCTGTCCGGCAACACCTTCTTGCATCAAAGCGAATCTGCAGACCATCAACTCTGATCTGCAACCCTCGTACATCACGCAATACAACTTGAGCCTGCAACGGGCCTTACCAGGCAATTGGGACGTAACCCTTGGTTATGCCGGCTCGCACGGGCTGCACCTCATACGGATAGCCGATGCCAACCTCGCGCCATACATCATTAACGCCAGTGGGAGAACAGAATTCATCGGCACGAAGAACCCCATAACCGGCCTTAATTCCTGCTGCCGCCGCAATACCAATTTTGGCGGGGTCACCCAGCGGGCGACCGATGCACAATCGTTCTACAACGCCCTGCAGGCAAGCACCTCCAAGCGGGTGTCGCACGGCCTGCGCGCTCAGGCGTCATACACCTTCTCGCGCACCATTGATGAGTCCAGCGGAATCAACTCCCAGGACTTTGATAATTCCACGCAGTACTCGATTAATTTCTTCGACCGCAAGGCCGACCGAGGACTTTCGAGCTTTTCCGTCAAGCATGTCTTGGTGGCGAACTGGAGCTATGAGCTGCCGTTTGCCCGCGCCAGCACTGGATTTGCGGGTGTGGTGGCCAAAGGCTGGCAAGTCAACGGAATCGTGACGGCGCAGTCGGGTACACCCTTTGAAGTGCGCCTCGGCCATAATCAATCCGGAAACCTGAACACAATCGACTTCTCGATTCATGAACGCCCTGACCTACAGATGGACCGGTCGAACAATCCTGTCACCGGCGACCCCAAGCACTGGTTCGACGCCAGCGCATTCAAGCTGCAGCCCGCCAACACGATTGGCAATCTTGGCAGGAACACGCTCATTGGCCCCAGATTGGTGAACTTTGACTTCTCGCTATTCAAACAATTTGCGTTAGGAGAAACCAGAACACTGCACTTCCGCGCGGAGATGTTTAACATCTTGAATCACCCGAACTTCGGCGTACCTAACCAAGCAAATCGAACTGCCTTAATTTCCTTCGTGAACGATCCAAAAACTGATCCGGAGGGTAAGATCTGCATGAAAGGCGTGACATGCGCCAACCCTAACGGCAGCGCCGGGGTCATCTCCAGCACCGTAACGACATCGCGGCAGATTCAATTTGGGCTGAAGCTCACGTTCTAATTGTGCCACGAGCAAAACGGGAGGCTCGATAGAGTCGGCCGTTTTGCGCAACTGTACGACTGATGAGGGTAGGCCCCTCGAACCGACTTGCAGGAGTTGGACTCAAACCAGCTTCCGCTGCTGCGCTCTAAGGAGTGTGGTGGTGAACGGCGAAGGAAAAGGCCCGGAAGAGAAATTCGGGTCAGGTGACTTCTAGGAAGAGGACCGAAAGGGAACCACCGTTTCTCGTGTCGAAAACAGCTAAGACGATGTCAAAACCGCGGTAGTTAGAAGATCGCGGGATAAGTTCCGACGGAACCTGTTTACGGGCGGAACGGCATCCGGCATACAGGTGGGCTGATCCTAGAAGAGGCCGTCGTACGGAACGTGGGAACCTCGGTGTCGATGCCAACGGAGAAGCTACAAGTGGCAGGAACCACGAGAGCGAGAGTACGAATGCGACACCGCGGGGCGGGCTACTTCGTAGTAGCGAGGAAGTGGGGTAATGCCCATGGAGCGAAGGGGGTAGGTCATCCACGCCGAAACCGTAATGGGCCAACTGGCGACAGGAGGAGCCCGCTGGTTTTGGCGGAGGGCGGCAGCTCTCGTGGATGGCACGAGCGGTGTGACGGGAGACTGTCAAGCACGGATCTGTGAGGGGCTCGGGGTGAAATTCCCCGGGCCTACTCGGCACAGTAAGAGATAAGCGAGAGTGCAGAATGCAGACACTCTCGCTTTTGTCTTTGCCAATCACGCAAGAATTTGAAAACAGAAGGAGAGACGTTGACCATCCCACAGGCGCAGACTGCCCCGGAAACATCAGCGCTACCAATAACCGACGATCACCGCCCCGCTGTATTCGCCGGTTTTCTTGGATGGACCCTCGACGCTTTCGATTTCTTTCTAGTGGTCTTTTCGCTGACGGCTATCGCCAGAGAATTCCATCGCTCGGACGCTGACATCGCCCTCTCCATAGCCCTCACTCTGGCTTTTCGGCCGGTCGGTGCGTTCATCTTCGGTCTGCTGGCAGACCGCTACGGCCGGCGGCTGCCGTTGATGATCGACCTTGTTTTTTACTCGCTGGTAGAAGTGCTGACCGGCTTCGCGACGAGCTACCGGATGTTTATGGTTCTTCGCGCGCTGTTTGGAATCGGCATGGGTGGCGAGTGGGGTGTTGGGGCGTCGCTCGCCATGGAAAAGGTTCCGCCTCGGCTTCGCGGCTTGTTGTCCGGGTTTCTTCAGGAGGGCTATGCCGTAGGCTACCTCCTCGCTGCCATTTGTTACTTTTTTGTATTCGAGCGTTGGGGCTGGCGGCCAATGTTTTTTATCGGAGGCTTACCTGCGCTCCTGGCCCTGTTTGTCCGTTTTCACGTGAAGGAATCGGAGGTCTGGAAAAAAACTCGAACCAAAAATTGGGGGGAGCTTGGGAAGGCAATTACTTCGAACTGGAAGCTCTTTGCATATCTAACGCTCTTGATGATGATGATGAACTTTACCTCACACGGCACGCAGGATATGTATCCTACGTTCTTGCAACGCCACTGGGGACTTAGCCCCACACGGCGCGCCGCAGTTACAGCCGTATCGATGGTGGGAGCCATCATGGGCGGGCTTGTCTTCGGATATCTCTCGGACCGTTTGGGCCGCCGGCGCGCAATGATTGCAGCTCTTGTCGGGGCCATCGTTATGATTCCACTCTGGGCATACGCACCTTCGGTGGCCTTGCTCGTAGTGGGTGCCTTTCTAATGCAATTCATGGTACAGGGAGCCTGGGGGGTCATCCCCGCTCACCTCACCGAACTCTCGCCTGACTCCGTGCGTGGTTTCCTTCCTGGGTTCGCGTATCAATGTGGTGTGCTGCTCGCCGGTCTGGTTGCTTACGTCGAGGCGCTGTTCGCCCAAAGAGTAAGTTACGCCACAGCCATGGCGCTCACGGCTTTTACGGTTTTTTCTTTGGCGGTTACAGTTACCGCACTAGGGCGCGAGCGCCGGGGCATCCAGTTCGGTGGCAATACACAACCGTAGAACCCATTAACACATCGATTAGCGCGTCTAACGCTATTTTTTGTGTATCGAGAGTTCGTCGCAGGTATGCAAGATCTCCGCTGAGGCATAAGTAATCGGGATTGGATCCATTGCAAAGGTCCGTTAAGAACGTCCGGCGCCCGAGGTTGTTGCATTTCCACCCTGCGTCCCGCCTAGCTGCACCTTGCTCACAAGCCGGTCTCTTTCTTTGCCGGCCAGCTCATCCCCCATGAGTAGAATGCAATAATGATCATGGTGTCGAGGGGCATGCCGAATACGATGTACAGCACCGGCATGAACAAGACCGTCTTTTGCAGGATGATCGCCTGTAGCAGCACCTGTAGCGGGAAGAATAGAGATAGATGCGTCATTGTCAGGGCGGTGAGCAAGGCCTTTCGAATTAAACCAAAATTGAAGATGTAGTAGGTCAGGCCAAAAACGATTGGCACAGAAGAAATCAGGGCGATTCCATAACTCACCAATCCTTCCATATAGCGGTCGGGCGTATGCGGGAAACGGCCGGGCGCCAGGGCAAAGTAAAGCAATGCGCTGGTCTGAACGAACAGGACCCCGCGCAGAAGATAGGCCAAAGGAATCAGCTTTTTGGGAAGGAACAGGCTCGCGGAGAACAGCACCAGAACGGCTGCCGCCGTGAGCCACCACGTCCTGGGGTCAGGCCCAACATCCTCCATGCGGGGATAGGGAATCACAAACTGCACGTACCGTGTCAGGTGATGTTCCCGAAGGCCGACCCCTGCGTTCAGCGCCAGCAGGTTCGTTCCGGTCGCGAAAACATATCGCCAGAGCCTACAAACCCGAGGCAGGAATGCCAACCACACGAAAGAAAAAAGCAGAACGAGCAGAATCGACAGCACCAGATCCAGCGGCTCCAGGACGAACCTGGCCAGTGCGCGATGCATCGGGATGAAACCGCCGCGATGACCGCGGAAACGGGTGCGGTCGGCAAATCGCGGTGCATTGGCGTTGCCGGTGGCCAGTGCGCGATAATCAGAACTCTTTGAAAAATCCAAAACTGCCACCACCTCGATGGTAGAAGGGGCTGTGGAAAAAATCCGTGACGAAATTGAATCCCCAGTTTTTCCCGACCCACTGCCGCCAAGTGAGCGACGCGGTCTGACTCGGAAAACGAGTTAGGGCGGTAGCGGGCCCAATGAGCTGATACGCTTGTTGTCCGAACCCCACGTTGAGCGTGGCGTAGTGCTGCTTGTTCCGCCCTTGAGTCACCGCTACGAACCCGGACGCTGAGAATATTCTGCCGGGGTTGCTGACATTGAAGTGGACGCCGTCCTCGACGATCCACGGCCCTTTAAAATAGTATACCGTGCCGACGAAAAACTTATGGTCACGGTGAACGTCTTTGGCCACATCGTAACCGAATCCGACTGTTGTGATGAATTGCTTGTTCGCCGCCCATTTGCGACTGAGGAAACCGTCGGCACGAAAACGCGGCCAAAAGAATCCTCCGGCGCTCGAGCCGAGCGTGACTGCCGCATACCAGTCAGAATTGAAATTGTAGATGTCCCCGGCAGCGATGTACACTCCGGCGTCACCGAATTCATGCTGTCCATTTACTTCAACATTCCACGTGTTCTTCCCCTTCGAAACAGCGCCGCGAAGATATCCCCCGCTCCAGTGGCCAAAGCTGTTTGACAGGCCCTCGTAGCTGCCTCCCAATTCCACAAAGTTAGTTAGAATTCGCTCAGGCGCGGGTTCGGTAGGAACCACAGTGCCGGTGCCCTGGCGAGACGGCTGAACCGGATCGACAGTGGTCGCGCTCTGCTGGCCATTTGTGGTCATCGCAAATCCAAAGTGTGCGAGGACGAACAGGGCAATGTTCCGGCGAAAGCGACCATGGCTAATCTTCATGGATCGAGTAACCCTGCTTCCACTTTCAGATATTTCCCTTCGCCCGCGGCCACGAGCCAGCCTCCCTTGTACTCCAGAACTGCGCCTGCGCCTTGCACGACGCTCGGCTGAGTGAATTTTCGTCCGGGCAGCCACCACGTTTGGTGGATCAAGGTTTGCGGACCGGCCGCTTCGAGTGAAGCGAGCCGGTTGTGTTCGGTCAACTTCCACTTCACCTGTTTGCGCGAGTTCAAAAAATTCCCGATTTGCACCATTGTGTACCAACGAAAAACCCCTTGCCCCTTCAGCTGCGCTGTTTTTTCCAACCATTTACGAACCTCTTGTTCGTAGGGCAGAATTCCGGGTGGATGAAAATAAATGAGCCGCACCTCCCGATGACTCACGGTAAAGTCGGTGGCCGCATCGAGCCATTGCTTTGCTATAGCGTTCGAATAGCCTTCCGTGGTCATTTCTTCGAACGACGCGGCTCGATCCAGATGCAGGATGGGGAAGGCCCATATGGTCTGCCCGGCCCGCTGCGCGTTGCGGTAACCCTGCGTCGGACCCATCCCTGTGTCGCCGGTGAAGTAGTAGCCGACAAAATGATGTTCTTCTAGCCAACGAGTCACCCACTGAGGCTGATTACCGGTGGGAGCTGAATATTCAAGGACTGGCTTTCCCGACACTTGCTCGAGAGCGTCTTTGTTGAGATCGAGAAACTTCGCCAAGTCTTGGGGGTCGTCCGTGTCAACGTGGTCGGCGAAGTAATTGTGGATCCATCCTCCGTGACTGCCGATTTCATTGCCCAACCTCACGTACTGGTGAACGAAATCCCGGCTGAGGGGATTGTGCAGGACGTCGAAGCCCCGATGGTCGCCGAACGTGTAAGTATCTGGTCCGGCGGTGATGTCGATGGAGTAGGGTCCTTGCTTGAGAATGTTCCAGGTTTTCATTTTCTGGAGCGCCTTGATGGCAGCGTTGGAATCGACGTGCCAGTCCAACACCAGCCCTCCGACTCCGTCGGGTACGGACACTAGATAAGGCAGGGAAAGTACCTGGGTTGCGAAAAATTTGACGAAAGCGTGCAGGGGAAGCCCGTCGGTAAAACCATCGAGATATCCAAGGGGAAGGTTCACGAACAGGACCGATCCCTTTTGGTAGGTATGGTAACCAGCGACGATTCCCGCCTTCGAACGCAGCAAGACTTGTCCTGAATAGGTTCCCGACGTGACGAAGCTCGGATATTCCAGATCGCCGTACTTGTAGCGCCGGAGCTGAACTTCGATGGGGTCGTCGCTTGAGGCCGCGTTTTTCACCGGCGGAGAGGAAAGAGGGTAGTATTTTCCAGGCGGTACTCCCAGGCGATTCATCGCTAGAATCGTGCCCCCGACGTTGGCCGCCTGAATCATTCCGTTGCGGAGTGAGTCATAAAGGGCGTAGTCCACGCCCGCGAGACTGGATAGTCTCGATCGATCGCCGGCGTAAAGGCCTTGCTGAGACTTCGTCCCGGCGTCATAAACAAGCATCAGCTGCCCACCTGCGGATACATATTCACGGATGGCGCTGACGAGAAGATCACTCGCCTGCTGATGGATCGAATCGGGCAGTATCACGCCCGCGCATCGCGGTCTTCCAAACAGGGGCCGAAGAAAATTTGAATCATGCATGGGGACTACATGCAGTCCCTCTTCGCTCGCGCCATCCAGCCAAACGGTCACATGGGGATCAGAAAAGTTCGTGCCGTCCGGCAGCAACAGAAGCAAGCGGTCGGCGTCAGGACTGAATGGGTTGCGGTCGCGGCCGCGGAGCTGTAACCATGCGACTGGCAGCAGAATGCCCACACAACTAAGTAAGAGCACGATGATTGTCGCGTGCTTTTTCATCGGCTGGGGACCACGCGCCCTTGCTCCCGAGCCCACAAAGTGCCAAAAAACAGGCTTCCCACTTGCACATCAATGATCGGTGCACTCACCGTGGTGGGTATTTGGGCGGTGCCGCACTGAGAGCCGGATTCGATCATCATTCCGTGCTCGGCAATCACCGGACCGCGGATCTGGCAGCGAGGACCAATGTGCATTGTGGCCGCGCTGATCAGGCTGCCGTCCACGACCACATCAGCGTCGAGCACCATTTCTCCGTTGCTTTTCACGCTACCGCAGACGCGTGCTCCGGCTTCGATGTGCAGTTTGCCACGGCTCACGATATTCCCGATCACGACTTCTCCCGAACGAATTTCCCAGTCTCCTTCGATCAGCCTGCGGCGGACTGGCTCCTCCGGCGCTTGTCTATTCGGGGCGGCATCGGATGGCTGTACGCGACAACTTTCGACCTTGGTTCCGGCAGATCCCATCGCAATGCGTGGCGCGTTCAGCCGTTGAAAAGTACATCCGGATCCCAACAACATGTCTCCATCAGAGGAGATACGCCCGTACAAGTCGCAGTCGTGGTCGACTTGGAAGTCGCCGGTGGCATGCGCCCAGCGCATTACCTTACTGGCGCGCTGGAGGTGCACGTTCTTGTCACCAAGAATGGCGCGATAGGTACTCTCTTCTCCGCCAACAAATTGCCCGCTCGCATAAATCTCTTTTATAAAGGTGAATCCGGAGGGAAGAACCAAGTCCACTCCGGCGGCGATTACCAACGGGCAGGTCGTTCCCCCCATTACCCCCGCGCTGTTGAAGCACGAATTGTCTTCGCGTCCAAGCAAGAGATACTCGCCGCCGTCCCGCAGCGTGCCCCTAGCGCTCGTGCCCGAGGCAACGCACTCCTGCAATGGTTGCCGCAATCCGTCGATATACGTCCGGAAGCCGCCCGCAAAGTGGCGGATGTCCCCGGCATATTGTTGAATCACACTTAGAGGTTCTGCGTCGTGCTTGCGGCGGAGTTCGTAGAGAGCTGGAAGCAAGGGGAGGGTGAAGAGCGCGGCCGCCAGCAATACTAAAGTTACGGTCGCAAGAAAAGGATTCACGAGGGCGCCCGGAAACGTTCGGTCTTGTCCCAATGAAACTTCGCCCCCGTGAGCGGGGCCATCATTTGGGAAACGAATGCACTGGAAACAGCGGCGATGCTCACCAAGAATCCCAGCACCAGCAGCGGTAGCAGCCGTATACGATCGCGCGTCGAATCCAGCCGGGCCGCGGCGGCGATCTCGAAGAATGCAGCAAAATTCCCTACCGCCGCATATGCGGTGATCGACAGCACCGCGATGATTCCATGGAGGGGACTCGCTCCCTGATAGAATACGGCCAGGGCCAGTAGCCAGCCGACCACTGTCACGGGCGCCATCAGATACACACCCAACAGCAAGAACCCATCCACCCGTTCTCGCCAAGTTGCCAGGTGCTTCCCGAACAATAGAGGAAGTCCATAGGTGACCAGAGCCTGGTTGTGGCCCTTCGCCCAGCGCATGACCTGGCGGATGCGCACTGGCCACGTTTCGGGAACCTCTTCGTAACACTCCGAGCGATTCTGGTACACCGTCTTCCAGCCGGCCAGTAGCAGGCGGTAAGTAAGGTCGGTATCTTCCGTCAGAGAGTTGTCATTCCAACCGCCGACTTCCCGCAGTGCACTCAGCCGCACTCCAGCCACAGTGCCGCCGTGCTGAGGCACAAGGCGGAGGTTCATGCGCGCCTGCTGATCCACTTGGTAGCCGCCGGCACGCTCCAGGTCGAGGAGCCGCGTCAGGAGGTTGGTTCCCACGTTGAGAGGCACCACACGGCCCATGACCCCGCCCACTTCGGGATCAAAAAAAGGCGCAACCAACTGCTTGATTAAGGCTCTGCCGGGAATGTAGTCGGCGTCAAAAATAAGGACGACTTCGGTCTCGACCATCTCCATCGCATCCTTGAGTGCGGCGGCTTTGCCTCCCTTTCCCCCGGTGCGATGGAAGGGCCGGATGCGGTCGGGATGATCGGCGACGAAACTGTCGATAATTTCACGGGTACGGTCGGTCGAACGGTCGTTGACCGGCACTACCAGAAGCTTGCCTTCAGGGTAACTGACTCCCATCAGCGCACCTAAAATATGAGAGACGACCTTTTCCTCGTTGTGAGCTGCGACGAGCACGGTTACATTGGGCCAGTCGGCTGTATCGGTATCAATGTAGGGGTGACGTTGGAATCCAAAAAGCCGGTTCAAAGTGAAGAAATAATGGCGCACCGTGTAAATACAAATAACGGTAACAATTCCGAAAAGGACATAAATCATCATAGTATTCCGTCATAGGGCAAGCTGAGTTCTCGGCCGCGGCTGGTTCGTTGCCCTGTCGCGCCAATCCAGTCTTAGGATTTCACCAATTCGTTCGCCGTCTCCTCGACTTCTTCCAAACGATCCATCTTCCGGCGCCGGGGAGGGGGTCTGGGAGGCAACTTGAATTCTTTTTCGGGCTCAAGCAGCGGACTCTTCCCCTGGTGCCAGCGTAATATGGCCTCCGCGATCCTCTCCACGGCTTTGCCATCGCCGTAGGGATTCACTCCCTCCGACATGTCCTGGTACGCCTCCGCGTTAGTAAGCAGACGCCCTGCCTCACTGACAATCCTCTCTCGAGACATACCGATAATCTTGGCCATCCCGAACTGCGAGGCTTCCGGCCGCTCCGTGACCTTGCGCATCACGAGCACAGGCTTGGAGAAAGTGGGGGCCTCCTCCTGAATTCCACCAGAATCGGTGAGGACCAGAAAACAACGGCGCAACAAACTCACAAAAGTGATGTAATCGAGCGGCTCGGTGAGATGGATTCGGTCTATCCCTCCCAGCATCCCGTTAACCGTGATCTGCACGTTCGGATTCAGATGGACGGGATAGACCACTCGAATATCGGGATGCCGATCCACAAGGTCCTTCAGCGCCAGACACATGTTCTCTTGATCCTGTCCAAACGACTCACGGCGATGAGACGTGACCAGCACCAACCGGCAGTCGTCGGTCGGGACGCCCGCCAGCGGTGTATTTTCCCAGGAATGGGGCATCCCGCTAAGGCCCCGCAGCGTATCCACAACCGTGTTTCCGGTAACAACAATCTTTGCCGCCGCAATTCCTTCGGTGAGCAGCGAATCACGTGATACACCGGTCGGTGCAAAGTGAATCTCGGTTAAGACGGAAACCAGTCGCCGATTGGCCTCTTCGGGGAATGGATTGTAGATGTCATGGCTTCGAAGCCCCGCTTCGATATGCCCCACCGGAATTTTGCAGTAGTATGCGGCCAGGGCCGAAGCGAACGCGGTGGTGGTATCCCCCTGCACTAACACCATATGGGGAGCAAAACGGTGGCAAGCGTTCTCCACCGTGTCGATGACCCGACCCGTCAGCGAGCTCAGCGTCTGATTGGGACGCATTACATCTAAATCAAAGTCCGGCTTGATCTTAAAGAGTTCCAGGGCATGGTCGAGCATCGTCCGGTGCTGTCCTGTATGCACGACCGCCGTCACGAACTCAGCCGACCTTCGGCGGAGTACGTGAATCACTAAGGCCAGCTTAATCGCTTCTGGCCGTGTGCCTAGAACGGCAATGATCCGGCAAGGCTTTTTCAATGGACTAATCATATCGCCGTCTGCTCTACGAGTTCATCGCGGTGGTATCCGAACCGTTTCTCCGCCTGAAAATTCAGCAGGACGGCCTTCCCACCCTGGTTCACGACCAGCATCACATCCGGAGCTGCCTCCGGCAAGCCTCGGAATGTCTCCTCGGCTCGCTTGCGCTTGGCGATTTCGCGAGTAACGATAATGCTGTAAACAGTGAGGACAACAAGAATGACAGGAAGCCCAAACATGGTGATTAGGGTGCCGATTCTTGAACTTATGTGCACTTCAATCCCATGTCCACTCATGTAGGCACTGGCTCCGGCGATGGCCGCGACGAGCAGCGCCAAGCCGATCCCCGCACGGACTGTTTGACTAAGCGAGAATTGCATCTCGATTCACCACAGTTTCAGCGCCTAGAGCGACACAAACTTCGGGGCACAACAGTTGGAGGTCTTTCGGGAGAGGGACAAAAAAACGCAAGCTCCAGGTTTCATGTTAGATGAATAGTAGATTCGCGAGGGGAATTTCTGCGCCAATCTTCCCAACCAGTAACGTCAGGGCAATACGAGCTGAGTTAGCAGCGTCGCGTGGCAGAAAGTGTCGAGAGGCTGGTACTTGGATCCAGGTTGGAACCAGCCTCATGGGGTGACCCCTTAGAGTTGCACAGTTTTTTTGGACACACTTACTGGCACTCGATAATCCGTAAGATGCAATGGGTCAACGGGAGAAGACCCGTGGCGACGATCCTAGCGCTTGAGCCTCAGGACAGGGCCTTTCGCAGATTCTCGCGGGCGAGTACCAATTGTGGGTGTGCGCGTGTAAGCCGGCCTTCAAGAAGTTCGATGGCATTCTTGAGCAGTAGCAGGGATTCACTGCGCCGCCCCAACACATTCAACAAGCTGCCAAGATTGCAGCGAGTCACAGCCACATCGGGACTATCCGCGCCCAGGAGTCTTTCCTTGATCTCCAGCGCTTTTCGGTAACTCCCTTCTGCCTCTTTATAGTTCCCCTGCGCGACGAGAACCGCGCCCAGGTTTTGGACCTAGGTTGTCAGCATTTGGAGTGCGCCGGGATAAACCGGCGTGAAGTCGCGAATGCAAGAGTCGCACAGGTAAGGCGTAGCGAGCCAACCTGGCCCCGAGTCATGCGCGGATAGTCGCAAGGCTGCACGTGAAGCGTTGACAGGGGAACATGCAGGCAGGGTATTGAGCCGTGAAAGTGGTCGGAAATCAGAGCGCCGACGCTGTTCCAA
>Ga0209117_1000357_pt1 | contig 21090 bp, 23 predicted proteins | sample BlaSpr_A8_OM2_M2_FD_187978 | JGI IMG/M metagenome (GOLD analysis project Ga0209117, IMG submission 187978) | Forest soil microbial communities from Thunder Bay, Ontario, Canada - Black Spruce, Ontario site 2_A8_OM2_M2 (SPAdes) (version 2) | ecosystem: Environmental > Terrestrial > Soil > Boreal...
TATGCGAAGGCCGCGGAACAAGCGCAGGATGTCGGAGTTCGCAAGCTCCTCGGCGATCTCGCCGAGATGGAAAAAGGTCACGAAAGCCTCGCGGCAAAACTGACCGACAAGATTCTCAGTTCGGATGTTCGCGCGGAAGAAGACAGAACCCGCAAGCGAATGTTCGTCCTGCAATATATCCAACCCGGCTTGGCCGGATTGATGGATGGCTCGGTCTCGACGCTTGCCCCGCTTTTTGCCGCCGCCTTTGCAACTCATCAAAATTGGCAAACCTTCCTCGTCGGCCTGGCTGCGTCTATCGGTGCCGGTATCAGCATGGGCTTCGCCGAAGCGCTCTCCGACGACGGATCGATGACGGGCCGTGGCTCGCCCTGGCTGCGCGGAGCAACCTGTGGCGTCATGACGACGCTCGGAGGCTTGGGTCACACCCTTCCCTACCTTGTGCCTGACACATGGCCTAACGCATTCTGGATCGCAACCTCGATCGCGGGTGTCGTCGTCTTCTTCGAATTGTGGGTGATCGCCTACATTCGCGCTCGCTACATGGATACGCCATTTCTCCAGGCCGTCTTCCAGATCGTTCTCGGCGGCGTGATCGTGCTTGGCGTCGGTATTTTGATTGGCGCGGCATAGTTGCGAGAGAGATAGCGTCCAATGGCACACTTCTTTGATTTTCGCGCCTTGTCAGCCTCTTGGCGCTTTGGAGTCAGCATATTGCTTTGGGCTGCCTGCACGCGGTCAGCGCAGGCAGTTGATGAGATCCAAGTCTACAACGCCGGTATTGCCGCGCTGGGTCAATTCACGATCCAGAAGCACCTCCACTGTGCTACGTCGGCTTTGAGTATTACGCTGACCTTGGAAAGATCGGACATTTCGGAAAAGAAGCGGTCATAAGCGCACCGTGCACTGAGCTACAGGGAGAGGAAGTCCATGTCCGGCCAACCTAGCTACGGAGCGACGGCGAAGGTATTTCACTGGCTTATCGTTTCTCTCTTAATGGTGCAATATACCATTGGCTGGCTGATGCCGGACATTCATTCCGGAATGAAGCCGGGAGACGCGATGATGTTCCATGTTTCTTTCGGAATTATGATTCTGGTATTCATCGTAATACGTTTCTTCTGGCGGATAACGCATCCAGTCGCACCTGAAAGTTCGCTTCCGGTCTGGCAAAGGCTAACATCCGAAGCCGTCCACTGGTTGCTTTATGCTCTCGTGCTGGCCACAACACTGAGCGGCTGGTTGCTCGCCTCGCAACGTGGTTGGTCGATCTCCCTCTTCTTCCTTGTGCCTTTGCCGATGCTAACTTCGCAAAGTTCGCCAATCGCGGGTTCGATCGGGGGATGGCATGGGGCGATGGAATGGGCATTGCTTGTCGTTATCGGAGCCCACGTTGCTGCGGCAGTGGCGCACATCTACATCTACCGTGACGGGATCATGCAGCGGATGCTTCCAGAGTCAGGAACAAAGTTGAGTCAGAGGCGATGAAAGTTGAGTCCCTTGCATGCGATAGGCGGCCAATCCAGTAGTTTCTAGCAACGCCGCCAGGTTCGCTTAAATCATAAACCAGCGTTCAATAGCGCTATGTCCGCGGCTGCGAACTTCACGGCCCTAACTTGTCGCTCGATTGTTAGCTCAGGCGACTAGCTTTGCGAGCTTAGCGGCCTAACCGAGAACGGCTCGCGCCAGCCCCCGCCACCTATGAGAACCAATCGCTCGGCCAACCGACTATCAAGCTCTAGCCAGCATCCGTGGAGTAACTGGAATGCCCACGGCGGCGCGTAAACCGCGTCGCTTACATGATCGGTAGTCGGGCGCCCCTTCGAGCTTCCAAATGCGCGCGAAACTAACGTGTCTACTTACAGGCCATCGGTTTTTGTTGAATGTCCGCTTCGCGCCAATACCGGTCACTCACAAACTGATAAGCGTCATTGTAGAGTCCTGTCCGTGAACGACCAGTTACATTTCATTTGTCACGAGAGAGCCGACAATTTTTTTTGTCTAGGCTTTTTTATTTTTTTCTTGGAATCTATTTCTCAAATTCGGGAGAACGAGCAGAAGCTAGGGCGTATGCGGTTTTCATAACCGACCTTCTGTTGCGGAATGACCCCGTAACTCATCTGAGACCACTTCTTCAAGACCTCTATCGCGAGGGTCGACAGCAACAATATCGGCTTGATCTTAACCAGGATCTCAGCAAGTTTCGGGACCGTAACGAGAGAGGTGAGTCAAAATGGGATTTAGATTCGCGTAATGTGCCTTATGGAATCTTTTCAGCGACCCCCAAGAAGCGTGCCAAGTGACGGCTTAACCATCGGATCTACATTTAGTGGCGTGCAAGTTGCGGCCACTTCCGGGAAGTGTTGGTCGCGATACTCTGCCTCGCTTCACGACAACATTCCTACTGCTCCAACGCACGCAAGACGTGCAGACAAATTTAGCTATTAACCGGGCATGTGTGGGTTCGCATGGGCATTTCGGCCCGGTTCGCGGTTGGTAAGCGTCACACTGCCTTGTGCGCCGGCGTTCAGCCATCGGCAAAACGTCAATACTTGTGCTTCCCCGATTTCCATTTCAGTCGCCGGAAAAACAGCGACCAAAGGGGGTTGCCGTCCTTAACCATAAAGCAATTCCCGTTCGCCCCCCTCTGGTTGGCGGAGTGCGCACTACTATGTTTGCGCAAGCGTGAGAGCGGTCCCATCCATTCGTGGGGGTAGCTCTGAGAAGTGACGAGGCAGCGGACTGTAAGCCTCGCAACAACCGCCCGGATTTCGTTTCTCCCGGTAACGGTGAAGGTCCAAAACACGCGGCGGCAGCCATAGGGCTTTCGCAACTAAATAAGGAAGAAGGAATGCCCCCGTGTTGGTGCAATCGATTAAGCGCGTCCGCGTTTTGGACGACGCAGGTATTCTGACAGTAGGCCAAGTCCGCGAGCGTTTCGACGAATGCGATAGCCGAATCGCAAATCGCATCGCCGACGCTAGTCTCCCCAGGCCAACCATATTCTCCCGCAAACCGGCACCGCGTTTCTGGTGGTTCGCCAGCGTGACCGCCGGGAAGGCTGCGCGCACTCGCATCCATGGGGGCGCATCATGAGAGGCCAAAAAGAAACCATTCAAGATGTGGTCGAGCTAGCGCGGAGCGTTGGTGCGTCTTGTCGCGTCGAGCAATTACCGGGCGGGCATCTCGCCGCCGTGGTCGGCTTTGATGGCCGCACACGGAAGGTGATCTTGTCCTCGAGCACGCACGACCCTAATGAGCGCCATATCGCTAAGCGGTACACGCGGCGAGCGCTTCGCTCACTTGGAGTGGTGTCATGACTCTCAGGAGAAACTTCGCCAATGTTTGCTCGATCAGCTATCGGCACGTGCTCGACCTGTTGCCGCGTTTCGAGCTTGAGACCAGTGATCCGTTGTTCGATGGCGATTCGTGGTCGTGTCGACCGGACACGGCGGAGACAGACTCTTGGACGGCGATTAGAGCAACAAAACGCAACGAGAGAAGACAGTGAAACAGCTTCCGACGGGGCGCCCGCTGTCTGCAATCGAACCCATTCGGCTCTTAGATCAACTGAGACTAGTGAAGTCAGACCGCGATCATGGTGGTTGCGGTCGGTAAAGAGAAAGAGAAGACCATGACCACTAACAATAAAGTATACACCTACACCGAGGAAGACAGGGAACAAGACAGGAGAGCGCAAGCGCGCGCTGATGCATGGATGAAAGTCCAGCGCGATGCGACCGTGGCGCAACGGCCGGACCTCTATAATCAAGCGATTGCCAAGCCGGCCCTTGATGCCTCGCGCCTAGATATCGCTTGGCGCGACAACCTTCCCGGATGGTTCCGTCGATTGCTGATTGAATGCGATGAGAAGGCCGACGATAAGGCGGACGATGCGATTGCGAGAATCAACTACTCGCCTAGCACCTATGACCGAGTCTATAATGAGACGTATGCCAAATGGCTTCCGAAATTGCTGGCCCGCGCACTAAAGGCATATGACAAACTAGACCCGGCAGCCTAGATTTTGGCCGGCGACCTCGTTGCCTGCCCAGCCAGGTGTCTGAGGATTGCCTCCGCGGGACCAAATTCGTGGCGCTCTACGTCTGAAGTAGGCAGGCGATGACGGCGTCGCGACAATCACGCGCGACCCGTTTCGTTGCCGAAGTGGCCGCATCCCCTTGCGGGAACCACCTTTGCCCGGGTTTGGCAGGTTGGCGAGGGCGTCAGCCTCACTCTTGATGCAAATTCAAAATGAGTTTTTTTATCGACGGAAGTCGAGAGTCGCTCTCCGCCGTGGGCGGCCGAACGGTTCACCGTGATTTAACGCGTGTTGCGATTTCGCGCGCGCGGAAAATTCCGGTCATCAGTCCTTTTTGAGCCGGCCGCCGCGACGGTAGCCCGGGCTACCTCCCCCCGGCCGCTCGCATCGCAGAAATGAGGCTCAGAGATCCGCTACTAAAATTCAGGACGAAGCTCGAGCGCGCGTAAAATACAAGCATCGGCTAACGCGGTCGTCGCTTTCTTAAAACGAAACGTCAAAAAATAAAGCGGAATTCAGGTTTAGAAACCCGTTCAGCAAGTGCTGTTCGAGCACATACCGGCATTAGGTAGCAGCTCGCGTGACAACGGAATTTAGGTTTAGAAATAAATCCGCGACGAAGATTTTTGATAATCCTCGCGCGCGTGGGAAAGCAACAGCACAGGTAACGCGAATTTAGGTTTAGATGAATCCGAGACTAAGAATTGAGAAAAATCTCGCGTGCGCGTGTAAGGTTAACAAAGAAGGTTAACGCCCAAGCTGGGGACTAAACCTCAATTCCGCCCTCAGTTCTGGACAAAATGCCGTTGTCCGAATGCCCCATCGGACAGGCCCCTTTGTCCGGGTATCGGACAACCCGGACAAAAAGCCGGGCGGCTCAACGAAGCGAAAAGCGATTCGGACCAATGGTTTAAAAGAGCCGGACAGTGCCGGACAACTCCGGATAAATGCCACCGGTGCTCGGCGGACAGTCGTCGTCTGCCCCTATAGGGCAGACGACTGTCCGGCACCCAATCTTGTCCCACAGGGATGGTTTCCATAGACCGCCTGGCGGCCTTACTCGTCCTCCGCGAAGTCTTCCTCGGCCGTGCCAAAGATCATGTCTTCGTCGTCGGATCCGCTCCTGACCGTCACCATGCCGTTGTCGATATCGATGACGTCAGCCTTCGTCAGTCTCTCTTTCGTCCGCATGAATGCCTTGCGGAGTGCGTCAGCCTTGAGGGGCTTGCCATCCCTGTCAGTGACCTTCGCGACCTCTACAGCAGCCTGCCAGTCGGCCAGCGACGCTCCTGGTTCCATTCCCCTCAGAACGTCGAGCATCTGGCTCTCTCGCTTGTTGAGCTTTACCAGGTTGGCGACGTTGTCGGACATCAGCGCGACGTTCGGCCCCGATTCACGCAATTGTGCCACGATCGTGAATCCATCAACGGCGTGCCGCTGGTAAGTTGCCCTAAACGCGTAGCGGGCCAGTGGGCCGTCACCGACCTTGCTGCAGTGCGTAGCGCCGTCAATCGCTCCAGCCGGATCGCTGAGCCCCTTGGCGCGGCCCTGAGCGTCTTTCGCGACGCCGACATGCGCGACCATGACGACCGTACAGCCGAGCGCCTTGCGGATGCGGTCGCATCCCTGAACCGCCGGGCCCACCGTGTTCTGATCGCTGTCGTGGCCGCCGCTCGCCCACAGCATCCGGGCCCAGGTGTCGAGAAAGATTGCAACATACGGCTTGTGCGCAAGCTGGTCGAGCAGGACATCGACGCCAAGACCTTTTTTCGGATCCGGACTCGCCAAGTCGACCGGGCTGTCGATGAGGTTGAACTTCCCGGAATCCATCGCCGCGGCGATGTAGCCGTCGCCCCTTGCAATACGGAACTTGATCCGGAGTTCATTTTCGTACTTTGCGCAGAGCGCCAGTACGCGCTCGAAATTGCGGCCGATGCCGCCCTCAGCGATGATGTAAGCGACGTTGCCTTCTTTGGTTGGCAGTCCGTGGAATTCCAGACCGAAGGCGATGCAGAATCCGAGCTCCATACAGAAGTAGGTCTTCGCGCTCTTCAGAAGCCCCATGGTCTGCCACAATGCATCGGTCAGCAACACCGGACGGTCGTCATCGCCGCACAGATAGACTTTCTTCGGCGCGTTCGTCAGCTCCTCATAGGTGTATTCCTTGAACGGATGCCGGCGCTCTGCTGGCGCACTGATGGCAACGGGTTCCGGTCCGAGCAATTCGGCCAATTCGGCGTCGGAAATTCTCTTATTCATTTTACTTACTCCGGTACGGCGTCGCCATTGCAGCGGCACGCTTGAGCGCATTGCGTCTCGTCTGGTCAATGCGGCGGGGCTTGCGCGGTCTGATTCCGTTCGCTTTGTCGACCTTCGCCTTGGCACGCTGGGCTGCTTGCATCGCGATCTTGGCAGGATCACCCTGCATTTTGATTGAATCTCGATCGACTTTGTCTTCCGCAAAATCTTCAGCGGCGCTTGTCTCGCTACCGTAAATCACCAGGTCAGCGTGGCCGGCGCCGGTCAGATACCTATTGAACGTGCCGACCTTGTATGCCTTGCCGCCCTTGTTGCGGTTGTTCTGGTAGTTGTAGTCCCATCTGGCCTCGATCGCGTCGACGTGCGAGGCGTATTGGCCTTCACCGTTCCCGGTCGTCCAATCGATGAACGCTGTTTTACCGTCGTCAACCGTGCTCGAATGCGTGCAGGCGAGCATGAACGCGAGCCATTCGTCATGCTTGCCTGAGAATTGATCGACATCGATCAGCCTCAGCCGTTCCTCGAATTGCTCTCGGGTATAAGCTGGCTCAAATTCAGCATCCGGCACTGGACCCTGCTGTGCCGGCGTGCCTGCCCTGTCGATCACCCATTGGGGAAGTTGGGCGATTGGAAGAGCGTTGATCCACGCATAGGCGCCCTTTCCTTTGACAAGGGATGGCGCAAGAACAACCATCCCTCCGACGCCTCGTGTATCGACACCGGGCGCGAGCACCCCGGCGGTTGATTTCATCTTGCCTTCAGGATCATGGAAAAAGGAATGCTCACCTCCTGATGGCGTGCGTGCCTTTAATGTTTCCGGCAGCAGGCCATGCTGCAGTTCAAGGTCAAGCAAGTTAGTAAGGCCATCGATCCCATGGCCCTCAATACTGTCGGCGTCGATCACAGCGATCTTGGATTTCTCACAGTCGAGACAGATCAGATCACGAGGCCACTGTGTCCACCACCTGGTAATCGTGGCACTGTCGCGTGTCGAGCTAAGGCGCCACTTGACGCGAGCCGCACCATTCTTCTTTGGTGATGGATAGATATAGAAGCCGAATTTGGCGAGCTTAAGTGCGGCGGCCAGAATCGGATTTTTCTCGCCGTCTATGCGCTGGGAATGACTGGTTACCACGGGACCCTCATAGTCTAATTGCCGCCGGGACCACCCCGGAGGCCGCGCAATAAGTCCACCTTGCGAAGCCGTCTGGGCTTCCTCGCGAGAGCCACCGACATCCTGAGGGAGAGGTCGGGGGTAGGTTGGCAGAGGGCTCCGCGGAAAGATTGCGGGGTCCTCACTCGATGCACTTTGCATATATGATGTGAGCGGGCCTGCTCTGCCATGGGCTAGAGAGGCTATCAACAATCATGGTTAAAGTCGCCGATGGCTCCTACCTCGCACCTGCTTTCAGATTAACACCTTTAAAATCCGAATTTAGAAAAACGCGGACAGGTTGAAAAACTCTTGGTAGATTTTTCGAAATGAAACCCGCTGCACGCACCGCGCCGCGCAAGCATGACCGGAAATGCTTTGGCAATGAGGGCTATGCCATGGAAGAGCTGATTGCCAAACTCGGCTCGGCCTTCCAGTGCTCCGGCCTTGAGCTGACGCCCGGGCGAAATCGCAGAGTGCTCGCGGCTATAAGCCCAACAGGCTGTCCATAAAGCTAGAAGGCGATTGGGGCTTTTCCTTTAGTTCGCGCGGCGTTCTAATCGGGCGATGAATGACCCCCTCACGATAACTGGCCCTGAAGGCTTTGTACCTTACAGCCCCGACTGGCTGAACGCGCTGAGCGAAGCCGACCGGAAATCACTTCCGGTGCGCAATTTCTCGCGATTGCTGCACGACGACGGCTGCGCGCATGTCGCATGGCTGTTGTGGAGCGTGCAGGAAGAGAAACGGGCCACACCGCTCGAATATCGGCAGGGATCGATGTTTTTCCTCGACTGCGGCCGCGAAACTTTTGCGATAACGGCAGGCCATGTGTATGCGCAATTCCTGAAAGACCGTGCCGAACTCCGCATTCGCGGCTGTCAGATCGACAATGTCGGGTTCAATCCCGTGGAACGGCTGATTGAATGGGGGCACGACAAAAAAATCGACATCGCAACCTTCCGGATCACTCCGGAGGAAATAGCGGAGATCGGCAAGAAGGTTGTGCAGGGCACGGATGGCCCGTGGCCGCCCCCGCCCAATTTGAATGAAGTCGTGTTTCTCGGTGGTTTTCCAGGAGGCGAGCGGATCGCGGTGGCAACACGGGAGTTCTCATTCGGCATTCATAGCGCCATGGTGCCGCTGACCGATCTCACCGACTACCAGCTCTGCTGCCGTTTCGACCGGCATTATTGGGTCGATGTGCGCGGTCTCGGCCTGCCGCCGGTCGGTTACGATCTTGGCGGCGTTTCGGGCGGCCCAATGCTCCAGCCTGTATATCGGGATGGCGTGTGGGGCTGGCGCCTTGTCGGGGTAATATCAGAAGCCATCATGGTGGAGGAGTTCGAGCGGATCACAGCCGTTCGAGCGCATTTCATTTTGCCGGACGGGCGGATCGGCCGCTAATGCGCAAGGTTGTGATGGCCGTTGGCCGGAGACGAGACTGGAGATGAAGAGCGCGAACTCTGAAGCGTGGCTTGCGGAAGGCGAGAAATACGCGCTGCTTGGACTCAATCTCAAGAGTGATCAAGCAGGATTCTCGGATGAGCAGATTTCACGTGACCTTGCGGTGCTCACGCGGTCCGCCTTCAAGATGCCTTCGCATTGGCGCGATTGGCTCGGAAGCATCCGTGCCGAGGAGGTCGAGGATTGCGACCTCTTTATCCTCACGAAGATGTCGTCGAAGCAAACAGGCGTATTGGATGGAGAGAACCAAGCTCTGCAAGCGAAGGTGTGGGCTTTTTATCGTGGTCTCTTGCTGGTCAGCAGATTTGCCGCCGCGCACAAACCCGTGATCCTGACGGGATCGCGCGAAGCGGAAGAAATCGGGGTGCGGCAAACGCACGATTTAGAAGCGCCTGTCTCTTGCATTTTCCGAGGTTATCCAGAGGTCGCTCAGGTTGAATTGCGACAAGCGGCGCGGCTCGCGGAGCGGTTTGGCAAGCTCGGCGCGATTGCGAAGGGTGATAGTCATTGGCGGCTGTTCAGGGTGCTTCATCTCTACGTTTCAACACGGCCCGAACGCGATCTCTTGGATCGTCTGCATCAATATGCGCGCTGCATCGATGGATTGGTCCTTACAAGGCCTGGCAGGGGCGCAGCGGACTTCAAGGCGAGAACTGCGCTGTTTATCGGTCCTGGCCATGAGGATGTGATGGGCGAAATCTACGCTGATCGCAGCACGATAGAACATTTGCATGAGGACCGGCTTTTGGATCCATTCGACCGCGTAAAGCGCCTCGAACTGGTGCGAAGGGAGGCGATTATTGAACACGTAGCCCGAACCGCGCTTCACCGGATTGTCGGTGATGAGAGCGTGTGGTCGCATTTCGCGAACAGGAGCGGACTTGAGCGGTTCTGGGGCTTGACGCCCGATGAGCAGTGCGCCATCTGGGGACCACCCGTCAATCCGCTCGATGCGCTGGCGGAATTTGATCCCAAGCACATCCACGACGGGATTCTCAGTGCGTAAGCCCGCCTGTTAACAACCGCCTGTGGAGATACTTACGGGGCCACGGCAACCTATTCGGTGTTCGTGGCCTTCCTTAGTTTCAACCTATGTTTGAAGTCACGCGCGACGACATCGCTGCACTCAACGACGAAGATTTGCGGACGCTGATTGGCCTCCTCTGCGAAGCGGAACTGCGGCGTGCAAACTTACCTGTCTCCGCCGTGACTTGGGGCGGCAGCCAAACAGCCAAGGACGGTGGACTCGACGTGCGAGTTGCCTTGCCGCACGGAACCAAGATCGAGGGCTTTATCCCGAGGCCGGCAACCGGTTTTCAGGTGAAAAAACCTGACATGCCGCCTTCGGAAATCGCAAAGGAAATGAAGCCGAGCGGCGTCCTGGGGCCGGTTATCGAGGAACTGGCAGCGGCGTCTGGGTCCTACATTATTGTAAGCACCAGCGGCTCGACGGCGGATTCTGCGCTCAGTAGCCGGCGCGTGGCGATGGCCGATGCCGTTAGTGGCTGCGCGGACGCTGCGAAGCTTCAACTCGATTTCTATGATCGGAACCGTGTTGCGAGCTGGGTCCGCTATCACGCGGGCCTGATTCCATGGGTGCGCTCCCGGATTGGCAAATCCGTCCCTGGCTGGCGGGCTTACGGCGATTGGTCGCATGTGCCGGCCGACGCAGATAAGAGCTATTTGCTGGATGACAAAGCGCGGATCAAAACGGGCAGCAAGGACGATGGCGAGGGATTAACCGCGGTTGCTGGCATAAACCGCATTCGGGACGCGCTTTGCAAGTTAAGGCAAGTTGTCAGGCTGGTCGGTCTTTCGGGCGTCGGCAAGACGCGGTCAGCCGAAGCCCTTTTTGACGGTGCGATTGGCGTCAACGCGCTCGATCCATCGCTTGCGATCTACACCGACATTGCCGATGAGCCGGACCCCCAACCGAAGGGCCTTGCCTCTGACCTCTGTGCGTCTGGTATCCGCGCGATCCTCGTGATCGACAATTGCCCGCCAGAGACTCACAAGCAATTGTCCGAGGTCACGCGCGCGGCGGGCGCGACGATAGGCCCCTTATTGATTGGCAGTCACTGAAAGAAACCCGCTCGGCCAGAGCCTATCGTGCCCGTGAACCGTATGGCGTGCCTCGACACTTCAATGGCCTTCGGAGGGTCATTGTTTTCAACGATGATGACCTGTCTGTCGTCGGGCATATTTGCTAGAAAATTGTAAAAGTGATCATCAAGATCACTCGTTCCTAAGTCGTCCTCGGGCCCATCAGGCTCGCGATAGGACAGCAGCGGTGAATCCAACATAACGAAACCAGGATGTGGAGTTTGGTTAGTGCGACAGTACTCCAACAGACCGATTGTAAACGCGGCCTGCGTTATAGCTCTTAGCCCTTTGCCAAACGATGTTCGGTTCTTTCCATCTATAACAAGATCGCGCATCTTCAGGTCAAAGTGCACTCGACTAACATTGGGGAAGTGCCAATGCTTCAGGATATCCAAAACCTTCGCTGCGAATTTGTCAGTGACTGAACTGGGCAACTCCACATCAGAATTGATGTCATGCAGTTCTCCGCCCTCGGCGGCAAGCCTCTGTCTACGCGCCTCATAATCGGCAAGCGTCGCATGCAGATTTAGAGCTTCTCGAACATCGCCTCGTTTATCTGAAAGATCGCTATAGGTCGCCCTCATTCGTCGAAGGTTCGGTGCAAGCACTCCCTCGATCTGTCCTGAAAGCTTATCAAGTTCACTCTCTAGACGAGGCAGACGCCTATTAAAACTCCGAGCCTCGTTCTGCAAAACCTCGATTGTAGATTTAAGTTCGGTCCGGCGGGATTTTATCTTGTCACTTTCCGCCCGCGCTGCGATGGCTACCGCTTCAACATTTCCATCACAGTCATCCTGCGGACTATGGTGTTCGGCCTCCGCACCGCACAGTGGGCATTTGCCCGTAAAGGCGGTCAACATGGTGCCCGCCTCTTCGATCGCCTCTAGTCTTCTGACGTCCGAAACATAATGTTGGTCCAGTAACGAAAACCGTTCGACGAGCGCCCCGATCTCGGCAAGCCTATTTTGCGCTTCCTCTAAGCGTCGGAGTAGCTCCCTTCGGCGTGAAGACGACTTTTTGAAGTCGTCTTCGGTCACGGACAACAAGTTGGTCTGCCTAGCGATAGAGTTTTCTAGCTTTTCCAATTGATCGTTTAATTCCTTCGGAGACCCCGCCAGCTCTTTGATCTTGCCTCGAAGCTCGTCGATGAGCTGTTCAAGTAGTGAGATTTGCCCTTCGCGGCCTTGCTCTTCCGGGCCGTCAGATTTTTCGGTCAAAAGCGAAGAATCATCGGTCCCGGTCAGCAGTAGCTTAAAGGCGCTACTATTCGCAGTGTCGGCTGTATAGTTGCCGTCCGAAAGAGGACTGCGTTGTTGAATGATTTCCTCTTCGTTCACAATGATAAGCCGCGCGAGATTGCGGAAGCTCAGGCTCTGGGTGACATTTCGTTTATTTTTCCGAAGGCGCCGATTAGACAAAGCGATTTTTGCCAATAGGAAGGATGAGAGATTTTCCGCCCTTCTATCGCTATGAGCCTCTGACAGCTGAACTCCCTCGGCTTTCGGAAGTTCGGTAGAGAACATACCCTCAAAGACCATGAAGCCACCGCCGCCGGTGCTTCGCTGAATGGTGAAGGCATCGCCCGATAGCGTTTCTATAGCCAGCAGAATTCGGTCATAGCCCACCCGCTCCGGTATGTCGCGCAGCGGCCCCCTGCCCCCTAACATGAAGTCGATGGTGTCTACGATAAACGATTTGCCTGTATTCGACGCGCCAAACACAACATTCAAGCCGGGCCCGAACGAGACCGACGACGGCAACCTTTGAGGGCCATGGAACGTAAGATGCCGCAACCGCAGTCCAAGCTCGCTCACGTGGTTGCCCCTAGGCTGCGCTCAACATGTTGGAATTCAACGACCCATTCCTCAAAAAACTGGCGCATCAACGCCTCGAATTCTGCGTCGGAGTAGCGCGCAAGGTGACGGACGAGCCAGTTGGCTCGATTTTTCAGTTCCACCGAATAGGACGAACGTAAACACTCTAAAAATACCGGGGCAAACTCGCCAGATGCATATCGAATGCCGCTAGGATGAATTTCTTGAGCAATCAGACCTCTGCTTATCATCAAGAGGATTGCATGTCGCACAATTTCACGTCGCACTTCCGTTGCAGGAGTCTGAATGGGTGCTGACGGGTGCAAGTCCTCTGGACCACCGAGCCGCTTTGTGTGTACAAGCAAATAATCCAACGCGGTAAGGCGCTGTAAATCGTACGAACTTGGATATGCCGCGCCAAGTATCGCCAGCGCGCGAACGCCCGCTTCGAGTGACCCATTGAAAGTTAGATTTTGGCGTGCGGTCATGGCTTCGTCCATTTAAGGCGATCATCATTCGCAAGCTGGTGGCAGACACCGTGCCGATCCCTTACAAAAACGGCAATACTGAGAGGGTGCGAGCTGATATGGAGTTCTTGCGCAGCCCTAGTAACCGCAAGCACGCGGCGATATCCGTCTGAGAAGTCCTCGTCACAAATGTCAACTACGCCGCGATGAAACTCTTCCTGCAAGCTCTCAAAAGTCCCCGGCTCTACCTTGTCGCGGACGAAGACCCTGAGTGACTCAGCGTGATAGAACGCCTCTCGTTGTCGGATGAAATGGTCCCGTAAGGGTGCCCAGTTTGACAGCTCATCCGGGGTGCCGATCACGGCTCCTGTGTGTTCAGAATACGCGTCAATCAATTTCTGAACGTAGATAGATTCATCAGCCGCGATTGAATCTGGGACCGCGCCGGGCAAAGGACGTTGCGGCAGCCCGCCACCAAAGCGCTGGAGGTGACATGGAGACGATCTATGTTGGTCAAGTAGCTCAATAAGACTAATCGATGTAAAAATTGAAAAGTCAAACCTATCAAAATAATCTGCAAAATCACCTTTCAGTTCGATTGTCTGTGTTGCGGTTATTTCGTTTTGGCAATGCTTTTCCCACGCCGCCGCGAGTTCATCTTTGAGCAGCCGAATATTAGAGAGAAAGTGAGTTAGCTTCGGCCCGATGCCGCGACTGGCGACAAAATAGTAAAAACGGGGCGGCAAATAGGCGCCGTCAAAGGAATGCCAAATGACCTTGCCTAGTTCGATCCAGACGTCTGTCGGTTGGAGCGGATGGTCGTAATGTTTGCACTGATAGTTGTCCCAGACGCCATTGAGCAGTTGCGGATCAGCAAATCCGGCGATGTCGATTCCTTTGTCGTTGGCGCCCGAGAAACGCTCACATCGCAGATACTTGGGCTTCAGACTGTAGAATGCCCATTCTTGAACTAGGCTCTCCCACTCGCCTGAGGAATAAGTCAGCACACGTGTAACCGGCGGCATAAATGGACCGCTTTGGAGAGTTTGAGCGGTCAAGATCGCTTCGGTGCGAGGCGGCGCAGCAATCTCTACGAAGTCGGCCTGACCTGTAGGCGCCGACAGCGCCCCAGCTCTCTCGTTGTTATGCGTGTGACCCGAATATGAATTCGAAATATCGCTCACTGAATCACCGGCAATTTTGAATTGCAACATCTTGCAGCAACCGAGAGAACTCTGGCAACCACTAACTCAATCTTAGGTCGATCGTTTTTCGCACTTTTTTAGTGCTTGATGCTGAGTTTAGGGCGGGCTCGACGCATCGAATTGCGCGAAATCATGGTCATTAACGATATCGACCCCTTTTAAAACGCGACGCCAGTTTTCAACGGAAGCCGTCGCGCCGATCTCAGCCCCGCGCTGCGGCTTTGCTCTTTTCTTGGCTCGGCATGGTCGGCACAAGTGGCGCGTCAAGATTGCCGCCCAGCGTGAGCCCTAGCAATTCGAAAACCTGGGCGCTGATTTTCTCCTGAGCCTCGCGAAGCGCCGGACCGTTCGCGATGATCAACTCGGCGATGTACTTCGCCGAGACGCCTTCGAGAGCGTGGCCCATCAAGAAGTGCGACAGCATGTCGGGAATGCCTAGCTCAACGTGCAGGGTTTTGAACGTGTGGCGCAGGCCATTGCCTGCGATGGGCAGGCCCGAGCGCGACGGCATTTGGCGGCAGCCGGGGAAGACAAGATCATCCGCGATGACTTCGCCGTGCGGCTTCTTACGGCCGACGACGCGGACCTCGCCCGGCTTCATTCCGCGAAGTCCTGTTTTGGACGATTGTCTGCGGAGGCGCGTTCACCGCAAGCAAGATGGCCGGACTGCCGCTAACGACTGCCGCTAATGCCGCTAGACTGTCCTGTAAGCCATTGATTTCGCTGGTTGGCGCTCCCTAGGGGAATCGAACCCCTGTTTCAGCCTTGAGAGAGGCGTAACGTGGACTTTGGCGGACGTCCGCGGATGTCAACAAACATAATAATATCAATTGCTTAATGCGTACACGTCCGCTATGGTCCATCTCGATCTTCTCCCGCTTATTGGAGAAAAGTTGAAGAAATTGGAGAAGCCGGATTGGCGCGCGCGGCCCGCAATTCCTCCCTCGAAACCCGAACCGCGCGCATGCGCTTGTGCATTCGCCGCACGCCGTATTTTGCAAAAATCGCGAAGGGTTTGCGGCTCGGTTACTACCGCGGCTCAATCGCGGGATCATGGGTCGCGCGTTGCTATCGCGGCGCTGGCGTCTACGCCACCGAAGCGCTTGGTGTCGCCGACGACACGTTAGAGGCCGATGGCGTCAAGGTGCTCGACTACTGGCAGGCCCAGGAGCACGCCAGGCGCTGGGGTGAGCGTCAGCGGCTGATCGCCGAGGGCATGGTGCGCGAAGGCACCTACACCGTCGCCGACGCCGTAAAGGACTATCTCGCCGAGATCACCGCCGAAAAGAGCCCGACCGCGGTGCGCGGGGCAAAGTACGTTTTCGACGCCTGGATTCTGCCGGAACTGGGAACCATCCAGCTTGAGAAGCTGACGCTGGACCGGATCACCCGCTGGCGCAACAAGCTGGCCACCCAGCCCAAGCGCGTGCGCTCCAAACTGACCGCGGCCGAGCCCGCCACCAGCGAGACCGCTGACGACGATGATGCTCGCCGGGCGCGCAAGGCCACTGCCAACCGCATCCTCACCATGTTGAAGGCGGCCCTCAACCGCGCCTTCCATGCCGATCGCGCTTCATCCGACAGCGCTTGGCGGAAGGTCAGGCCGTTCAAGCGAGTCGACGAGGCCGTGGTGCGGTATCTCAGCGCCGCGGAGGCGCGGCGGCTGGTCAGCGCCTGCCCCGAGGATTTTAAGAAGATGGTGCAGGCAGCCCTGCTCACCGGCTGCCGCTACTCCGAACTCGCCCGCCTGAAATGCGCAAACTTCAACAGCGACAGCGGCACATTGGCGATCCGCCTCAGCAAAGGAAAAATCCGCCACGTCGTGCTGACCGATGAAGCCAAGTCGTGCTTTGCCGACTGGACTGCTGATCGCGGCCCTTCCGAAAATGTGTTCCTGCGTGCCGACGGCGACGTCTGGGGCACCTCCCACCAGAAGCGGCCCCTGGATGAGGCGAGCGAGCGGGCGGGAATCTCGCCGGCGGTGAATTTCCACATCCTGCGCCACACCCATGGCTCACATCTCGCCATGAGCGGCGTGCCGATGGGCGTCGTCGCAGCACAGCTCGGCCACGCCGACACTCGCATGACCGAAAAGCATTACGCGCATCTGGCGCCGAGCTACGTCGCGCAAACGATCCGGGCGAATTTCCCAGTACTCAATCTGGCCGATCGGTCCCAAGTTGTTCCTCTGCGGAAGCGCGTCGTGATGTGATTCCACTGTACGCAGAAGCTGCGACCCGAACGTTGGTATCTGTTGGGAAGTACCAACAAAATCAGCGATTTTTGAACAGCTTTGATTGCCATTATCGCCATTTGTTCACGGTGTTTCGGTGGTCAATCGGTGGTTCTAGATCGGGACATGAGCGGACCGCCGCTGGCTCAAAATAGAAACTCATCTCATCACCGGTAATTTGAAGATCGGCGGTTGGCCGAAGAGCTAATCTTCTACGTTGCCGATGTTGACGCACTTTACGACCGTGCGCTCGCAGCGGGATACCAGCCAGCTACCGTGCCCCACGATGCCGAATGGGGTGAGCGCTTCTTCCACCTAATTGACCCCGACGGCCACGAACTCAGTTTCGCTCGCCCTATGCTCCCGGTTTCCGTCCAATAGCAGCTCGAAGCGGCCTGCCATTCCAAGAGGCGCCGGCGCCTGATGACCGCCCCGAGTGTTGGTCCCGTAGTAGCGCTGACCTATCGTGCCACCGTCGACGTGCCGGCCCGATTCCGGAACTCCAAGGCGTTGGGGCGGTGTTTGGGCTGACGCCTTCCAAATATCAATCAGGCCAGATCAACCGAACCGGCGCTATCTCAAAGTGTGGGGACGAGATGATGCGGATGATGCTCTACGAAGCGGCTCAGATCATGCTGGTGCGTTTAGCAAAGTGGTCATGGCTCAAGGCATGGGCGATGAAGATCGCCAGGCACCGCGGGATGAAAAAGGCGATCGTTGCGCTGGCGCGCCGGTTGGCCGTGATCATGCACCGCATATGGGTTGACGGCACCGAGTTCCGCTGGACCAGGGAAGTCGCGGCGGCATAAGAGCCGTTCAGGATCAAATGCGATAGGAGGACACTCGAGCTCCACCGAGCGGTGGGATGATGTCCCTCGCGGGACGATGGATGAGGTGAGTTCGTATGGCGAAGTAGTCAGCAAGACACGGTCATGGACCAAAGATACGACGTCAAAAAAATCCTAAATGAGCAGCAGAAAAAAAATAGTTTCGTCGCACCGGCACGCCTCCGGGATGGGCTGACAATTATAAGCCACCACCAAATCCAAACGTTACATCAGCTAACCCGTTTGGAATTTCTGGCAACCTTTTAGATGTGAAAGGTCTTACTCCCCCGCCAAGACCACAAGCGACTGCCACACCAACTACGCTCCCACCGCCGGGACAGCTCGGTGTGAATCCGGGCGTCACGGGGTTTCAACCACAGACTAATACGACCGCGAACAATCAGAGCTGGAGTCAAAAAGCAACAAACTGGTTCGAGTGTAAGGTGCTGAACCATTGTAGCAGTGCGTTGCTGCCCCATCATGCGATGATCAACGCTGACGTTCGTTCATCGTCGATATTGTCGGCACCGCAAGGCCAACAAAGTTACCGATTTATGCGGCGCGCGTTTCCCCGATCTGCCTAAGGTGCTTTAGTTCAAACGTCCGCAAGGCGGACGGTCGCCTTCTAATCGGAACGCTTTTCCGACTTGCGTCGATCCCTGAGTTGAATTCGTAATGCGCTCGTAAACAAACATTGGTTAGCAGTTGGCTTTTACCCGCTCGATTGCATGCCAGTGCTCATCAACCAGTTTATGCGCCGTGTCTCCGGCTTGCCGCAACAGGGTCGTTCGCGTACCTCAGAGGAAATCCCGCAGCCGGGCGAGTTCGACGATGTGTTCAGCGGACAGGACGGCACTTACTAGCGGTTCCTGCGGAGCGGTATGGATCTCATACAAATGATGCTGAGATGCAGGCTTGGACATGAACTGCCGTATACATTCGTCAAGAGTGCCATCAGCCACCAAATAGGGACTGGCACCCCACGACTTACTGATGCGCTCGTTTTTAAGTGAAGGCCATTTTCTGAGAACTGCGGGAGTATCAAAATTGATTTGAACGTCAGTATCAGCCATCCTTAACGTTTCGCCTTCTTTTTTCCGGCAGCCTTACGTCCGGCTGATGATTTTGTTTTTTTCGCTCCGGACTTTTTCGCAGCCTTCTTCGATGCTTTTGTGGCGGTCTTCTTAGCTGTTTTCTTTTTCGTGGATTTCTTCGCCGATTTTTTAGGTGCGGCTGCCTTTACGGCCGTCGTCTTCGGCAACGCTCGCTTCTTCTTAGCGGGGGCGACAAATAGCGGAGCAGGCACGGCCGCCGCGTCGGTCGCTTCCGGAATGTAGACTTGCTCGTTGGTGGTGCCAGCGACCTGAGCGGGATCGGGCACTGCCATTGACTTCATGGCGGCGGCCGAACCGGTGTTGACGATGTTCTCAACCGCGTGGTTGACCTTATCGATCATCTTCTCTATCGCTGATTTCTCCTTGTCGTCGTCCATGCCGTGGCCCTCCGTGAGAGCTTCGAGTCTATCAGGGGGGCGGGATTCGCAATACCCCCGACATCTTATCGAGAGCTGTGAAAGTCCTCAAATGGGAGGCAATAGTTCGCGCCTTGACATCACCCGCTAGAGCGCGCGGGGTCTATGCCGGAGGCGAGATGGCCGACATATCTCAATATTCGATTGTTACCTACGAGCGCAGACTGGGGTATTGGCGCGCGGCCATAACCCCCATTCGACGACCAGGCGCGTTCATTCAAGGCAAGACGATATCCAGCATCGTGACGCCGGACGATTTCGAGTCCGAACCTGACGCCAAGCTTGCAGCCGAGAAGATGATCCGGAAAATGTAGCGTTAGCGCTTCTCGTCCGCCGCTTTCAAGAGTCGGAATTGGGGAACACGCGACCGATTCCATGTTTCGAGGGTTCGCCCGCAAGTGCACTGGAAATCGTCGTGGTCGCGGGCCTCGGTCTGAACCTCAGTCCGCTCCCAAATCGCACCACAAGTGCATTTGATTTCCGTCGCCATCAATTCGAATATGCGCCCACGGGGGGAGCGATCAAGCCGAAAACCCTTATCGCCGATCATCGTCGTCGTGGCCCAGCGGCACAGTCCCCTACGGCATCCCCGCCGGGCGGGGCTGCACCGCTTTGCTATCCGAGCGACGTGACGGCGGCGATGATCGACTCCTACAGGCAGAGGCAAGCGTCGCGCTGAGATCCCCGATTCGCACACTGTCAACGGTAAAGAATCCGATCACACAACCTTGAATACTTAAAGGGGGAAACCCAATTTCTATCGGGATTCGGAGCCGCGCCCTTCGTAAGTTAGATCAAATTGCTATTCGTTAAATGGATTAGGTGATGCCGCCCGAGAAGATCGCCGAATTACGCGTGAAGCACCTCGAAATGCTACAGGGCCTCATTACGAGAATGGCGGGCTATGGCGCATCCTTCAAAAGCTACTGCATCACCGTCGCCACCGCTGTCATCGGCTTCGCTTTCACTCTGCACCGTCCGGCCGTCGCTGCCCTCGCTCTGCTTCCGGTCATCGCGTTCGGCGTAGCCGATGCTCAGTACCTGCGGGTCGAACGTCGCTTCCGCGATGTTTTCAATCTCGTCCGCAAGGAAAGCTGGGGCGAGATGCCGTCCTTCGACATCAATTTGGCAAGCGCACCGCCTCAGTCATTTTTGAGCGCTGTCACCTCATGGTCGATTGTCTGGTTCTACGCACCACTGGCAGTCGGCGTCCTCCTCGCGGTGCTAGGGGCATGGGCCTATGGCTGACAATCCGTTCCATCCGAAATACTCCTTGGGCTTGCTCGGCATGCTCACCACCCCGCCAGCACAGGAACCCGACAATCCTCTGGCACGTGCGCTCGGGCTCATCCCGGCAAAGCCAGCCTTGCCGGTCAGCCCTCTCGGCGCAGCCGCCAGTGATCTATTTCCTTACGCGACGGTGGGGAGGGCAAACCCGCCCAACAATCTAACTGGGCTTGCGTCGGTCGATTTTTTCCAGCCTTTCGGCTCACTGGCACCGCCAAGGCTTCCGGTCGCGCCACTCAAGGCCGCGGTGAAGCGCAAGGCGTTCTTCTCGTTTCATTACGACGACATCATGCGCGTGAACGTCGTCCGCAATGCATGGAAGATCGACCATCCCGACAATGCCCTCATGCGGAGTTTTCAGGACAGCAGCCTATGGGAAAGCCGTAAGCTGGAGGGTGACGATGCCGTCAAGCGTCTGATCCGAGAAGGCGTGGAATACACATCGGCCGTCTGCGTGCTGATCGGCACCGATACATGGGTGCGGCGCTGGGTGCGATATGAGATTGCGAGGGCGATCATTGACGGCCGTGGCCTTCTCGGCGTCCACCTGAACAGCATCCGGCACCATCACACCAAGACGCCGCACACGCGCGGCTACAACCCTTTCGATTACATGGCGGTCGGCAAGGTGCAGGCGGACATCTGGACATCGACTCGCTACTACCTTTTTGAGAAGCTAGTCTTGCCCAATGGCATCGGCGG
>Ga0209117_1000358_pt1 | contig 21061 bp, 15 predicted proteins | sample BlaSpr_A8_OM2_M2_FD_187978 | JGI IMG/M metagenome (GOLD analysis project Ga0209117, IMG submission 187978) | Forest soil microbial communities from Thunder Bay, Ontario, Canada - Black Spruce, Ontario site 2_A8_OM2_M2 (SPAdes) (version 2) | ecosystem: Environmental > Terrestrial > Soil > Boreal...
CCCAGCGGCTGGCATAATACACCGCACGGTCCCATTCCGCGGTGTCGTCAACGATAACCAGACATTTTGGCTTGTGACCCGTCTCGTAGCTTCGTCGCTGGGTGGTCATGCATGTCCCGATGCTGCGCCAAACCGCCGCATGCTGCCACGGCGCAGCCATCCTCGACAAGCGGCGACGTCAAAGCAGTGCGCAGCGTCAATTATGGTAGAGCGATGGGAAGTGTTCTGCTTCGACCTCGCAGCAACGAAAATGCGCCCCCTCTCCCATGGGGAGAGGGTCGGGGTGAGGGGGTACGGTCTATCGTTAGGTCCTAACCCCTCACCCGGATTGCTTCGCAATCCGACCTCTCCCGATGGGAGAGGTGAGATCGTGCTCGCGGAAAGATTCAATCGATATCAGCTCTTACGGACAAAACCGACGATGTCTTTCGTCGCTTTCATGGTCTCGGTGGCGATGGCGCGCGCCCGATCGGCGCCGTCGATCAGTATGGAATCGACGTGGCCGGGGTCCGCCACCAGCCGCTTCATCTCGGAGGCGATCGGCGACAGTCTTGCGACGCAAAGTTCGACCAGCGAGTTCTTGAAATTGGAGAACTGCCCGCCGCCGAATTCACGGAGCACGTCGGACTTGGTCCGGCCCGACAGCGCGGCAAAAATGCCGACGAGATTGTCGGCTTCGGGGCGCGCCTCGAGGCCCTTTTCCTCTGACGGTAACGGCTCCGGATCGGTCTTCGCCCTGCGGATCTTCTGCGCGATGGTGTCGGCATCGTCGGTGAGATTGATCCGTGAATTGTCGGACGCATCGGATTTCGACATCTTCTTGGTACCGTCGCGCAATGACATCACCCGCGTCGCAGGCCCCGTGATCAAGGGCTCCGGCAGGGGAAAGAACATTCCGTCATGATGACCGTGGCGGCGGATCGAGTCGCCGAAGTCGTTGTTGAACTTCTGCGCGATGTCGCGGGACAGTTCGAGGTGCTGTTTCTGGTCCTCGCCGACCGGCACGTGGGTCGCGCGATAGAGCAAAATATCGGCCGCCATCAGCACGGGATAATCATAGAGGCCGACTGAGGCGTTCTCGCGGTCCTTGCCGGCCTTTTCCTTGAACTGCGTCATGCGGTTGAGCCAGCCGACCCGCGCCACGCAATTGAAGATCCACGCCAGTTCCGCGTGTCCGGACACCTGGCTCTGGTTGAAGACGATGTGCTTTTTCGGATCGATGCCGCTGGCAATAAAGGCCGCAGTCACCTCCCTGGTATTGCGCGCGAGTTCGGCAGGTCCGCCCCAGACCGACACCGGCTGTGTCAGCGCGTGCATGTCGACCACGCAATAGAGGCAGTTGTGGGTCTCCTGCAGTTTCACGAAGTTGACGATCGCGCCGAGGTAATTGCCGAGATGCAGATTGCCCGTCGGCTGGACGCCTGAAAAAACCCGTTCAACGATCGCCATTTGTCAGCTTCCCGCGGATGTCTTTAGTTTCGCGCCGTCAAATGCCAACAGGCGCAAAGCGCCGTCACTTGCCAATAGGCGCCGTGCGCCGTCAAATGCCATGTGGGCATCAGTCGCGCAAGTCGGGGGCCGCGGTTTGTCGGACCGCGTTAACCGCTTCGTCCCAGTTGGTAACGCCGAACAGGGCCAGAAGCAGGCCGTAGATCGCCATTCCGCCTGATATCAGCATCACCAGCAGAACGGCCGGCACGACGCCATGCGTGTGCGCGGTCAGCGCCGGCACGAACCTCGCCATCAGCCATAGCAGTCCGCCCATTGCGAGGGCGGCCACCACAATGCGCGGCAGCCGCCGGCGCGCCGCGGCATCGATCGAAAATCCTGATATTGCGGCACCACGCCGGATCAACCCAAGCGCGCTGCTCCATGCCCCCACAGCGATGCCGGCGGCGATGCCGCTGGCGCCAAACAACCGGCCGAGTACCAGAGCCACAACGATCGCGACCATAAATCCCTTGAACGTCGCAAAAAGCGGCGTCAGCGTATCGCCGCGCGCGAAGAACGCCGGCGACAGCGCCTTGACCAGCACATGGGCAGGCAGGCCGAGCGCAAGCCACATCAGCGCCTGCGCGGTCGCCGCGGTATCTGCTGCGGTGAAGACGCCGTGTTCGAACAGCATCCGCACAACAGGCTCGCTCAGCACGATCAATCCCAGCGTCGCCGGCAAAGCGAGGCCAACTGCAAGTTCGAGACCGCGCGACGTGACGTATGCGACGGCGCTTCCGTCATCGCCGCGCAGCGCGCGCGTCAGTTCGGGCACCAGCACGGTGCCCATGGCGACGCCGACAATGCCGAGCGGCAGTTCGATCAGGCGGTTGGCGAAATACAGCCACGACACCGCCGATGGCGACGACGAGGCGATCACAGCTCCGGCGACGACAAGCAATTGCGGCGCGGAACTTGCGATCATGCCGGGGATCGCCTTGCCGAGAAAGCCCCGCATATCAGCGTCGAACGCGATCCGCAGCGGCATTGCGATGCCGCCGCCGCCACCGCGCAACAGCAGAATCAGTAATTGCAGGAGCCCGGCAATGCCGACCGTGGCAGCTAATATCAGTGCGGCAAAAGCCGCATCCTGTCGCCAGCCGAGCAGCGCGACCATCACCGCGATCAGCGCGATGTTGAACAAAAGCGGTGAGAAGGCCGTCAGCGTGAAGCGGGCTTGCGCGTTCATGAGCGCCATCATCACCGTGACGGGACCTGCGAAGGCGAGGTAGGGCAGCATCAGGCGGGCATCGTCGACCGCCAGTTGCAGAGTCGGATGTCCGGCAAATCCCGGCGCCAGCGCGGTAACGACAAACGGCATCAGCAGGCCGATCAGCGCCGTCGCCGCGATCAGCGCCGCGCTGACGGTGCCGAGGACCCTTCCTGCAAAAGCCGCGGCCGCCACAGTGCCTTCGGCCTCGCGCACGCGCAGCCAGGCTGGCACCAGCGCCGCGTTCAGCGCGCCCTCGGTCAACAACCTTCTCACGACATTGACCAGCTGAAACGCCACCAGGAATGCATCCGCGACCGGGCCGGTGCCGAGCAGCGCCGCAATCATGGCGTCGCGCGCGAATCCCAATAGTCGCGAGGCAAGCGTTCCCGTTGATACGGTGAGGAAGGAGCGGATCATGAGACTTCTATAATGGCGTCTATGGCGGCGTCGCTTGCTGGTGCAGGGTTGATCGTGATAGGCCGCAGCACCCTATTCAACCCGACTTGGAGCGGATTTTCCGCGCCATCGCAATCGCCGCAACAGGATTGATGGATGACAGAAGCGAAATACGACGTTCTCGGGATCGGCAATGCGATTTTCGATGTGTTGGTGCAGACCGATGAGGGCTTTCTTGCCGCGCACGGCATGACCAAGGGCGGCATGGCGCTGATCGACGAGGCCCGCGCTGCGTCGATCTACCGGGATATGGGGCCTGCCGTGGAAATGTCGGGCGGCTCGGCCGCAAACACCATTGTCGGTGTCGCCAATTTGGGAGCACGCGCGGCCTATGTCGGCAAGGTCAGGGATGACCAGATCGGCCGTCTTTACACCCACGACATCCGCGCAGCAGGGGTCGCGTTCGAGACCAGGCCCGCGTCGGATGGCCCCGCTACCGGCTGTTCCTACATCCTGGTGACGCCGGACGGCGAGCGCACCATGAACACTTATCTCGGCGCGGCGCAGGAGCTGATGCCCGGCGATATCGACGCCGCCCAGGTCGCGGCCTCCGCGATCATTTATCTGGAAGGTTATCTCTGGGATCCGAAGAGTGCCAAAGAGGCTTTCGTGAAGGCCTCGACCATCGCCCATGAGGCGGGCCGCCAGGTCGCGCTGACGCTGTCGGATTCGTTTTGCGTGGATCGCTATCGCGGCGAATTTCTCGACCTGATGCGCAGCGGCACCGTCGATCTGGTTTTCGCCAACGAGGCCGAATTGCACTCGCTCTACCAGACATCGGATTTCGACACGGCGCTGAAGCAGTTGCGCGCCGATGCGAAACTCGGCGTCGTTACCCGCAGCGAGAAAGGTTGCGTCGTCGCAGCAACGGACGGCGTCATCGCGGTGCCGGCGTTTCCGATCGACAAAATGGTGGACACCACCGGCGCCGGCGACCTGTTCGCCGCCGGTTTCCTGTTCGGCCTGGTGCGCGGCGCCGGTCACGAAAAGGCCGGACGGTTAGGCGCACTCGCCGCGGCTGAAATCATTCAGCACATCGGCGCGCGGCCGCAGACGTCGCTGAAGGAATTGGCGCAGCAGAGCGGGTTGCAGGTGTAGGTATCGTCATCCTGAGGTGCGAGCCGACGGCGCATTTGCGCCGTCGGCGAGCCATCGAAGGATGGATGCATCGCGATCGAAGCCGTCATCCTGAGATGGCGCTTCGCGCCTCCTCAGGATGACGGCTTCTCCTTGCGCGTCCCTTCGTTACGCCGCCTTTTGGCCCGCCGCATCGAGCCCGGCATAGACGCCGCGCTCGAAGCCTGCGAACGCTTCCACGCACTTCTTGTCCACGAACGGCAGCACCTGCATCAGGATCACACCGGTGACGTCACGCGACGGGTCGATCCAGTAATAGGTATTGGCAAGCCCTGCCCAGGCGAGGCTGCCGGGGCTGCGGCCCTCGGGCGTCTTGGCGGTATTGATGAGGAAGCTGAGCCCCCATTTCTTTGCCATGCCGGGGTAAAGATCGACATCGTTGGTGGCGAACGCGACCGCCGACGTCATCTTGGTCATGGTGAGTTCGCCGATGTGGTTCTGTCCCATCATCGCAACCGTCTCTGGCTTCAGCACTTGGTTGCCGTTGCCGCGGCCCTTGTTGAGGATCATCTGGGTGAATTTGATGTAATCGCCCGCGGTGCCGTAGAGGCCGCCGCCCCCCATGTGAAACTCCGGATCCTGATCGAGTTCGAACGGGATCGGCGCCAAAGATCCATCCTCGCCACGCGCATGCATGGCGACGAGGCGTTGACGCTGCGCGTCGCCGATCTTGAAGCCGGTGTCGGTCATGCCGAGGGGCGTGAACAGATGGTCGCGCAGATAGGCGTCGAGCCGCTTGCCGCTCACGGCCTCGACCGCCTTGCCGACGAAATCGATATTGGTGCCGTATTCCCAGCGCGTGCCGGGGTCCGTCATGATCGGCGTCTTAAGGGCGTCGTTCTTGCAACTGGTGACGGTCGGCAGCCCCGTCTTTTCCAGATACTGCACCATATCGCCGTTCCACATGTCGTAGCAGAAGCCGGCGGTGTGGGTCATGAGATGGCGCAGCGTGATCGGGTTTTTCGCGGGCCGCAGTTGCGGCGTGCCATCGGCGGCGAAACCTTCAAGCACCTGGGGTGAAGCCAAATCCGGCAGCACCTTGCCGATCGGCGCGTCAAGCGAGAGCTTGCCTTGCTCGACCAGTTGCATGCCGGCCGCTGCTGTGATCGCCTTTGACATGGAGGCGATCCAGAACACGCTGTCTGTCGTCATGGCATCGTCTTTGGACAGGTCGCGTTTGCCGTACGCGCCCTGATAGATCACCTCTTTGCTATTGGCGGCCATTGCGACCACGCCGGGAATCTCCCTGGCGTCGCTTTTCTGGCGCAGCACTTGATCGATTTGAGATTTGCTTTGCATGGGTCATCTCCCGTTTTATTTTTTGAAGCGGCCGATCTTCCTCCCGGGCGTCTGTTCCCGCAAGCGTGAGCGGCATGGGGTGGCCGGTCGCGATCTCGTGATCGTTGGCGGGGCGGGAGAGGCTGAACTGCAACGCCCGACATAATTTGCGGTGGATTGGCCTCCATTACCGATGACCTGCCGGCCTATCGGCGGTATCTTTGAGATACTGAATCCGGAACCGATTTTGTAATAAAGCGTTCAGATCGCAGTACAAACGGTGCTTTCGACTGAATGATTTGATTAAAATGATTGCGGCTTTCGTTGCCGCGAGGGGACGGCAATGATTTCGACCTGGAGCGAATGGAAACGGTATCCGAGGGCCGGGCGCGGCGGAAATATCGAAGCGCCGATCACCCCGGGCATCTACGAAGTCCGTTATGCGGCTACGGGTGCACTGCACTCGTTCGGCGCGGTCGATAATGTCGCCCAGGCGCTCTCGCTCCTGCCGGTCGGTTCCAAATCATGGTTCGGGCGGCGCGAACCGGCTGAAACGGCCGATCTCGAATATCGCACTTGTGCGACCTCCTCGAAGGCAGACGCCAAGGCCGCGGCGGAGCGCATGATCGGCCGCCGCGAAACCTATATGAGTGGCGCGGCCTGATTTGACACTGTCATTCCGGGGCGGTGCGAAGCATCGAACCCGGAATCTTGGGATTCCCCGATGTGCAATTGCACATCTGAGGTCTGGTCCTTCGGACCATCCCGGAATGACGAGCATTAGCCCCCATGGAACGCCGGCTGGCCCTTTAAAATTGCTTGAAACCGCAGTTCGCTCGCGGTCGATGCATCGCGGCCTGTTTGAGCCTATACTTTGAGCCTATACTTAGGCTGAAGGCCAAGAAACGTCTCCGAGAAAACCCCGAGAAACCCCAAGGAAAATCCGAGGAGTAACGCCATGTCCCCGACTGCTGCTGCACGCACTTCGCAAGCCTCCGCACCATCGCTGCGCGACCGTCTGAAAGATCCGTCGCTGCTGCGCGACCGCTGCTATATCGACGGCGCCTGGGTCGGCACTCCCGTCAATCCCGTGACCAATCCGGTCAACGGCGTCGAACTTGCGAAGGTGCCGAAGATGAGTACGGCGGAAGCAACGCAAGCCGTGGAAGCCGCCGAGCGCGCGTTTCCAGGCTGGGCCAAGCTCACCGCCAAGCAGCGCTCCAATATCTTGCGCAAATGGTTCGATCTGATCATCGCCAACCGCGAAGATCTGGCGCTGATCCTGACCTCGGAGCAGGGCAAGCCGCTGGCGGAAGCGCTCGGCGAAGTCGACATCGGCGGCGCCTATGTCGAGTTCTTCGCCGAAGAGGCCCGGCGTGTCTATGGCGAAACCATTCCGACGCAGCGGCCGGATGCGCGGCTGCTCGCCATCCGCCAGCCGATCGGCGTCTGCGGCGCGATCACGCCGTGGAATTTTCCCTGTTCGATGATCACCCGCAAGGTATCGCCGGCGCTGGCCGCCGGCTGCACGGTGGTCTTGAAACCCGCCAATGAGACGCCGCTCACCGCGCTGGCGCTGGTGGCGCTGGCGGAGAAGGCCGGCGTGCCCAAGGGCGTGTTCAACATCCTCACCGGCAATTCGTCTGCGATCGGCAAGGTTTTGTGCGAGCATCCCGCGGTGCGCTTCGTCGGCTTTACCGGATCGACCGAGGTCGGAAAGATTCTGTATCAGCAGGCCGCGGTCGGGGTGAAGAAGCTCGGACTCGAACTTGGCGGCAACGCGCCCTTCGTGGTGTTCGACGACGCCGATATCGACGCCGCAGTTGATGGTGCGATGGTCTCGAAATATCGCAACATGGGCCAGACCTGTGTCTGCGCCAACCGCATCTACGCCCAGGACAAGATCTACGATCAGTTCGTGGAGAAGCTCTCGAAGAAAGTTGCCGCGATGAAAATCGGCGACGGCACGGAAGCCGGCGTGATGCAGGGGCCGCTGATCAATATGGCCGCGGTCGACAAGGTGGAGAAGCACATCGCCGACGCCGTCAAGCACGGTGCCAAGGTCGTCACCGGGGGAAAACGCCATTCGCTCGGCGGCACCTTCTTCGAGCCGACGGTGCTGTCCAACGTCGCGCCCGATGCGCTGGTGTCTCAGGAGGAAACGTTTGGGCCGCTGGCGCCGGTGTTCCGTTTCAAGGACGAGGCCGACGTGATCGCGATGTGCAACAATTCGCCGTTCGGGCTTGCCTCGTATTTCTATTCGCGCGATCTCGGCCGGGTCTGGCGGGTGGCTGAAGCGCTGGAGTCCGGCATGGTCGGCGTCAACACCGGATTGATTACCACCGAAGTGGCGCCGTTCGGCGGCGTCAAGGAGAGCGGCCTGGGGCGCGAAGGCTCGCATCACGGCATGGAAGAATATGTCGAGATCAAATATGTGATGATGGCGGGGATTTAGGCCATCTCTATCGCGTCATCCTGAGGTGCGAGCCCCGCTTGCGGCGAGCCTCGAAGGATGCGGTGTTGCTGTCATCCTTCGAGGCGCGCAACAAAGAGCGCCCACCTCAGGATGACGGCAGCTTTTTGACGGTATTACCTCCGCAGCACCGCGATCATGCGATTGGCAAATGTGAGCCGCTCGGCCATGACAGAGACGAAATAGGTCAACAGTCTTTGTCCGAGCGCCGGATCGTCTTCTTTAATCGCCTCGAATTGATCGGCGCTTAGAACATACAGTATGCTCGCGACTTCGGCCTGGATGGTGGCGTTGCGCGGCGCACGCGAGACGAGGCCCATCTCGCCGATGGTCGTATAGCGGCCGAGGCTTCTTACCCGCGTGGTGCGGCCTTGATCCGCCGGAATCATGATCCCGACCCGTCCGTCCAGAATGAAATGCATCGAATCGGCCGGATCGCCGGCGCGGACGATGGTCTCGCCGGCGTCGACCTCGAGGCGCTGGCAGCGATTGATCAGCGCCGCGGCGTCATGCTCGGCCCCGAGAATCTGGGTGAACCAGTCGCGCAACGAGGCCTCTTCCTGCTCGAGGCCCTGATGTTGCGCAATGATCGCGTTCTCGCACCACTCCAGCGCATGATCCAGTTCGGACACGATGCTGACTTCATCCGAGATGAATTCGCTCGATCGCAAGGCCTTCTCGGCCGCGGATGGAAGATGCACCAGCATCAGTTTGATGCCCCGGTCATGGGCCGTCCGCTTGATCTGGGCAAAACTGTAAGCCGCCGAGGAATCGATCCCGGTGACAAGCTTGAAGTCGAATACCAGAAACCGGCACTCCGGATGACGCGCGAGAAGCGCCTTGACGTGCTGGTAAAGCCGGTTGGCCGAACCGAAGAACAGATAACTCTGCAGGTTCAGGCCCTGGATCTTGCCGCCGTGCGCGGCAAGCACGGCCTGATCGTCGCGCGAGCGGTCCAGCGAACTGCGATATTCCGAACCGTCGAAGCTGTATTTGATGGAATCGATCCTGGCGGCGCTCAGCGCGAATGTCGCACAGCCGATCACGGTGCCGATCAGGACGCCCGCCACAAAACCCCACTGCACGATGATGACGATGATCGCCAGCAATGACAGATACTCCGAGATCGAGAGCCGCCGTCGCGACTCGACGATCCATTTGTGGAGTTGATCTGCTCCCAGATAGATCAAGAGGCCGCCGAGAACGAATTTCGGCATGTAGCCGAGGAGCATGGGAGCAACGGCCAGCATCAGCGCGGAAATCGCGGCGACGGTCAGGCCGGACAGGCGACCGGTCCCGCCGCTGTTGAAGTTCAGCACGGTGCGGCTGATGGAAATACAGCCTGTATAGCCCCCGAATGCGCCTGACAGGATATTGGCGATGCCGGTGACGTTTAATTCCCGTTCGAGATTGGCTTCGCGTTGCAACGCGACTTCGATTCCCGTGGTGTTGAACAATGTGCTGGTCGCCGTCACAAATATGACTGCGATCAGGTTACCTAACAGGTCCGGTACAGCGTACCAGGGATAGCCGCTGATTACATTCGCGCTCCACGGCAACATAAAGGAAATGCGCGGCGGGGGTAGAAAGGTCCAGCCCGAGGCCTGTGCCTCTGCCAATGATATACCGGCAAACCAGAACGCGGTGTGCGCGGCAATCACGCCGCCGATGAGAATGACCGGCAGTCCAAACGAACTGCGGGAGCGATGCCAGGTCAGGTACAGGACCAGGGCCATGGCGCAGGCCGCCGCCAGTTCGTATAGCGTCAGAAGGTTTGTGAATTGATCGAGCGTCGCAAATTGAAGGCGCTGCCCCGTGATGACGCGAATCGCGCCGAGAACGAGCAGGTAGCCGGTCGCGCCGAGAAATCCGCCGACCACCGGGTAAGGCACATAGCGAATCGCGCGGCCCATCCGCGTCACCCCGAAACCGCAGAGCACGATGCCGGTCGCGACGGCCGAAAGGCCAAGCGTGATGAGAACCGGAGCCAGCATCGGAGCCGTCGGATCGGTCGCCGCCATTCGCTCGACCAGCGATGACGCCAATATTCCCGTCATGGCTGCGGTGGAACTCTCCGGACCGCCGACCGCGAACGGTAATGAGCTTCCGAGCACGATGACGGTGGCGAGAACGGCCGATGAAATGAAGGTAGCGGCGACGCCGTAGGACAGATAGGGCGCCAGGGGTCCTGCGAAGATCAACAGCGCGTAAGACAGGCCGAACGTAACGGTCAGAACGCTGGCGGCGCTGCCGCCGAGAACGTCATTAAGCGCTGTACGGAGCCTCGGACCGAAATTGACCGATCGACTGACCACGCGCGAGTTTGTCCCACCAACCATGGCCAGTGGTAGACGACTGCATCACATGGGGACAAGAAAATTTTTGTGACAGGTCTGGAGCCGCGGAATCCGCGCTTAACCCATCAGCCGTCGTCCCGGCGAACGCCGGGACCCAGACGCCGTGTCGCTGCCGATAGACCGATGCGGTCGATACGTTTCTTCACTACGAATGCCGGTGGCTATGGGTCCCGGCGTTCGCCGGGACGACGAGAATTTATTAACCCGGTTGGCTCCCGCCGAACGCGCCATGACGTCCCACGCCGGACGCAAAGCGTGCCGCGCCGGACAGCGTTTCGCCGGATGCAATGACCCCGAGCCCGCCGCGCATTTCGTTGGCGATGGCGTCTTCCTCTTCAAGGTCCCACTGCCGCAACGCCGACAGCCGGTCGGCGCGCAGGCAGGTTTGCGGAAAGCGGGCAATATCATGGGCCAGCGCAATCGCCTGCGCGCGGGCCTCCCCTTTGGGCACGAGACGGTTGGCAAGGCCCATGCGCAGCGCTTCGGCGCCCCCGACCGGGCGGCCGGTCAGAATAAGATCGATCGCCTGCGAATGGCCGATCAATCGCGGCAGCCGGATGGTGCCGAGATCGATCAGCGGCACGCCGAAGCGGCGACAGAAGATGCCGAAGGTGGCGTCCTCGGCGACGACGCGCATATCCGCCCACAGCGCCAACTCCATTTCGCCGGCCACGGCAAAACCTTCCACTGCTGCGATCACGGGTTTTGTCAGGCGCAGACGGCTCGGCCCCATCGGCGCGATCGAGTCGTGACCGCCGATCTCGCGCTTCTTGTTGGGATCGCCCGTTGCCACCGCCTTGAGATCGGCGCCGGCGCAGAAATAGCCGCCTGTGCCGGTAAACACCGCAACCGACGCCCCGGCGTCGGCGTCGAAGGCCAAAAATGCGTCGAACAGTTTTCGCGCCGTCGCGCCGTCGACGGCATTACGGCAATGCGGACGGTTGATGGAAACGATCGTCACCGGTCCATCGCGTTCGACAAGTACGCTATCGGCGTCGGTCATGTCTGTCCTCCCGGTCGTGTTTCTCCTCGGTGATCATTCCGGCGCGATGCAAAACATCATCCCGGAATAACGGCGTTAGACTGTGAGCTCATTGCCGGTGACGCGGCGATAGCTTTCGAGATAGCGCTTGCTGGTGGCGTCCACCACGCTTGTCGGCAAAACGGGCGCCGGTGCTTCGCCGTTCCAGCGGCCGGCGCGGCGCTCCGCGTCGAGATAATCGCGCAGCGGCTGCTTGTCGAAGCTCGGCTGCGGCTGGCCGGCCTTGTAGACATCCGCTGCCCAGAACCGCGAACTGTCGGGGGTCATCACCTCGTCGATCAGGATGATACGTCCATCGCCATCCCGGCCGAATTCGAACTTGGTGTCGGCGATCATAATGCCCTGGTCGCGGCTGATTTTTTCGCCGAGCGCATAGACCGCGCGGGTCATGCCCTCCAGCGTAGACGCCACGTCGCCGCCCAGGATCTCGCGCATGCGCGCGATCGTGATGTTCTCGTCGTGGCCGGTTTCGGCCTTGGTCGCCGGGCTGAAGATCGCGGGCTCCAGCTTGCCGCTTTCCAGAAGGCCGGGCGGAAGCTTCTCGCCCGCCAGCGTGCCCTGGGCTGCATATTCCTTCCAGGCCGAGCCCGAGAGATAGCCGCGGATCACGCATTCGATCGGAAACACTTTTGTGCGCCGGCACAGCATCGCGCGCCCGGCGAGCGAGGCGCGATGGCCTTGCAGCGCGGGTACTTCCTTGATGATTGTATCGGCATCGGCGCTGATCATGTGATGCGGCACCACGCCTTTGAGCTCATTGAACCACCACGCGCTGATCTGGGTCAGCACCGCGCCCTTCATCGGGATGGTCTCGGCCATCACAATGTCGAAGGCGCTGATGCGATCGGTGGTCAAGAGCAGCACGCGGTCGTCGCCCACGGCATAGATATCGCGGACCTTGCCGCGCCCGATCCGTGGGAGGGGCAGGTCGCTGGTGAGCATCGTGGTCATGGGCAAACTTTCAATAAGGCGCCATCGCGCGGAGACGCGGGCGGCAAAGACGGGATGGGGAATGGCTCACTCCGGCAGCGGAATGAACTCGTGTTCGTTGGGGACGTGCGCAAAGCGGCCGCTCTTCCAGTCTTGTTTGGCCTGCTCGATCCGCTCCTTGCTGGAGGAGACAAAATTCCACCAGATATGGCGCGGACCTTCCAGCGCATCGCCGCCCAGAAACATCATTCGCGTCGGCTTCATCGCCTTTACCGTAATGCGATCGCCGGGCCGAAAGATCAACAGCCGCGGCCCCTCAAAGCGGTCGCCTGCGATTTCGACCTCGCCGTCGACCAAATAGATGGCGCGCTCTTCATGGTCGGGGTCGAGCGGCACGCTGACGCCTTGCTTGGCGGTCACCTCGGTGTAGAACCACGGCGACACCATCGCGACCGGCGATTTGACGCCAAACGCGCTTCCGGCGATGATTCGCGCGGTGAAGCCGCGATCTCCTGCCGTCGGCAGATCGGCGGCCGCGTAATGCTGGAACGACGGCGCGATTTCTTCGGAGCCGGCGGGAAGTGCAATCCAGCTCTGCAGGCCCAGCATCTGCTGGCCGCTCTTTCGCTGCAGGTCCGGCGTCCGCTCGGAATGGGCGATGCCGCGGCCGGCCGTCATCAGATTCATCGCACCGGGCTGGATTTCCTGGATGTTGCCCTCGCTGTCGCGGTGCATGATGCTGCCGTCGAACAGATAGGTGACGGTGGCAAGCCCGATATGCGGATGCGGGCGCACATCCATGCCCTTGCCGGACATGAACTGCACCGGTCCGAAATGATCGAAGAAGATGAAGGGGCCGACCATCTGGCGCTTGCCGTGCGGCAGTGCGCGCCGCACCTCAAATCCGTCGCCGAGGTCGCGGGTGCGCGGCACGATGACCAGTTCGAGCGCGTCGCAGGATTTGATGTCGCCGAGCACGGGATCGTTGTCGGGAAGCCAGCTCATGATGTCTCTCGAATTTCAGGTGATTGCGGCGAACATTATCCCGCGCCATCGATGCACTGGCAATAAGCCATCTTGTGAGGAGCGCCACTGTTCCCTGGCAACTGCCGGCGGCAGAGAAGGTGGCCGGAATATAGAACTGCGATTTTGTAACAATGTTCGTCATGCCCGGGACAAGCCCGGCCGTGACGGCAAAGAACGATAGATTGCGTCGTTAAAAAATCGAGGAAACTGATGATTGCTCCCCTCAAGCCAGGCGTTACACTCGCCCAACCCGACAGCCCGGTCATCGAGACCGAGCGTCTAAAGCTGCGGCCATGGCGCGGCGCAGACATCGCGGCGAACACGGCGATGCTATCCGATCCCGGTACCGCGCGATACATCACCGCCGACGGAAAACCCGTCACCGAGGAGTTGGTCGGGTGGCGCAACGCGGCCATCATGGCCGGGCATTGGGTGCTGCATGGCATCGGCATGTTTGTGGTCGAGGAAAAATCAACCGGCAAATTCGTCGGGCGAGTTGGCCCCTGGTTTCCGCCGGGCTGGCCGGGCTTTGAAGTCGGCTGGGGCATCGCCAGGGAGTTTCGCGGCAAGGGCTATGCTGTCGAGGCGGCGCGGGCGTCGATCAACTGGTCCTTCGCGACCTTCGAGATCGATCGAATCCTCCACTGCATCGACCGCGAAAACACAGCATCGCAGGCCGTGGCACGGCGGCTCGGGGCCGAAAATGAGCGCGAGATCGACCTGTTCGGCCATGTCGCGGATGTCTGGGTGACGTCGCGCGATATCTGGACGGCGCAACTCAAGGCCTAAAGTCGGCGCCCCTACTGCCGTCCGAGATGCGTGGCGGTCGCGACGCGATCGAAGCGCTCCAATGAAAGGATCGCATCCGCAAGCTGATCGGCGCGGCCATTGAGCACCGGGCGGGCGAGGGTCAGGAATTTCTGCGCCATCGCCTGTGCGTCCGGGAACGAATTCGGCTCGCCCGAGGGGTCGGCATAGAGCCGTTCATGCACGCCGTCGTCGGTGGTGATGCTCACGCGCGCGCCGAACGGATGACTGCGGCCGATTTCAAGGCGATCGTCCTGCACCACGTCGAATTTGTCGGCGAGGGCGTCCACCGCAGCGTCGCCAAGCCGCTCGTAATCGTCCCAGCCGAAGCGGCCCTGATCCAGCGCGACAGCGCCGGTGAAGAACATCGAGAACTGTCCGCCGACGATAGAGGTCGGATGCCGCTTGGTGGCGGCGTCGCCGGTCAGCGTGATGCCGTTGCGATGCAGGCCGATCTCGACGCGTTTGATCTGGTCCGGCGTCAGATTGTGCTCCCGGCGCATCGCAATCAGCGCATCGAGTGCGGCATGGGTATAGCGGCAGCTGGGATAGGGCTTTACGCCGATCTTCATGGTCTCGTAGGTTTCGCCGAGGCCCGCGACCGCCTTGTCGGGGTGGGCGTCGTCGCTGTAGCCGACCAAGAGGCCATGCTTGCCCTCGACCGATTCGGATGCGCCGACAAAATCGTTGCGCGCCAGCGTGGCTGCGATCACGCCGTTCATCGCGGCGGCGCCGACCTGGTAACGCTTGTTCCAGGCGCCGTTGACGAGGAACTGCAGCGAGCCCGCGGCCTGGCTGCCGGAGACGCCGAACGCGGCGATGATCTGTTGTTTCGACAGCCCGAACAGCTTTGCCGCGGCGGCCGCTGCGCCATAGGTGCCGGCGGTGGCGGTGGGATGAAAGCCGCGCGCATAATGCGAAGTGGGATCGAGGGCGTTGCCGAGCCGGCAGCACACCTCATAGCCCGCCACAATCGCGGTCAAGACATCCCGGCCCGATGCGCCCGTGAGTTCGCCGACCGCGAATGCGGCCGGCACCACCGGCGCGCTTGGATGCAGCGATGAATCCGCGTGCGTGTCGTCGAAATCGAGGGAATGGCCGAGCGCGCCGTTGAGCAAGGCCGCGACCGCCGGCGTCCAGGTCTTGGCATCGCCGAACACCGTGGATTCGCCGCTGCCGTCGAGCGCCAACGCCTCCAGCATCTTGAGCAGCGAAGGCGTGGATTCCGCATCGCGCCGAGCCCGGATGGCGCTGCCGAGAAAATCCAGCGTCAGCACCTTGGCGCGTTCCAGCACTTGCCGCGGGATATCCTCGAATTTCAGGTTCGCGACATAGGAGGCGAGCGTTGCGGTTTCATCGGCCATCGTGTTTCCTCGCTGTTATTGCACAGGGTAGGCGGGCTGATTCCGGGTTTCAAGCCGCCTGCGGGCGGTGGGCAGCAGCCATGCCTAATGTCGTTTACATGCCAATGTCGTTTATAAGTGGCTTCGTCTGTAACATTTCCGGAACGGGGCGCATGATCGCTTTCCTAAAACGCCTGGCCGGGTTGGTGCGGTCCCGGAAGGCGCAACTGGCCCTGGCTGTCAGGGTCACCGTGGCGGCCTTCGGCGCGCTGGCGATCGCGCTGGCGTTACATCTGATGTTGCCGCTATGGGCCGTGCTGACGTCCCTCATCGTAACCCAGATGAGCGTCGGCCGGTCGCTAAAGGCGACCCGCGATTATATGTTCGGGACGGTGGGTGGCGCGATATATGGCGGTGCCCTCGCGGTGCTGGTTCCGCATTCGGGGGAAGGTGCATTGCTTGCGTTGCTGGTGCTGGCGGTCGCGCCGCTGGCCTTCATTGCAGCCATCAATCCCAGCCTGAACGCAGCCACGGTCACCGCTGTCATCGTGCTGGTGGTCCCGACGTTGAGCCATGCCAATCCTCTCGATTCCGCGATCGATCGCGTTCTCGAGGTCATGGTCGGCGCGTTCACCGGGCTTTCGGTGTCTTTCTTCGTGCTGCCGTCGCGGGCGCACGGTCAGATCCGCGTCAGCGCCGCGCGGGCACTCGAAGTGATGGCCGCGGCGCTCTCCGAATTGTTGGCGGGCCTGACGCGCGGGCTCGACAACGACGCATCGCACGCGATTCAGGATGGCATCGGCACGGCGCTGGTCGGGTTGAATGCGACCGGCGCGGAAGCTGAGCGCGAGCGCGCGGCGCATCTGTCTTCGGGTCCCGACACCGGTCCGCTGCTGCGGACCACCCTGCGGCTGCGCCACGACCTCGTGATGGTCGGGCGGGCAAGCGTGGTGCCGCTGCCGTCCGATCTGCAGGCGCGGCTCGCGGCGCCGCTGGCCAAAGTCAGCGATGCGATCGTCGCCTATCTGCATTCCGTTGCCGCGGTATTGCGAACCGGTGCCGGTTCTCCGGAGACCTCGCCGATCGATGGGGCTCTGCAGGGCTATGCCGCTGAAATCGCAGTGATACGCAGCGAAGGCCTGACGCGCGGCCTGCCCGGCGATGTGGCGGAGCGTTTTTTCGTGCTGGGATTTGCGCTGGAGCAAATGCGGCTGAATCTGAAGGACCTGGAGCGCTGCGTTGCAGAGTGGTCCGAAACGCCGCCGGTGTCGACACTCGGCGCGGAGGATTAGGCCGGTACTAGAGCGTGATCTCAGGCTGCAACCTGCTGCAGCATGTTGCGGACGATGAGCCGGTGAAATGGCAGGATGATCGCGAGATAGACCCTGCCGAGCAGATTGTGCGTCAGCACCAATGTGGTTGCGGTGACACACCGGCCTTGGCCCATGATTGCGACGTCAACCACGACACGAAAATCCAGATGGCTGTCGTTGAAGCCGGCAACAAGCCGGCTGGGCGTTTGGCTCACAATCGGAAATATCCCGATGACATCGGAGGCGCCGGTTCCGTTCGGCCCGCCGGTTTTCAGGCCAAAGGGCGCCACCAGAAAATTGCGCAAGGCCAGCAGCACTTCGACCCATCGCGGCGACCGACCCAGCATCCGCTCCGCCGCACGACGCGCATCGAGCCCGGCATTGTCGATCGCGATGCCGTAGGCATCGATGAACTGCGCTCCGGCCAAAAGCGTATCGACGTCAACCTCAGGTTCGACTTCGCAGACTTTCATGGCCGGCCCTAGCATTAGCGGAGCGTAACACACTCGCGGCTGATCGCGGTGGGCCAATTCGATCAGTTCATATGGACGATGCGGGCAAATTCGAGATGCTTTGCAAGCAACCGAAAGCGCAAGATGAGAAGAATGGCATAAATGGCAGTCCCGCAGGACAGCCCGAACCAGACGCCGATTGCGCCGAATCCGGCACCAAAGGCGAGCCAATATGCAGCGGGGAAACCGATCAGCCAGTAACTGATCGCGGCAAACAGCAATGGTATCTGCGTGTCATTCATGCCGCGAAGCGCGCCGGCGGCGACCGTCTGGATACCGTCGGCGACAAAGAACGTCGCGCCGACCATCAAAAGGGTCGTGGTGAGCTCGATGACGGCGCTCCCGTTCGCGGTCGCTTCGCCGAAGAAGAATCGCGCGATCGCGAATCGGCCGAGGATCACCGTCAGCGTCATGGCGGACACGAAAGCAATTCCAAGCAGCGTTGCGACGAAGCCCGCACGTTTGACCGCCGCTGCGTCATTGCGCCCGACCGCGTGCCCGACCCGGACGGTGGCTGCTATCCCGATGCCGAACGGAACCATGAACAGGATGGCCGTCACCTGCAAAGCAATCTGATGCGCCGCCAGCGCCGTCGTGCTGATCAGGCCCATCAGAAGCGCCGCCGCGGCGAACAGACCATACTCCAGCAGGAATGCGACGGAGATCGGAGCGCCGATGACGATCAGTTGCCGCATCAGCGCCCAGTCGATGCGCCAAATGCGTCCAAGTACATGGTACTTCCTGAATGGCCGGCGGCCATGCGCAAACCAGAGGCCGGCCAGAAACATCCCGAAATTGACGGTCGTGGTGGCGAGGCCGGCGCCGAACAGCTCCAGCCGCGGCAGGCCTAACTTGCCATGAATCAGCAGATAGACCAGCACGGCATTGGCCGGGATGGCGGCAAGCGTGATCCATAGTCCCGGCTCCGGCCGGTTGACCGCACCCATGAAGCCGCGGATCGCCAGGAACCACAGCGCCGGCGTGATACCCCACGCGAGCCCCAGCAGATATCGTTGCGCGAGATGTGCGGTCGCGGGAGCCTGACCGAGCAACAACAGGATCTGTTCGCCGTAGAGCGGAAGCATCATCATCGGCAGCGAAATCAGCAGCGCGGCCCATAGCCCGACGCGAAGCGCTCGCCGCACCAGGCGCGGATTGCGGGCGCCGAACGCCTGCGCGGCAAGCGGCGCCACGGCGGACATCAGCCCCATTCCGAAGGTGAAAGTGATAAAGAAGACCGTGTGCGCCAGTGCGGCCGCCGCAACGGCCTCGTCCCCGAGGCGCCCGATCAGGGCAAGATCGGTGGTCATCATCGCAATCTGCCCAAGCTGCGTCAGCGCGATGGGTACAGCGAGCTTGAGCGTTTCGGTCAGTTCGACGGCGAGGTGCTTACCAGACGCGGCGATCAGTCCTCGCTCGATTCTAACAAGGAATGTCATAGGGCGACACTAGACCGTAGGATGGGCAAAGCGAAGCGTGCCCACCGTTGGTCGTGCGAGGCGGCGCGTCACACCTGTCTGAGTGAAAGGGTGGTGGGCACGGCGCTAAGACGCGCCTTTGCCCACGCTACACACCTACTTGAAGCTGTGTGCTCACACATCCACATTGGCGCTGAGCGAATTGTCCTGGATGAATTCGCGGCGCGGTTCGACTACATCGCCCATCAGCTTGGTGAAGATGTCGTCGGCCTCGTCGACCTCCTTGATCTTCACCTGCAAGAGCGAGCGCTCGTTGGTGTCGAGCGTGGTTTCCCAGAGCTGGCCCGGGTTCATTTCGCCGAGGCCTTTGTAGCGCTGCAGCTTTACGCCCTCGCGGCCGGCGTCGGTCACCGCCTCGAACAGGCTGACCGGGCCGTGGATCGGGGTTTCCTTGTCCTTCCGGCGCAACAGGCCGGGGCGCGGATAGGCTTCCTGCAATTTTGCTGCGTATTCGTCGAGCTTGCGGGCGTCGGCGGAGCCGAGCAGCGCGTCGTCGATGATGGCGGCGTCCTTGACGCCGCGCACGGTGCGCTCGAACAGGAAACCTTCGCCCTCGGTGAAGCGCCCGGTCCAGCCGCGCTCGACTTCATCGGCCAGTGCGTCGAGCCGTCGCGCGATATAGTCTGCGGCGGCGTTGGCGGTGGCGACATCGCCGGTGATTTTAGGGTTGAGCACGCCGGCGATCGCGGCCTGCTCGATCACCCTGCGGCTATAGCGGCTGTGCAGATTGTGCAGCGTGCCGCGGATTACACGGGCGTCCTCCACCAGCGCCTGCAGGTCGCGGCCGCTGCGGTCCTCGCCGGACGCCAGCTTGAAGACGCAATCGTCGAGGCCAGTTGCGATCAGATAGTCTTCCAGCGCGCGCTCGTCTTTCAGGTATTGCTCGGACTTGCCGCGGTTCACCTTGTAGAGCGGCGGCTGCGCGATATACAGGAACCCGCCTTCGATCAGCGACGGCATCTGGCGGAAGAAGAAGGTCAGCAGCAGGGTGCGGATGTGCGCGCCGTCGACGTCGGCGTCGGTCATCAGGATGATCTTGTGATAGCGCAGCTTTGAGAGATCGAAATCGTCGCGACCGATGCCGGTACCCAGTGCCGTGATCAGCGTGCCGATCTGCTCGGAGCCCAGCATCTTGTCGAAGCGCGCGCGCTCGACATTGAGGATCTTGCCGCGCAGCGGCAACACCGCCTGGAATTCGCGGTTGCGGCCCATCTTGGCGCTGCCGCCGGCCGAGTCTCCCTCGACGATGAACAGTTCGGATTTCGCGGGGTCTTTTTCCTGGCAGTCGGCTAGCTTGCCGGGCAGCGAGTTGAATTCCAGCGCGCCCTTGCGCCGCGTCAGCTCGCGCGCCTTTCGCGCGGCCTCTCGCGCGGCCGCGGCCTCCACCACCTTGCCGACAATGACCTTGGCCTCCGTGGGATGTTCCTCGAACCACGCCGCCAGGGCCTCGTTCAGGACATTTTCGACCACCGGGCGCACTTCCGAGGACACCAGCTTGTCCTTGGTCTGCGAGGAGAATTTCGGATCGGGTACTTTCACCGAAAGCACCGCGGTCAGGCCCTCGCGGCAGTCGTCGCCGGTCAGCGCGATCTTCTCGCGCTTGGCGTTTGCCTCGGCGTAGCCGTTGACCTGGCGCGTCAGCGCGCCGCGAAAGCCCGCGAGATGGGTGCCGCCGTCGCGCTGCGGAATGTTGTTGGTGAAGCACAACACATTCTCATGATAGCTGTCGTTCCACCACAGCGCCGCCTCTACGCCGATGCCGTTCATGTCGGCATTGATCATGATCGGCGAGGGTACCATCGGCTTCTTGTTGCGGTCGAGATATTTCACGAACTCCTCGACACCGCCCTTGTACATCATCTCCTCGCGCTTCTCGACCGCGTGGCGCATGTCGGACAGCACGATATTGACGCCTGAATTCAGGAACGCGAGCTCGCGCAGGCGATGCTCGAGCGTCGCGAAGTCGTATTCGACATTGGTGAAAGTCTCGGTGGAAGCGAGGAACGTCACCTCGGTGCCACGCTTGCCATTGGCGTCGCCGACCTCCTTGAGCGGCGCCACCGCGTCGCCATGGGCGAATTCGATGAAGTGCTCCTTGCCGTCGCGCCATACCCGCAGTTGCAGTTTGCTCGATAGCGCGTTGACGACGGAGACGCCGACGCCGTGCAGGCCGCCGGATACCTTGTAGGAATTCTGGTCGAATTT
>Ga0209117_1000359_pt1 | contig 20925 bp, 19 predicted proteins | sample BlaSpr_A8_OM2_M2_FD_187978 | JGI IMG/M metagenome (GOLD analysis project Ga0209117, IMG submission 187978) | Forest soil microbial communities from Thunder Bay, Ontario, Canada - Black Spruce, Ontario site 2_A8_OM2_M2 (SPAdes) (version 2) | ecosystem: Environmental > Terrestrial > Soil > Boreal...
CCAGCAGGGGCTGGTCATGAACCTGATGGGCCGGATCTTCGTCGAGGCGCTGGACGATCCGTTCCGGGCGGCGGACGCGATCCTCAACGCCAACCCCGAGGTGAAGATCGTCTTCTGCGACATGCACGCCGAGGCGACCTCGGAGAAGACGGCCATGGGCTGGTACCTGGACGGCCGGGCGAGCGCGGTGGTGGGGACACATACCCATATCCCGACCGCCGACGCCAGGGTCCTGACCAAAGGCACCGCCTATGTGACGGACGTCGGCATGGTGGGGCCTCGGGACGGGTGCATCGGCATGGACAAGGACATCGTTCTGCAGCGCTTCCTGACCGGCGTCCCCAACCGGTTCCAGGTGGCTTCAGGACCCGTGACATTCAATTCGGTTCTGGTTACCATTAGCAGTTCCACCGGACGAGCTACATCGATCCAGCGCGTCGACCGTGAACATATTTGAAGGGGTTCCAGCAATGACCACTGAGCGCGCTCCTGTTGAGGTGCTGAAAGTTTCGGCTACCTCCAAGCCGGTCGCCGTTGCTGGAGCGATCGCAGGCGTGATCCGCAGCAAGGGCCGGGTGGAGGTGCAGGCCATCGGGGCAGGCGCGATCAACCAGGCAGTCAAGGCAATCGCCATCTCGCGCGGCTATGTCGCACCCGGAGGTCTTGACCTGGTCTGCATCCCGGCGTTCATCGACATCTCCATCGATGGCGAGGAGCGCACAGGCATCCGTCTGCTCGTGGAGAGCCGATAACGCACAGGGCGCGCTCTTTCAACATCTGGACGATCGGCTGCCAGATGAACACCGCGGACTCGGAGAGCCTGGCGCGAAGGCTCCTTGCCGCGGGTTACGTCGAAGACTCGCTCGACCGTGCCGACGTCGCCATCCTCAACACCTGCGTCGTCCGGCAGGCTTCAGAGGACCGCGTGTACTCCAAGCTGCACGAGCTCAAGGCGTGGAAGACTCCCGAGCGCACTATCGCCGTCACGGGCTGCATCGTCGCCAAGGAAGGCGAAGTCCTCCGCAAGAAGTTTCCGCAGCTCGATGCGGTCGTGCCGATCGGCGAGTACGAGGATTTCCTCGCGAGCCTGGAGGCTCGCTACGACTACTCGCAGGGCGAGGCCCTGCCGCCGGCTGGGCGCACGGGTATAAGCCACTTCGTGCGCGTCATCCAGGGCTGCGATCACAACTGCACGTTCTGTATCGTCCCGAAGGTTCGCGGCCGCGAACGGCACGTTCCCATCGACCAAGTCGTTGCGGAGTGCCGGCAAGCGGTGGCCGCTGGCGCGAGGGAAGTCGTGCTGCTGGGACAGAACGTGGACGACTACCACGATCCCGCCGGGCGGGGAGGACTTGCGGCGTTGGTCCGCGAGGTCGAAACGATCCCAGGTCTGAAGCGGCTCCGGTTTCTCACCTCACACCCGCAGGACCTTGAAACTGAGCTTCTCGAGGTCATGGCCGCGAGCGACGTGGTGTGCCGCGAGCTCCAGCTGCCGGTGCAATCCGGTGACGACACGGTGCTCAGGCGGATGGCGCGCGGATACCAGATGAGGCACTACCGCACGATCGTGGACCACGCCCGGCAGCTCATGCCCGACATTGGATTGGTGACCGACGTCATCGTCGGTTTTCCGGGCGAGTCGGAGGCGGCATTCTTGAACACGCGCGCCCTGCTCGAAGAGATGGAGTTCGAGGTTGTGCACCTCGCGATGTACTCGCCACGACCTGGCACGTTTGCGGCAGACCGGATGGAGGACGACGTCCCTCAAGAAGAGAAGCTCCGCCGGCTGAACGACCTGCTCTCCTTGCAGCGTGGCATCGCGACGCGAAAGACCGCGCGGTGGATCGGCCGCGACGTCGAGGTCCTGATCGAGGGAAGGGACGAGCTGAACCGGCCTTACGGAAGGATCCGGCAGGGCAAGCGCGCGATCGTGCTGAAAGGCGGCGATATTGCGCCGGGTCAACTGCTGACAATGCGCGTCATGCAAGCAACATCTGCTCAACTTCTCGGACTGCCGGCCGCGTGATGGACGTCGCCTTGACCCCGGTCATGCGTCAGTACCGGGCGGCGAAAGAGCAGCACCCCGACGGAATTCTCCTCTTCAGGCTCGGCGACTTCTACGAGATCTTCTTCGAGGACGCCGAGGTCGCCGCTCCGGTCATGGGCGTGACGCTGACCTCGCGGCCTCTGGGCAAGACCGGACGGGCGCCCATGTGCGGCGTGCCGCATCACGCCTGGCAGGCCTACGTCGGCAAGCTGCTGCGCGCGGGCCACAAAGTGGTGATCTGCGACCAGACCGAGGCTGCGGGCAAGCACAAGATCGTGCGTCGCGATGTGACCCGTGTGCTCACGCCGGGCACGGTGGTCGAAGACGCGTATCTCGAACCGTCGCGCGCCAACTACCTCGTCGCTGCGTGGACGCATGGCGCGGAGTCCGGCCTGGCCGCGTGCGAAGTGTCCACGGGCGAGCTGCTGCTTTGCCAGCTGCCCAAAGAGCGCCTCAACGCGGAGCTGCAGCGCTTGGCTCCGGCCGAGCTGCTGGCCCCGCCGGATATCGAGGAGTATCGCTTTGATCCGGTCCGCGGACAGCAGCGCCTTCGCGACATGCTCGGGATTGCCTTTCCGGCCTCAGTCGGCGCGGGTGACGCTCCACTCGCCGTCGGGGCCGCCGGGGTGGTGCTCGACTATCTGAAGCAGAACCAGACCCGCATCACCCCAGGCTCATTCAGCGTCCGCACCTACTCTCCGGACGCGAGCATGTCCCTGGATGCGCCAACCGTGCGCAACCTCGAGCTACCGGCGCTGTTCGAGCTGATCGACCGGACTCGAACGCCGATCGGGGCCAGGAGGCTGCGCGCCTGGCTCAGCTCCCCGATGCGCGACGCCGAGTCGATAGAGCTGCGCCTGGGTGCTGTGGCGGAGCTCGCCTCGGCGGCCGACCTCCGGGAGTCTCTGGGTTCCGCCCTGAAGCCCGTGGGTGACCTCGAGCGCGTTGCCTCCAGGGCCGCGCAGGGTCACGCCAACGCCCGCGAGCTCGTCGCCCTGCGCCGCTCCCTGGAAGCCATCCCAGCCCTCAGGGACGGTCTTGGCGCCTGCGAAGCGCTGGTCATCCGGGAGCTGACGGGACAGATCAGCGGCGCGCCGGAGCTGGCAGCGACACTCGCGCGCGCACTGGTCGAGGACCCGCCGGCTGTGGCTCGAGAGGGCGGCGCGATCCGGGCCGGTTTCGACGCCGGGCTCGACGCCATCGCCGAGGCCTCGCGCAGCGCACGGGAATGGATTGGCGAGCTGGAAGCCTCGGAGCGGCGCCGCACTGGGATTCGCTCGCTGAAGGTCGGCTTCAACAAGGTGTTCGGTTACTACATCGAGATCAGCAACGCGAACACGGTCGCGGTACCCGATGATTACATACGCAAGCAGACGCTGACCGGCGCGGAGCGCTACCTCACTCCGGAGTTGAAGGAGAAAGAGGCGGTCGTGCTGACGGCGCAGGAGCGGATCGCGCAGCGCGAGCTCGAGTTACTGCGCGACCTCGGCTCTGCCGTCGCGGAATCCGCCTCCATTTTGCGATCCAGCGCGCAGTCGATCGGGATGATCGACGCACTGCTCAGCCTGGCGGTGACGGCGGAGGAGCTTCGATGGCGAAGACCTGAGGTCAACGCCGGCGTGCGGCTCAGCATCAAAGGAGGCCGGCACCCGCTGGTGGAGCGCGGCCTGCCCGCGGGAGTCTTTGTCGCCAACGACCTGGAGCTCGATCCCGACTCGGAACAGATCGTCATCCTCACCGGCCCAAACATGGCCGGCAAATCGACTTACCTGCGGCAGGCCGCCGTGATCGTCCTTCTCGCGCAGTGCGGAAGCTTTGTGCCGGCTGAACGCGCAGTCGTCGGGCTGGCCGACCGCATCTTCACGCGAATCGGCGCGCACGACGACATCACCGCGGGCATGTCGACGTTCATGGTCGAGATGACGGAGACAGCGAACATCATCAACCATGCAACGCGATCGTCTCTCGTCATCCTGGACGAGGTGGGGAGGGGGACCTCGACCTACGACGGCGTGTCGATCGCGCAGGCTGTGGTCGAGCATCTGCACGACTCGCCCAAGCTCGGCTGCCGGACTCTCTTCGCCACTCACTATCACGAGCTGACCGCGCTCGCGGAGAGACTCCCACGTGTACGGAACCAGCGGGTCGAGGTCCTCGAAGATGGAGGGACTGTCCGCTTCCTGCATCGCGTAGTGCCCGGTGGTGCGGACCGGTCGTATGGAATCCACGTCGCGGCACTCGCTGGACTTCCGTCGGGTGTGATCGCGCGGGCGCGTCAGGTTCTCGGAGAGCTGGAACGTCAGCGCCCGCTCGAACCGCCGGAGCAGCAGCTCGGATTGCCGATCGAGATGGCTCCTGACCCGCTGCGAAAGGAGCTGGAGGACATCCAGCCCGACTCCCTGAGCCCGCTGGAAGCCCTACAGAAGCTGTATGAGCTGCGGGCGAGGTTGTCCAAGTGAGCCAAGCGATTCACCTGCTTGCACCCGAGATCGCCAACGCAATCGCGGCCGGCGAAGTGATCGAGCGCCCGGCGTCAGTCGTGAAAGAGCTCATCGAAAATTCCCTCGACGGGGACGCCCGGCGAATCAACGTTGACGTGCGCGGTGCCGGCAGGACGTCGATTCGTATCAGCGACGATGGCTCTGGCATCGCGGCGGACGAGCTCCAGCTCGCGTTCGTGAGGCACGCCACCAGCAAAGTGACGAAGCTCTCGGACCTTGACGCGGTCGTCAGCTTCGGCTTCCGCGGCGAAGCGCTGGCGAGCATCGCGGCGGTCGCGGACGTCGAATGCTCGAGCGGCGGGGCGACGGTTCGAATTCGGGCGGGCGAACCTATCGAGCAGGGACCAGGTCCGCTGCTTCCCGGAGTGACGATCGAAGTGCGAGACCTCTTCACGAATGTCCCGGCACGGTTGAAGTTCTTGAAGAGCGACGCCACTGAGGTCGCCGCAATCAAGGATGTCGTGAGCGCATTCGCGCTGCTGCATCCGCATGTCCGGTTTCACCTGACTATCGATTCGCGCGTCGCTGTCAGCACGACCGGGGATGGAGACCGCAGGCGCGCGATTGCGGCTGTCTTCGGAGGGCCCGTGGCTGCGGAGATGCTAGAGATGGTCGGCATGCCGCTAGCCTCTGGGATGGTCAGCCAGCCACGCCTGAGTCGAGGCAGCCGCGATGGGATCGTGCTGGCGGTCAACGGTCGGCCGATCAGCTCGCGAGCGCTGGTGTACGCGCTGGAGGAGTGCTACCAGGGCCGGCTGGAACGGGGGCGCCATCCCATCTCTGTCATCGATATCGGAATCGACCCGGAGCTGGTCGACGTCAACGTGCACCCCGCGAAGAAGGAGGTTCGCTTTCGGGATGAAGGTGCAGTATTCGGTGCTCTCCAGAGGGCGGTCCGCGTCGCACTCGACGGCAGCGACCCGTTCCGCTACCGCCCCGTCGAGTCGACAGCGGCCTTTGCAGTGGGGTCAGCCGCGCCTCAGCTCACGATCCACGAGGCCGCGAGGGCGCTTCTGACCGCCGAACCCAGTGTCTCTCCGGAAGTCGAGGCCGCATTGCTTCGACCGATTGGACAGGCGGGACCCGGATACCTCGTTGCGGAGGGGCCGCACGGGCTGGTGCTGGTGGACCAGCACGCCGCACACGAGCGGGTCCTGTACAACCGGCTGCTGGAACGACTGCGGTCGGGTCGCGGGATGAGCCAGCCTCTCCTGATTCCGCAGGCCGTGGATGTGGAACCGGCGCTGATCGCTGCCGCGGCAGACCATCGAGGGGACCTGGCCAACCTCGGCCTGGAGTACGAGGAGTTCGGTCCCAGGAGCCTGCGCATCACCGCGGTGCCGGTCGAGATGCCGGCCGGGCGCGCGACCGCCGCAGTGCAGGAAACGCTGGCGGCACTTGCCGAGAATCGTGGCGACGGCGCGCTGGAGAAGGCTGCTGCAGCCTTGGCCTGTCACTCCGCCGTCCGCTTCGGCGACGTGCTGGACGTGGCTGAGCAGCGGCGCCTGCTCGCCGACCTCGAGACAACTGAGGAATCGGTGACGTGTCCGCACGGGCGCCCGACCCGCCTGTTGATCGAGTGGCACGAGCTGACCCGGCACTTTCGACGCAACTACTGATTGCGGGTTCCCGTCATCGTCGGTCCGACCGGCATCGGCAAGTCTCAACTTGCGTTTCGGCTCGCGCTGGAGCTCGGTGGCGAAGTCGTGGTGGCCGACTCCAAGCAGGTCTATCGACGCCTGGGCATCGCGACCAACAAGCCCAGCCGGGAGGCGAGAGCGCGGGTGCGATATCACATGGTCGATTTCGTCGATCCCGCGACGGGATTCAACGCGGCGGAGTATGTCCAGGGCGCTCGTGCTGCCATCGCCGACATCGGCACGCGTGCCGCTGTCCCGGTCGTCGAGGGCGGAACCATGCTCTACGTCGATGCGTTATGCGACGGATTCAGCCTCACCGGCGTCCCACCGAACCCCGAGCTGCGAGCTGAGCTCGAAACCCTCGACCTACGGGCTCTCCGCGATCGCCTGCTCGCCATGGACGGCGATCCTGGTGTCGACTTGCAGAACCCGGTCCGCATGATTCGCGCCATCGAGGTGCTGCAGGCTGCGGGGCTTCCACTGCGCCGCTTGCGAACGCGAACACCTCCGTCATGGCAACCGGTGCGCATCGGGCTGACCGCCTCGCTTGAGGTGATCGATCGCAGGCTCGACGAGCGAAGCAGGCAGCAGGTCGAGCGAGGGCTGATCGCTGAGACGCAGGGCGCCCTCGACTCCGGCGTGCCGGAAAGTGCTTCGGTCCTCACCGGGATCGGATACGCCGAAGCCCTGGCCTTCATCCATGGCGACTTGACGCTCGAGGAACTTCCACAGGCGATGGCCCGCTCCAATCGCAGATATGCGCGCCGGCAGCTCCGATGGTGGCGGCGCGATGATCGCGTGACATGGTTCGAGATCGAGCCCGATCCATTGGCCGCTATCGTTAAGTACGTGAGCTCTCAGCATGAGTAAGACGGTGCACCCCGGCGCAGCAAGGCTTGGCAAAATTCCGCCTTACCTGTTTGCCGAGATCGACCGCAAGGTCCAGGAAAAGAAGAGGGCGGGAGTCGACGTGATCTCGCTGGGCATAGGCGATCCGGACCTGCCGACGCCGAAGCGGATCGTCAACGTCCTTCAGGAGGCTGCCGCCGATCCTGCCAACCACCGCTACCCCTCGTACTTCGGCCTGGCCGAGCTGCGCGAGGCGATCGCAGGGTGGTACAGCGAGCGGTCGGGCGTGTCGCTCGACCCGAGCACCGAGATTCTGCCGACGCTCGGTTCAAAGGATGGCATCGCGCATGTGCCGCTTGCTCTGGTCGACCCTGGCGACCTGGTGCTCGCCCCCGACCCCGGCTACACCGTCTATTCGACCGGAGCATTGATGGCGGGAGCTGAGCCGTACATCATGCCGCTGACGGCGGCGAACCACTGGCTGCCCGACCTCGACGCGATTCCCGACGACGTCTCACGGCGCGCACGCCTGATGTGGCTGAACTACCCCAACAACCCGACGGCAGCGGTCGCGGACCGCGAATTTCTCGAGCGCGCGGTCGCCTTTTGCACGCGCCACGACATCGTGCTCTGCCACGACGCTCCGTACTCGGAGATCGCGTTCGACGGATACCGGCCGCTCACGCTGTTCGAGATTCCGGGCGCCAAAGAGATCGGCCTGGAGTTCCATTCGCTTTCCAAGACTTTCAACATGACGGGATGGCGCATCGGCTGGGTGTGCGGCCGCGCGGATCTTGTAGGCCTCATCGGCCAGCTGAAAACGAACATCGACTCGGGCATCTTCCAGGCAGTTCAGTGGGCCGCGATCGAAGCGCTGAATGGGGGAGAGCAGGAGACGCGCGCGGCGAACGACGTATACGCGAAACGTCACAGGCTGGTAGCGAACACCCTCAACGAGCTGGGCTGGAACATCAAGCCGCCACGCGCAACCTTTTATGTGTGGGCGCCGGTGCCCGCCGGATATGACTCGATCGGGTTCGCGAGCCACGTGCTGGACGAGGTCGGCGTGAACATCACGCCTGGCGTCGGCTTCGGCGCACACGGCGAGGGTTACTTCAGGCTATCGGTTACGGCGCCCGACGCACGTCTCGAGGAAGCGATGGCCCGAATGAGGAAGCTCAAGCTCTGATCAATACAAGGTCCCCGCGAGAGCGGGCGTTTCTCATCGGCGTCTTGCTGCCAGGCACTACAGCGGAGTTGGTCCAGGAGCAGATGAGTGAGCTGGCGGAGCTCGCACGCACCACGGGCGCCGAGGTGGTGGGTTCGGATGTGCAGCGCCGCAGCCAGGTGGACGCAAGACACTTCATCGGTATGGGCAAGGTCGAAGAGCTGCGAGCGATGAGGCAGGAAGGCGGCTTCGATCTAATCATGTGCAACGAGGATCTGAGTCCGCGCCAGCAGCGAAACCTCGAGCTCGACTTGAAGACACGGGTGCTGGACCGTACTGAGGTGATCCTCGAGATCTTCGCCCAGCATGCGCGCACGCATGAAGGTCGCCTGCAGGTTGAGACGGCAAGGCTGCATCACCTGCTGCCGCGGCTGATCGGCGCATACGCATACGACCGCCAGGTTGGTGGGCGCCGGGGCGGCGTCGGAGCTCGAGGTGGTTTCGGCGAGCAGCAGATCGAGGTCGAGAGGCGGCGGATTCGCAAGCGGGTGCGAGACCTGGAGCGCGAGATCGAACAGGTGCGCAGCCAGCGCCATCAGCAACGGACCGGGCGGCGTCGCGCCGCCCTGGAGACGGCGGCGATCGTCGGCTACACGAACGCCGGCAAGTCCACGCTGCTGAACGCGCTGACGGGCGCGGGCGTTCGCGCGGAGCAGAAACTCTTCGCGACGCTTGATCCCACGACGCGCAAGCTCTCGCTCCCAGCCGGCCGCGGGCTGCTGGTGACCGACACGGTGGGGTTCATCCAGAAGCTGCCGACCGACCTGATCGCCGCCTTCAGGGCCACGCTGGAAGAGGTCACGGAGGCCGACCTGATCGTCCAGGTGCTCGACGTGAGCTCGCCGTCGGTCGAAGAGCAGGCGGAGACGGTGGATCAGATCCTGGGCGCGCTCGAGGCCGCCGACAAGCCGCGCGTGGTGGCGCTCAACAAGGTGGACCTGCTGGGTCCGGCCTCTCGGCGTCGGGCGATCGGCGCTTTGACGGCGCGCTACCCGGGCGCGGTTGCGATCTCAGCGACCAACCACACGGGGTTCCCCGAGCTCCTGGCGGCCATGGACCAGGCAAGCCGAAGTGACACGGTCCCGCTCGAAATCCTCGTGCCCTATGGGAGCGAGGGAGTGCTCGCCGACCTACGCAAGGTCGGTGGGGTGGAGCGAACCGAATACGTCGATAGCGGAACCAAGGCGTGGGGCTGGGCCCCACGCCACGCAGCCGCCCGGTTCAAAACTTTTGCGGCTAGCGAAACATCCGGATCACGCCGCGCACGACTCCGACGAGGCTGATGTTGGTGGTCACGATCGGTTCATAGGCCGGGTTCTCGGCAATCAGCTTGACGTGGCCGTTGCCGCGCTCGAAACGCTTGACCGTCGCATCGCCATCGACCAAGGCGACGACGATCGTGCCGTTGCTGGGAGCTTCCTTCTGCGGACGGACAAGAACCAGGTCGCTGTCCAGAATTCCGGCATTGATCATGCTGTCGCCTCGGACCTTCAGCAGGAAGTAGCCTTCCTGCGCCATCTCGGGCGACAGGAGCATGTGCTCTTCGACGTTCTGCTCGGCGAGGATCGGTGCGCCGGCGGCCACGTTGCCGATGATGGGGATGGAGACCGCGTTGCGGCGTTGGTTGTCGGCGTTCTGGTCACGCACGAGCTGGACGGTGCGGGACTTGCTGGGATCGCGCTTGATCAAGCCACGCCGCTCTAGCTGGTTGAGATGGTTGTGGACGGTCGAGCTGGAGCTCAGGCCGACCGCTTCGCCGATCTCACGCACGCTCGGGGGATAGTTGCGCGACTTGGTCACGTACCGGATGTAGTCGAGGATTTTGGTCTGCCGTTCTGTTAGCTGATCGTTCAATTTCGTGTTCTTTCTCCAACGTGTGATGGGGACCTTAGGCCGATCCTAGCAAACTCCCCGATTTAGTGCAAACTTTTGTTCGATGTGCTTGACATACGAACGCCCGTTCGCTATGGTTCGCCTCGAACAGATGTACGCCACAGGTTACGGTATCCGCCCACTCAGGTCCTCTCGGAGCCTCAAACCGGTGCACCGCGCCGCAGCTGTGTTGGTGCTGGCCGTGGCGGTCAGCCTGGGCCTGGCCGTCGTCGCGCACGGCGGGACGGCGCCTCAGGACTCGACGGTGGTGGTGCAGCCGGGCGACACGTTGTGGTCGATCGCTGCCGAGCACTATCCGTCAAGCGACGTACGGGCACGTGTGGAGGCCATCGAGCGGGCAAACGGCCTCCACAGCCCGGTCCTCCAGATAGGGGAGACCCTGAAGCTACCCTCCTAGCCGGGTTCCGAGTAGCCTCGGATCGTGGAGATCGTTCTCAAGCTACCCTCCTAGCCGGGTTCCGAGTAGCCTCGGATCGTGGAGATCGTTCTCGTCACCCGCCAGGGCTGCCACCTCTGCGATGACGCGTTGGCCTCCCTCCGCTCTCTCGGCGTCGAGCCTGAGCTCCGTGATGTCGACGCGGATGAACAGCTACACGCGCTTTACGACTGGCGCGTGCCTGTTGTGTTGGTCGACGGCCGTGTCGTCGCTGAGGGACGCATCGATCGTGACGCGCTTCGCAGGGCCCTGAAACCAGTCGGGAAGGGTTAGGTCAGCCCGGCTTCAGCCTTGACTTAATGGTTACGATAATCACTGCTATTCAGTCCATAAGCTCGGATAGCCGGAGGAGCTTTGCCAAGGGCGACGACCTGAGGCGGCTTAGGCGGACCGCTGCAGGGCCGGCTCGCTGTCCATCCCGCGCATGAAGATCTCGAGCGGCAGCGCCGCGCCTTCGAAGTCCTGACGCAGGAGCTCCAGGTCGGCGCCGGCCTGCTGGACGCCCGCGATCGAAAGATCGATCGTGCGCAGCGCCTCCCGGACGTAGCGCTCAAGCGACCTTGGGAGCGGACTGGAAGCGTTTTCGCGCCTCCAGGCGTCCCGGACGGCTTCGGCAAGCTCTAGGAGCCTCGCGGCGGCCGAACCGACCATCCGGCGCTCGTGGGGATCTGACAGCAGCCGATTCAGCGCCTCGTCGAAGGCGCGGATCAACCGCCGCAACCGGACCTGGGTGCTGAGGGTACGCATGTTCGCGATCACAGCATAGCGAACAGGTGTTTGGATTGCAACTGCTCAGGCTCCTTGGCCTGTTAACGCCGAACTCGACCCGGGCACTCGGCTACAAAAGCAAAGCAACCGCCTCCCCCACCTTTCGGCAACAATCCGAAGACCCTTGCGCGACCTCCTCATCGCGGTAGGCCTCCTGCTGCCGCTCGCCCTCGACACCTTCGCCCTCGCGGCGGCGCTAGGTATGGCGGGCCTGGAGGCTCGCGACCGTCTCCGAGTCGCTTTGATCTTCACCGCCTTCGAAGCCGGGATGCCGATCGCGGGGATGCTCATCGGCCGGGCCGCCGGCGCCTTCCTCGGCGCCTGGGCCGGCTACGGCGCGATCGCATTCCTGTTCCTGGCCGGCGCACTGTTGCTGCGACCGGGCAAAGACGACGCGGACGAGACTCGCCGGCTCCGGCTGCTGTCGCATGCGCGCGGCCTCGCGATCATCGACCTCGGTCTCAGCATCAGCGTCGACGAGCTGACGATCGGGCTAAGCGCGGGACTTCTCGGCTTTTCGATCCTGCTGACCGTGCTGTGGATCGGGGTTCAGGCCTTCGTGGCGACACAGGTCGGACTGAGGTTGGGCAATCGCCTCGGCGAAGAGTTCCGCGAGCGGGCGGAGTGGGTCGCGGGTATAGCTCTGATCGTAGTCGCGCTGATCCTGCTCGTGCTCAGGATCACCAAGCTCTGAAGATTAAGGCGCGAAGATCCTGCACAGACTTGCAGCGAGCGATTCGGCGTCCGCGCCGGGATGGGTCAGGAAGTAACCGACGGAGTCGTTGACCGCCCCGACCACCGCGCGCCCGAACACCTGGGGATCCTTGTCCGCATAGAAAGGATCGTGAGCCTTCGCGTGGCGGACCTCCTCCGCCACAGCGTCGGCAAACTGGCCCTGCAGCTCGTGGCGGACCTTGTCGACTCCTTCGCTCAATCCCACCGATTCCACGATCAGAACACGCGCGACCGACGCCTCCTCGAAGCACGAGAGCACGAACGTGGTGATGCCGAGCCGAAGCCTCTCGTGGTGGTTGTGACCCGTCGCCGCCGCCGTCAGCGTCTTGTGGATCAGCGAACCGCCTTCCTCCGCCAGCACCTCGCGGAAGCAGTGCTCTTTGGAGGTGAAGAACTCATAGAACGCGGACTTCGACATCCTGGCCTCGGCCACGATCTCTTCGACCGAGGCCGCGTTGAAGCCACGATTCGCAAAGAGCGCAAGCCCCGCCATCACGATCCGCCTCCGGCGCCGCTCCAGCCTTGCGTCTCTGCGCAGCTGGACGCTGGACGCAATCGCCATCGGTTTAGAGCTTGGTCAGGGCGCGCGAAATGACGATGCGCTGGATCTCGCTCGTGCCCTCGAACAGCGTGTAGATCTTGGCGTCGCGGTGCCACTTCTCGACTGGGAAGTCGCGAATGTAGCCGTAACCACCGCAGATCTGGATCGCCTGCTCGGTGACCTTGACCGCGACCTCGCCGGCCTTCAGCTTGGCCATCGAGCCCTCGGCCTTCTTGAACTCGCCGCCGTTGCGGCCTTCCCACAGAGCTCGCCAGATCAGGGCGCGTGTGGCCTCGATCTCCGTCGCCATGTCGGCCAGCATGAAAGCGATGGCCTCGTTCTCGATCAGCGTCCGACCGAACTGCTTGCGCTCCTTCGCGTACTGCAGCGCGAACTCGAATGCGGCCCGTGCGATCCCAAGCGCCTGGGCGCCGACGATCGGCCGGGACAGCTCGAACGTCTTCAGTGCGACTGACGACCGTGAATGCGTGCCCTCGCGCGCGCGGGCCAGCTTCGCCTCGAGCTTCTCCATGCCGCCGAGCACGTTCTCGGCAGGGATCGTGACGTCCTCGAGCAGCACCTCGGCCGTATGCGAGGCGCGGATGCCCATCTTCTTTTCCTTCTTGCCCATGGTCAGGCCCTTGGTGCCTGGCCCGACGACGAAGCTCGCCTGGCCGCGCGTACCCAGCTCGGGCTCGACCGCGGCGACGACCACGTGGACGTCGGCGATGCCCCCGTTGGTGATGAAGATCTTCTGGCCATTGATCACCCAGTCGCCGTTCTTTCGCACGGCTCGGGTCTTCATCGAGGAAACGTCTGAGCCTGCCTCGGGCTCCGTGACCGCAAAGGCTCCGAGGGCCGGTTTGTCCACGGTGCCGTAGCAGGCCGGGATCCAGGTCGCGATCTGCTCCGGCGTGCCCTGGGAGAAGATTGCCGCGATGGGGAGGCCGGTGCCCTGGATGGCGAGCGCGATGCCGGCGCAACCCCAAGTCAGCTCCTCGGCCACCAGCGCCGGCATGATGCCGGTCGCGTCGCCGTACTGCTGCTGGAGGAAGTCGACACCGTATAGACCTACCTCGGCCGCCTTCTTGACGACCGGCCAGGGAAACTCCTCCGACTCGTCGTACTGGTGCGCGACGGGCCGGATCTCCTTCTCGGCGAAGCTGTGAACCCAGTCTCGAATCTCACGCTGCTCGTCGCTCAGCTCGAACGAAATCATGTTGGTTCCACACTCCTAAAAACGTTTCAGTACTTGAACGTACCGGTTTTGGACCACGAGATTACGCCGCGGTGCGTCATCGTGTCAACAGTTAAACGGAGGGCTTCGGATCTTCCTTGGGGGTCGCCGGAGGGCGTCGGGCTCCCGCCGCGATCCTATAGGCGCTGAAAAGGAGGAAAACCCCGAACAGCCGGGCCAGGAAGGAGCTCGGCAGGTCCACGGCGACCAGGGCGCCGATCACGGCTCCAACCACTCCCCCACCTCCCATCCACATCGCCGCGTCCCGCCTCACGTTGCCCTGCCGCAGGTGCGTGATCCCGCCCACCAGCGCAGTCGGGATGATCGCCGCCAGCGACGTCCCTTGAGCTAGCGGTTGGGCCATCCGGAACCCGATCGTCATGATCGGCACGAAAGCGAGCCCTCCGCCGATGCCGATCGTGCCGCTGAGGAATCCGGCTACCAGGCCGCCGCCGATCGCGGCGGCGTCGTTCCAGCTCACGGGAACAACAACTCCTTCACGCCGATGAGCCCCAGGAACAGGGCGACCAGGACCTTGAGCTGCCGGTCCGGGATGTACCGGAGCAGCCTGGCCCCGAGGTAAGCGCCGACGACGCTACCGATGACGAGGAACAACGCCATGTGGAAGTCGACCTGGGGGGTGCCTTTGCGGAAGTAGTAGATCGGCACGGCGACGATCGCGATCGGGATGATCGCGACGAGGGACGTGGCGTTGGCCTGGCGCTGGGGCATCTTCGCCCAGAGCACCTGCAGCGGCACCATGATGAATCCGCCGCCGACGCCGAGAAGACCGCCCAGCAGGCCGCCGATCAGCCCGATCGCGGCGAAGACCGGGCGGGAGCCTATTCCGCTGTTTTGGGCGGCGATTCTGGTTGGTTCGTCACCACTGAGTGGTGGCGGAACTGGTTGGCGTTCGGGGCCGGCGCCCCTGCTCCCTTCACCTTCTTTTTCTTCTTCGTCTCGCGTCCCTGTTTGTCGCGTCCTTTTCCCATGAGCACTAAGTCTCTATGACTTGGGCCAGTTCGCGCAAGAACGATTCCACATCGGTGACGAGCCCGATCGACTGCCAGCTGCCGCGATCGGCCAGCTTGGTCACGACCGCGGGATTGATGTCCACGCAAACTGTGCGCACGCCTGCCGGCAGCATGTTGCCGGTGGCGATCGAGTGCAGCATCGTCGAGAGCATCAGGGCGAGGCGCACGCCGGGCAATGCCGCACGCATGCGCCTCTGGGCCTCAACCATCTCCGTGATGACGTCGGGCAGCGGGCCGTCGTCGCGCACCGAGCCGGCGAGCACGTACTCGACTCCATGCTCGATGGCTGACTTCATCACGCCGGACTTCAGCTGACCGCTTTCGACCATCTGCTTCAGCCCGCCCGCGGCGCGAACGCGGTTGATCGCGCGCATATGGTGCTCGTGACCATGCTCCATCGCCATCCCGCTTTCGATGTTCACGCCAAGCGCAGTGCCGAACAGGGCCGCCTCGACGTCGTGGACCGCCAGCGCGTTGCCGGCGAACAGCACCTGCACGAAGCCTAGCTCGATGAGTCGCGAGAGGTAGACGCCGGCACCCGTGTGAACCACGCCCGGGCCCGCAACGACCAGGATCCGACCGCCCGAGGCGCGGATCTGCTTCATCTCCTCCGCGATTGCCGAGATGAGCACCTTCTTCGGTTTCTCCGCCGAAACCTCACTGCCCATGAAGCTGAAAATCTCGGTTTGGCGCGACCGTTCCAGCGGAGTGACGCGCACGCCCTGATGTCCGGTTACGACCTCCATGCCCGGCTTGGCGCCCTGGAAGACGATGCACCACGCGCGGCGTGCTTGGCGGTCGACCGCGATGGCGCAGTCCATCTCGATGTTGTCGACGCGCACCCATTGCCCGTCAACGAGAACATCGGTCACGAGGTTGCTCGTGGAGTAAAAGCCTTCGGGAAAGACTCCTTCCTGCGTGACCTTTTCGAGGTGGGCGGGCTGCTCCGACTCGACGGTCGCGCCGAGTGCTCGAGCCTGCCGGACGATGCGGTCGAGGTCTTCCGCCGAGCCGGCGACGACTTCCATCCTGCAGATCGACGTGTCGGTCTTGTGCTGGCCGACCTTGAGCTCTTCGATCGTGAAGTTGCCGCCGATGTCCATCACAAGATCCATCACCTGCGGCAGCATCATCGAGTCGATGATGTGGCCCGTCAGCACGAGTCGGGCCGTGTACTTGCGTTCTGTCATGCCCGGACGCCGGCCGCGGCGTTGATCTGCTGCTTCAGCGATTCCGCTTCGCGGCCTGGACTCTTCGCAAAGATCACGCTGCGACTCGCCGAGATTAGGCAGGACGCGCGATCGCCGTTCCACGCCGCGCGGACGGACGCCTCGACGTCACCGCCCTGCGCGCCGACTCCAGGGATCAAGAAGGGCAGCGGAGAGGCGCGCCGCACCTCATTTATCTGAGCAGGCGCCGTCGCGCCGACGACCAGGCCGACGTTGCCCGCACCATTCATGCGCTCGGCAAGATCTGCGACGTGCAAGTAGATGGGCTTGCCCGCGGCCTCGAGGTGCTGGAGGTCGGCCGCTCCCGAGTTGGAAGTCCGGCAGAGCACATACACCCCCCGGTCGGCGTACTTCGTGAACTCCTCGATCGAATCCGAGCCAAGGTACGGGTTGATAGTCGCAGCGTCCATGGCGAGGGTTACGAAGACCGTCCGCGCGTAGGCCGCCATGGTGCTTCCGATGTCGCCGCGCTTGCCGTCGAACAGAAACGGCGTCTCGGGCGCTTCGGCGCGCAATTCCAGCAGCGCAGCCCAGCCGTCGGGCCCGTACTGCTCCCAGAACGCGCTGTTGGGCTTGAAGCAGCACACGTGCTCCTCGGTCTGGCGCACCACCTCGCGGAAGTGACGAAGCGCTCCGGCGGCGCCGCCCTCAATACGCTCGGGGTCGGGGTCGAGACCGACGCACAGCAGAGTGTTGCGTTCGGCGGAGAGCGCGCGAAGACGATCGAAGTAACTCACCGAGCCCAATGCTAGCCGTGGACGAAGTCCAAAATTGATGGTGTGGGACAACCGCTGCGGGTAGCTCTGGCGCAGATCAACCCGACCGTGGGCGACCTCGAGGGCAATTCGCGACTGATCATCGACTGGATCGGCCGCGCGCGCGACCAGGGCGTCGACATCATTGCCTTCCCCGAGCTGGCCCTAACCGGCTATCCGCCCGAGGACCTCGTCTTGAAGCGCGCATTCGTCCGCGACAACCTCAAGCAGCTCGAGGTCGTGACGAAGGCGACCAAGGGAATCTCAGCGGTCGTCGGGTTCGTTGACGACGACGGCGCGATCTTCAACGCTGCCGCGTTCATGCACGACGGCGAGCTCAAGGCGGTCTATCACAAGGTCTTCCTCCCGAACTACGGAGTCTTCGATGAGCAGCGTTACTTCGAGCCGGGACACCGCTGCCCGATCTTCGAGCTCGACGGCGCGCGCATCGGCGTCTCTGTGTGCGAGGACTGCTGGTATCCCTCGGGCCCCATGGCGTGGCAGGCGCATCACGGCGCTCAGCTCCTGATCAACATCAATGGTTCGCCCTACCACGCAGGAAAGCGCGCGCCGCGCGAAGCGATGGTGGGCGATCGCGCGGTGAACTACGGCGCTTACGTCGCGTGGGTGAACACTGTGGGCGGGCAGGACGAGCTCGTCTTCGACGGGAATAGCGTCGTGTTCGGACCGCGAGGAGAGGTTCTCGCGCATGCGCAGTCGTTTGTCGAGGAGCTGCTCGTTTGCGACATCGATGTCGGCGCTATAGGACGGAGACCCATCGAAGAGATACGCCGCGAAGCGGAAGGCGCGGAGCGTCTCGAGCTCATCGTCAGCGAGGTGCCGGTCGCCGCAACGAGCTCGCGCGCACTCAAGCCGCCGGTTGCGCCGCGCATCGCCAAACCACTGGAAGGTGCTGCCGAGATCTACGCCGCCGTCGTCCTCGGCACTCGCGACTACATTCGCAAGCAGGATTTCCAGAAAGTCCTCATCGGCCTGTCGGGCGGTGTCGACTCCGCCCTGACCGCCGCCATCGCATGCGACGCGTTAGGCCCGGAGAACGTGCTCGGCGTCCGTTTGTCGTCGCGACACACGAGCGCGGAGAGTCTGGAGGACGCGGCACTCGTCGCCGAGCTGCTCGGCATGCAGCTCCAGGACTACTCCATCGAACCGCCGCATCGCGGATTCGAAGAGGTCCTCGCGCCAGCGTTCAAAGGCACCAAGCCGGGCGTCGCCGAGGAGAACATCCAGCCGCGCATCCGCGCCACCATCCTGTACGCGCTGTCGAACAAGTTTGGCTACATCGTGCTGAGCACAGGCAACAAGTCCGAGCTCGCGACCGGGTACGGCACCCTCTACGGAGACATGGCGGGCGGCTACGCCGTGCTGAAGGACATCATGAAGACCACGGTCTACGAGCTCTGCCGCTACCGCAACTCGCTGAGCCCCGCTATACCCGAGCGCGTGCTGACCAAGCCTCCCTCGGCCGAGCTGAAGCCGGATCAGAAGGACACGGACAGCCTGCCTCCCTATGAGGAGCTCGACCCGATCCTTCGCGGCTACGTCGAAGAGGACCAGAGCCCCGAGGAGCTGGTGGCCGCCGGCCACCGGCCGGAGATAGTCGCCCGCGTGATCCAGCTTGTCGACCGCAGCGAGTACAAGCGCCGGCAGGCGCCGCCCGGCGTCAAGATCACGCCGCGCGCTTTCGGCCGCGACCGGCGCATGCCGATCGTCAACCGTTACAGCCCAAACGGTGCGAAACGAGCAACAAAGTAGGGCTCCCCGGCATAATTTCCGTCGATACCACGTATAGACAGGAGCTATATGGCTGATTCTTTTGACGTTGTAGTGATCGGAGGCGGGCCGGGCGGGTACGTGGCCGCCCTGCGCGCGGCGCAGCTTGGCGCGAAGACAGCCATCGTGGAAAGGGACCGGATGGGAGGCACGTGCCTGGTCCGCGGATGCATCCCTACCAAGGCGCTGCTGCAGTCAGCCGAGCTGTACACCATGGCCAAGGCCGGCGTCCCGTACGGCTTGACCGCCGACAAGATCGGCTTCGACTGGTCTGTCGCCCTGAAGAGGAAGTCCGGCGTTGTCGATCAGCTGGTCAAGGGCGTCGAGGGACTGCTCAAGGCGGGCGGTGTGACGATGCTGAGCGGCACCGCGAGCCTGGCGGGTAAAGGTGCCGTCGACGTCTCCGGGGAGCGGCTTCAGGCCAAGGACATCATCATCGCCACCGGCTCCGCCATCGCGCGCATTCCTCTGAAGGGCGCGGAGCTCACCATCGACTCGGACCAGATCCTGGAGCTGAAGGAAGTCCCGAAGCGACTCGCCGTCATCGGCGGCGGCGTGGTCGGCATGGAGTTCGCCGCGATGTTCGCGGCGCTCGGCAGCAAGGTCTCGGTGTTCGAAATGCTGCCCCAGATCCTTCCGATGGTCGACGCCGACCTTGTCGCCGCCTACTCCAAGCACCTGGCCGTACTCGGCGGCGAAGTGCACACGAACGCCAAGGTCGAGGAGGTCGCCAAGAACAAGGGCGGCCTGCAGGTCCGGTTCTCGTCAGGCGGTGAGGGTGGCTCGGTCGACGCCGACCAGGTCTTGCTCGCCGTCGGCCGGGTCCCCTACACCCAGGGACTCGAGGCGGAGAAGGCCGGCGTCAAGCTGGAGCGCGGCCGTGTGGTGGTCGACGAGCACCTCCGGACCACTGCGGACGGCGTCTGGGCGATTGGCGACGTGATCGGCGGCATTATGCTGGCGCACATCGCGTCCTATGAGGGCGTGTGCGCAGTCGAGAACATCGTTGGGAACGGCAATCGCACGCCTGACTATCACGCGGCCCCCAACTGCATCTACACCGACCCGGAGATCGCTCACGTCGGGCTCGGCGAGAAAGAGGCGAAGGACAAAGGCCTCGACGTCAAGGTCGGCAAGTTTCCCTTCGCCGCTTCGGGTCGCGCCCTCACGCTGGGACAGTCGGAGGGTTTCGTGAAGGTGATCTCGGACGCGAGCTCGGGCAAGCTGCTGGGCGCGCATATCATCGGCCCGCGCGCCACCGACCTCATCGCGGAGGCGACGCTTGCGATCCAGAACGGCCTGACCCTCGAGCAGATTGACCTGACCATCCACGCACACCCCACGCTGCCCGAATCTCTGATGGAGGCGGCGCTCGCCGCGCAGGGACGCGCGATCCACATCGCTAACCGCCGTACTGCCGGCCCCACCTCCCCACCCGCCGGCAAAGCCGGCGCCCTGCCCATAAATGGGGAGGTGAATACTCTCCAGGAGCAGAATCGAGTGCAGCAGATGACAGCCCCGGTCAAGGCCCCCCCACTCCCCACCGCCATCACGCCCAAGTCCCTGGAGCTGAAGAAAGAGAACCGCACCTTTCTCCTCGGCCTCCACCGACAGATGCAGCTGATCCGGCGCTTCGAAGAGCGCACCCAGGAGCAGTACACCAAGGCGAAGATCGGCGGCTACTGCCACCTGAACATCGGCGAAGAGGCGACCGTCGTCGGCAGCTTCGCCGCCTTCAAGCCCAACGACTACATCTTCACCAGCTATCGCGAGCACGGACACGCGATCGCGCGCGGGATCGACCCGAAAGCGGTGATGGCCGAGCTGTTCGGCAAGGAGACCGGAACCTCGCACGGCCGCGGCGGCTCGATGCACATGTTCGACTCCGACCTTCGCTTCATGGGCGGGTACGGCATCGTCGGCGGCCACCTGCCGCTCGCCGCCGGCGGCGGCTGGGCGGTGAAGTACCGGAAGCAGAAGGACGTGGTCATCTGCATGTTCGGCGATGGGGCGACGAACATCGGCGCGTTCCACGAGTCGCTCAACCTCTCGAAGGTCATGGAGCTTCCGGTCGTCTGGTACTGCGTGAACAACCGGTACGGCATGGGCACACCCGTCGAGAAGGCGTCGGCGGTGGCTGACATCTACAAGAAGGCCTGCGCTTACGACATGGAGTCGATCCAGGTCGACGGCATGAACTTGCGCGAGGTGATGCTCAAAACGAGCGAGATCGTCGAGAAG
>Ga0209117_1000360_pt1 | contig 20875 bp, 16 predicted proteins | sample BlaSpr_A8_OM2_M2_FD_187978 | JGI IMG/M metagenome (GOLD analysis project Ga0209117, IMG submission 187978) | Forest soil microbial communities from Thunder Bay, Ontario, Canada - Black Spruce, Ontario site 2_A8_OM2_M2 (SPAdes) (version 2) | ecosystem: Environmental > Terrestrial > Soil > Boreal...
GCTGATCGGCGGAGCGCACATTCAGCCGCAAACCGCGGGAAACACCAGGAACGCATTTATGATCGAAGCAGGTGGCGGGGCGGATTACCGGTTCTGGTCGAGAATGTCGTTTCGCGGACAAGTGGATTATCTGCGAACTTCGTTTTTTAAAAGTACGCAGAATAATCTGCAAATCAGCATCGCCGCCGTCTTCCACTTTTAAGTTTTCTACAGTTCTCGTTTCGCAAAATGGATTCTTGTAACGCGCCCATCTTTCGCTTCACGGGATGGGCGTTTTTACGCTGCGTCGTTGGGGTGATACCCCCCTCCCACCTTTTTCATAAGTGTTCATTCTAAAGATAGTTAAAGTCCCTAACCCTACAAGTGTTTCTTTCCAAAAGCAGTTAAAGTCCATTGTTTTCATACACTTTGCAGAGGATTTATTCTTAATCGGGTTGGCGCAAGTGCGTCCCGGCGGGATCGCGGATCGGCATGGAAGCGCCGGGAACTGTCAGTGGTTTGTGGAACTGGTGACTGGTCTCGGGCATGAAATGCTGGTTGGTACGCTGCAAAGATTCGCGCGAGCGATGTACGGCAGCAGAAGCACGACAAGCGCGGCGCTTTGGACTGGCCTATCCATACCCACAATATGGCGGAATTTTCCTACAAAGTGGATCAGGTTTATGCTGTATTTCGGGTCGGTTCGCTCCTTATTTTGATCGGCAAAGTGAATCGAATCTATGTTTTTCAAGAATTCGCGGTAGAAAAAACACGCCGATTTCTCAGATTTTGGAATTTTTGAGTTTGTTTTCAAATGATTCACACTCGACGCGAGGATTTATTATTCGTGCTGAACAACAGAATTTGTATGCTTTGCTGCGCGGCTTGTGGTACTCCAAGTGGTGTATTAAGATCAAGACCACCGCGTTACACGGATCCCCGGTAGCTCAATGGTAGAGCATTCGGCTGTTAACCGAAGGGTTGCTAGTTCGAATCTAGCCCGGGGAGCCATTTCTCAAAATCAGGTTGCGGGACTCCCGCACCAAGATCCCGACTCTTGTAGGTTTTAGTCGTATCGCTCAACATATCAAAGGGTTGGCGGAAAATATGTGCAGCTCGCCACCTTTCCAAGTGCAGTTCGATAGTAAAAAGTTGAGAAGCCGTCTTTTCTCTCCATCTGGCTGAACCAAGAACAATTCCTGGGCTTTGCCTGCGAGTTCGAGGAGTTTGACCCCTTCGGATAGATATGTTTGATTCGACCCACGATGAGTTTGAATCTCCCGCGTCAATCTGCCTTGTTCGACGCGCCATTCCGATCCCTTGCGATCGAAGAAGGCGGTGTCGATTCTTCCGTCGAGTCCGTCCAAGTACATCGACTCGATACGGTTTTGAAGATTATTGTATTGAACCTGGAGACGTTCAACCGCCTCGTGGTGACAGAGACGTTCATCTTGCTGGCTGTGTCGAAGTGCCTCGTGTACCCACTCGATGACCTCGCTGTCCATCCTAAGCTGTCCTAACAGATGCCCGAAAAATTTTTCTAATACCTCCTCGCGCGTGTACGGCTCCGAGCAATCGAAACGAAACCCTATGCAAGCGTTCTGTGACTGGTCACGTTTCGCACGCGCCGTCACCCTCAAGTGCCAGGTTCGTCGAAAGAACCCGCCCCCGCAGCGAATCTTAAGTCGCTGATAACATTCGACATCTGGTCGTGACAGCTAAGTCGGGTCACAATCAATCGGTAATCTCCGCTGGCTTCCAAGCGGCTATCGTCCCCGGGGAAGGTCTTAATCCCTTCACCTCCGGCCCGGGGGATGTAGACTCAAGACATGGCTGAAACCGCCAGCTCGGAACGTAAGGCCATCATGGGCCGCGGACGCGGGCTTGAATACTTCACCGTCGTGTGGAATGCCTTAGAAGGTTTGGTTGCCGTCGTCGCAGGTGCAATTGCCGGTAGCATTTCTCTCGTAGGTTTTGGAATCGATAGCTTCGTTGAAGTGATCTCCGGATCGGTCCTGTTGTGGAGGATGTCTGTCGATGCGGATGTGCTGCGCCGCGAGCAAAACGAGAGACGAGCACTGCGCGTTGTCGGTATCTGTTTCTTATTTCTGGCCACCTACATTGCCTATGAATCCGCTATGGATTTGTGGTCCAGGCGACCGCCCGCACACAGCGTTCCGGGAATTGTTTTAGCCTGCGTGTCGTTGGTCGTGATGCCCCTTCTCTCACGCGCCAAGCGAAAAGTGGGGCGCGCTCTCGGCAGCGCCGCCATGCACGCGGATGCGAAACAGACTGAGTTCTGTACGTATCTTTCGGCGATTCTTCTAGCTGGGTTGTTGCTCAATGCCTTTCTGGGCCTGTGGTGGGCGGACCCTGTGGCGGCATTGATTATGGTTCCCATCATTGCGAAAGAAGGAATCGAAGGATGGCAGGGTAAAGCCTGCGACGACTGCTCTAAATAGCTTCTCGGTTACTTCGCTGGAAGGACGGATTCCACTCTCAAGGTTTCGCCTTTCAATGTTCCTTTAACGGTGACTGTTTGAGCGGCGTATTTGTCGAGTTCTGATTCATGTCCTTCAAGCGTGTACACACTCTTGCCCACGACAAGCGCGTACTTCGTTCCCTGCTTAACGCAGTAACGCAAGCATTCTGCGTCGGGTTTGTCCTTCATCATGTGAGCCGCGCCGCACATCGCATCGCTCACGACTCCGGTGAGTGACTTCTGCTCACCGGAGGTCTGACCAACAATTGAAAACGTTCCGAAGAGTGCCATTGCTGCCAGAACAAGAATTGCCTTTCCTGAGTACATAGTTTTCATCTTTCCTTCTCCTTATTTTGAAATGACTGCTTGAAATTCCTAAGCACCCGGCTGGGATTCTTTCGGCTGCAAGGTCCCACGGCGGAGCGCGCGTTCCTTCATCAGCGCAAAGAACACCGGCACTAGAATCAGAACGTGAATCGCTGAGGTGATCATGCCACCCACGATGGGAGCGGCAATTGGTTTCATAACATCTGCGCCCACTCCGGTTTCCCAGAGAATAGGGATCAAGCTGGCCAGCACAACGCAGACCGTCATAAGTTTCGGCCTCAGGCGATGGACAGCGCCTTGAATTACCGCTGCTTCGATGTCTTCGTGCTTCAGAGGTACTCCGGTTGCCAGACGATGATTCAGCGCTTCGTGTAGATAGACAACCATCACTACGCCCGTCTCGACTGCGATGCCAAACAACGCGATATAGCCGACCCAAACAGCAACGCTGAAATTGTATCCGAGAAGTTTTTGTAGAATCAGGCCGCCTGTCAGTGCGTAGATCGTCGGGAAAATGAGCACCACTGCCTCGGTAACAGAGTGAAACACCATGTAGAGCAATAGGAAGATGACAAAAAATACGATGGGTAGAATTAGTTTCAGCCGCTCTTTCGCTCGCAATTCAAACTCGTATTCACCAGACCACTTGTATGTAAAACCTGGTGGTAAAGAGAGTTTTTGCTTGAGCAAATCAGTTGCATGGGCGACGAAACCTCCGTAGTCTTTCGTGCTCAGGTCGATGTAAACGTAGCCGGTCAGCGCGCCGTCTTCGTCACGGATCATTGAGGCTCCCCGAGAAAATGAGATTTTCGCAACATCGGAAACTGGAATTTGGGCACCCGAGGAAGTGCCAATCAGGACGCGCCGCAATTCATCGACGTTGTCCCTAAAGTCGCGGTTATACCGAACATTTACTGGATAACGCTCGCGTCCCTCGACATTTTCAGCGACCATTTCGCCGCCGATTCCTGAAGTGACCGCCTGCTGCACATCAGCGACGGTCAAACCGTAGCGAGCCGCTTCTGCACGGTTGACTTCGATATTGAGATAAAAGCCTTGCGAAACGCGTTCGGCGAAGATTGAGCGCATCTCGGGAATCGCCGAGAGAATTTGTTGCACCTGCGCGCCAACTTGCTGGATGCCCTCCAGATTCGGCCCCTGAATCTTTAGGCCGAGAGGTGTTTTGATTCCCGTTAATTCCATATCGAGACGGTTTTCGACCGGCATGGTCCACGTGTTGGATAGGCCAGGAAACTGCAGTTTCCCGTCCATTTCCTGAATGAGTTTTTCGTAAGTCATTCCCGGTCGCCACTGACTGCGGGGCTTGAGCATGACGGTGGTGTCATACATATCGAGCGGTGCGTTATCGGTCGCGCTGTCGGATCGCCCGATGGAGCCGAAGACGGTTTCGACTTCGGGAAAGGCGCGAATGATCTTGTCTTGTTCTTGGAGCAATTGCGACGCCTGCCCGATGGAGATTCCGGGCAAGGCCGTCGGCATATAGAGCGCCGAACCTTCAAAGAGGGGGGGCATGAATTGACTGCCAATCTTCAAAGCAAGGGGCAAAGTGATAACGAGAAATAACAAGTTGAGGACTAAGGTGGTTTTGCGAAACCGCAAGCACAAGCGTAGAACCGGCAAATAGATAGCTTGGGTGATCCTTGAAATTGGATTCCGCGATTCAGGTATCAGCCGCCCCCGGATGAATAGAATCATGAGTACGGGCACAAGCGTGATGGCCAAGACGGAGGAGAAGCCAACAGCCAGCGTCTTCGTCCACGCGAGGGGGCGAAACATGCGCCCTTCCTGTGCCTCCAATAAGAAGACCGGTAAGAAGGAAACAACAATAATCACCAGCGAAAAGAAAATCGCGGGACCAACCTGTTTCGCTGAATCCAACAGAATTTTCCGTCTCTGGTGCTCGGGAAGCGGCGCGGATTCGGAAGATTGCCGTTCAGAGAGCTGCCGATATCCGTTTTCGACCATGACGATGGCGGCGTCCACGAGAACGCCAATCGCCAGGGCTAACCCGCCGAGCGACATAATGTTGGAGGTGACGTGCAGGTAGTACATCGGGATGAAGGATGCGACTACTGCAATAGGTAAAGTCAGAATCGGAATCAGCGCCGAACGGAAGTGGAATAGGAAGATGACAATCACAATGCTGACGATGATGGCCTCTTCGAGCAAGTCGCGTTGCAGCGTTTCGATGGATGCATGAATCAATCCTGAGCGGTCGTAACCGCTGACTATTTCCACACCTGGTGGCAGCGAGGGTTTAATTTCCACGAGCTTCTTCTTGATTCCATTGATGACGGTGAGGGCATTCATCCCGTCGCGCATCACAACGATCCCACCAACGGTTTCTCCTTCGCCTTGCCACTCGGCTACGCCTTCGCGGATGTCCGGGCCGAACGTAACTGTCCCTAAATCTCGGACGAGGACCGGGGTGCCGTTCTTGGTTGCAACGGGAACGGTCTCCAGATCGCTGAGCGAACGCAGATAGCCGAGTCCACGAATCATGTATTCGGCTCCGCCCATTTCAAGCAGGCGTCCACCAACTTCATTTGTACTTGCTCGAACTCTTTCGATAACCGTCGATAGAGGGATTCCGTAAGCGCGAAGCTTGTCAGGGTCCAAGTTGACCTGATATTGGCGGACGAATCCGCCGATGGTGGCTACCTCGGCGACTCCTGGAACAGTTTCGAGTTGGTAGCGCAGAGACCAATCTTGAAGGCTGCGCAAGTCTGCCAAACTGCGCTGATGGCTGCGGTCCACCAGCGCATATTCATAAACCCATCCTGCACCGGTTGCGTCTGGCCCAATGACGGGATGGACGCCTGAAGGCAAACGTCCGGTGATCTGTTGCATATACTCCAAGACCCGCGACCGTGCCCAGTACAAGTCTGTGGTGTCTTCAAAGACAACGAAAACGTAAGAATCGCCGAACATAGTCTGCGCTCGCACAGCCTTTACGTGCGGCGCTGCGAGCAGGGTCGTGACGATGGGGTACGTAACTTGGTCTTCGATAATGCTTGGAGGCTGGCCCGCCCACGGCGTGTGAATGATCACTTCGACATCGGAAATGTCGGGCAACGCGTCGAGCGGAATGTGACGCAGCGCCCAAATTCCTGAGAGCACCAGTAAAATCGTTCCCATGAAAACGAGGAAACGATTTCGAGCGCACCAATCAATCCATTGGGCGATCACGTTACATGCCTCCCGTGGCGTTCACGCTGAGTTGCTTAGTTGCGATAAGCTGGCCATTCTTTTTGGCGAGGATTGTGACTTGCCAGGTTCCACCGCTATCAAGCTGTCCAGAACCTTCATAAAGGCCGTTGCCCTTGTCGCTAAGAGTGAGAGGGACGCGCATTGCTGCCATGCCCATTGCGGGCATCGCCGGCATGAAAAACGTAACGGCAACGTCTGCCCCAGTAACGGGTGTTCCATTTGTATCTGTGAGCTTCACGCGAAATACGTTGCCACCCTTATGGGGCGGATTTGGGTCTGAATTCAATTCGACATTTCCTTGCGGAGCGTTTGAAGAGGACGCCGCGCCCGCACCAGGCGGAGGTGGAACGAAGGAACCGAGCGCGGCTTGAAGCTGGCTCTCGGAGTCGATCAGGAAATTTGCGGAGGTGACAATTTGTTCGCCCGCTTTGAGTCCTTTCAGCACGATAAAATCGTCACCCACGCGGGAGCCTAACTGCACTTCGCGCGGCTCGATGTAACCATCGCCAAGCTGCACAAAAGCAATCTCGCGTGTGCCGGACTGTAGGACGCCGGTTGCGGGTACAACAAGCTGGCTTCCCATGGGAGCTTTCAGAATGACGTTAACGAACATGCCGGGTTTGAGTTGTAGTCCCGGGTTGGAAAAAACAACGCGCACTTTGGCCGTCCGCGTGTCCATGTCCACCTGCGGGTAGACAAAGTCAACACGGCCAGTAAATGTTCGGCCCTGATACGTATTCACCGAGAGCACTGCCGGAGCACCGACTTTTATTCGTGCGAGATCGTTCTGGAAAACCTGGGCCTGCACCCAAACGGTCGAGAGGTCGGCGATGGTATAGAGGCGCATTCCCGGCTGAACGGCAACGCTGGGCAGCGCATTACGTTCGGTGATGTAGCCGGAAACCGGCGAATCGACTTCTAGTTCCTGTTGCACCTGGCCGGTGGATTCGAGGCGGGCAATTTCTTTTTGCGGAACGCCCCATTGCTTGAGCCGTTCTGCGGCTGCGTCGAGCAATGATGCCGCGCTGGAGGCGACACCCTGCACGGTGCTCTGTGCCACCTGCTGCTGGTTCTGCTTTGCTACTAAATACTCGCGTTCCGTAGCCACTAAATCGGGGCTGTAAATCGTTAATAACGGCTGCCCTTTGCGAACGTATTGGTATGTGGCATCAGCAAAAACCTTTTGTATATAACCGGAAAACCGCACTTGTACGTAAGCGAGCCGCGTTTCGTCCACGGCGACCCTACCCGTGGTGCGAATCTCGTCTGAAACCATTTTCCGTTCGACCCTACCCGTCTTCACCCCGATGCTCTGCAACCGTTGCGGCGAAATTTGCACCGGAACCAGCGGCGCTTCTGTCGATGCTGGCGGCGCGGCCATCGCGTTGGCCATAGAATCCTGCACGGCAGAATTCGGTAACTTGGTTTCCGCATTCGACACGGGCTTTACAGAGCGATAATGAAGCCAAAAACCAACGAGGATAACCGCGAGCACGATGTTTCCAATAAGGGCCAGCAAAAAACCTGTGCGAAAGGTTTTCATCTCTTCGCCGCCTCCCCGCGCAATGACAGGCCGGTGAGTTCTTCCAGGCGCGCCAACGCTGTCTCGCGTTCAGCAATATTTTTCCAGTACTCCTCGTCGAGATGGAGGACATCAAGAAAGGACGCCAGCAGTGCTTGAAAGTCCTGCCGATTATTCTGGTAGGCGGCAATGCCCGCGTCGAAACCGGCGCGTGCCTGCGGTAGCAGACCTTCACGATAAATTTTCAGTAACTCGGCGGTGTTCTGAGCCGTTTCGTATTCGCTCCGAAGTTCAAAGGCAACTTGTTGCAACTGAACTTCGGAGTCGCTACGGGAGCGGTTCAGTTCGGCTTGCGCCTGCGCCAGTTCCGGGCGCTGCTTGTTGCCTCGATAAATTGGAACGCGCACGCCAACGCTCAACATGTAGTACGCGCGGAACTGGGTGGGGTCGGTGCGTTGCCACATGTATTGGACATTGAAATCCGGGTAGAAATCCTTGCGCGCAAGATCGATTTGTAGTTTCTGTTTCTCAACTATTTTCTCTGAGGCGGAAATTAAGGGATTTTGATTTTTCGCGGCGGACAAGAGCTCCTCGAAGGTTTGTGGGAGCGACGTTTCCGTCGGTTCGGAGGGTTCTATATCCGGGGAAGATTGCGAGCGATTGAGAAGTTGTTTGATCTGCGCCTGCAACTTAGCCACTTCCAGATGATGCATGGTGATTTCGCGGAGCAGTTTGGTCTGTTCGAGTTGTGGTCGTAGCAGGTCTTGTTGGGTTCCCATCCCGGAGCGGTACCGCGAGTCCGCTGCCTTCTCGACTTGCCGTAGGAGTTGTCCATCGCTTTCAAGAATTCTCAGCGTCTTGGAGAGATAGGCAAGCTGGAAGTACGCCGATTTGACTCCGGCGAGAATCGAGCGACGCACCGTTTCGTACTGCTGCTGCACAACGTCGGCATCTCGCTTGGCTATTTCCCCTTTTAGCCGCAATTTTCCCGGATAAGGAAAGTCCTGAGAGACGCCGACGCCAATATACGCGAAGTCGCTGTTTGTATATCCAGCAAAAGGTCGCGGACTTCCAACATTGACTTGCTGCAAATTGAATTGGGGATCGGGAAGGGTCGAGACCTGTGAAGGAATCAGCTTCGCGGCCTCCCAGCCTTGGCGCGCGGCCTCTATCTGCGGATTGTTATGTTCCGCTTCCGCTAGTAAATCAGAAAGCGGAGTCACCGCTCCGGTGTGCGATGAAAGGGACTCCCGCGCACGAGTATTTCCCGCCGAAGCAACGGAAAGCAAAATCATACAGAGACTTCGAATAAGAGTTCCGCACGACAATTGCATGGCGGGACTTTTTCTCGCTATCGATAACATCTTTTTCTCCTGAGTACGTAACGAATCCGCGGACCATCGGCAAGTGACCCAACAGGGTCTCAACCGAAACCGAAACACGTCGGCGGGTCAGAGGGACAGTGGAGACACAAAAAGAGACAAGGCGGTGCGTAGCCGCATCGCTGATGCAGTTGATCAGATCAGAAGAGAAGCGTGAAGGGCGTACAGTTCGGGAGGTGAATGCTGCGGAGCCTCAAAACCCAAGCGAGAGACTTCGCGGTTCGGCATTGCCTGCGGCGAAGCAAGAATATCGGTTACAACCATCACGGGCGCATGGAGCGTCACGTTAGCGACGGGCAACACGGTGGGGGACTGAGGCGAAATCATCCCCTTGCAGCAATCATGACTCTGGTTAGATGGATCGCACGGCATCGAACCGCAGCACTTCATACTTTGCTGGTCGCGCGTCATCGCGGACATACAGTCTGCAAATTGCAGGCCCAACAAAGCAACAACCACCAGAACAATGAATAGTCTCTTACTTGCCATCCTGATTCGACTCTAAAAGGATTAGACGCGGGAGTCAACACAGAGGCTTTTGGAAGCTGTCCTAGTTAGAAAGGTGAGCAATGGAGGTGAGAAGCCGACTTCCGAACCGACAGTCAAAGAAGTTACGGCCCAAGTACCTTTTTTCAGCCTCCTTTCAGCTGCTTCAGGAAGGCCGTCGCCCGCACGCGTTGCATGCTAATCAAGATGTTTGGACTCCTTAAAATCCGAAATCGGACGGACGCCCCGAGGTTCCGAATTGTTTAGTTAGTTGTTGGACGCCGAGCAGTAGTTGCCTCGCTTTAGAGTCGGGCGCTAGGCAAAACGTTCGATACGAGTCAACGAAGGGGAGCCAACTTTTTTAAATTGTTAATAAATTATCCTGAAGAAAATCCATTGCGCAAAGGCCAGTGGTGCCAGGACGGTCAGTGCGCAAATCGCTCTATGCGCCTCGCATAATCACTTTCGAGCCGGATTGCTTTATGACACGGAAGAGACCGGCCGATGCCCTCCTTTGTTCGATTTAACCCGGACCAAGTGGGACAAATTGCCGCAACCCATCCCTACCTGGCTGACTTCGTGACCTACCTCGTCCCTGTTTTTTCAATGACTTAGAGTGGGCTGACCGAGAATCGTCGGATGGTGGTCTGCTTGCTTCTGGCTCTGCATCTGCAGTAAGAGCCCCTGGGGTGGGTGTATGAGTTGTACAGCGACGCCCAATTCAGCTGCGCTGTTGCGCAAGTCTCTGACCAGCCCTACTTGCGCATGCTTTGGTCAACGATATTGCCATCGCACGTTCGGGCGAGACCTTTGTCGCCATCCAAGTAACTATGTAAGGTGGTTTGATGAGTTGTTCTAGCCAGCGGATGTGAACATGCCATGGCATGTAAACATGCCCAGGCATGTAAACACGAAAATGGCCGAGACAAATAATTCAGCAACCACTCGTCGACGCAGCCAGATCCTCTGGGTTGTCGGTCTATTGTTTGTGTGCGCACTTGCAGGGGTCTTTGTTACCTGGCGTATGCCCGGCCTCCAACTGTATGCGCAGAAGTGGCTGATCCGCGCCCGTGGGCCGCTGCCGGTACCAGAGGACATAGCGATTGTGGCGATCGATGAAGCGAGCCTCGCGCGTCTCGGACGTTTTCCCTGGCGTCGCGCGCTCACAGCTCAATTGCTTAACCAGCTCGCCGAAACACAACCTAAGGCCATTGCGTTGGACGTACTATTCAGCGAAGCAACAAACAATGGGGACGATGCGGTACTGGCGGCCGCAATCGCCAAGGCGGGTAACATCGTTGCTGCGACCCAGCTCACTCGCACTGATTCCGGAAGCGTGACGTGGCTTCAACCGTTTCCTTCCATTGGGAAAGCCGCTGCGGGAACCGGGCACGTACATGTTTCCACCGAAGTTGACGGCGTTGCAGGGTCGTTCCTGGTCCGTCAAGCAGATGACCTCGGCCAAGCCAACTGGGCCATGGCTCTTGAGACCATTCGTGTTGGCGAAGGTGCGAATAGCCAGTCCATACAAGAATTGCCAGGCGCGGTGACGGTCGGCGGTCGAATATTTCCCGTAAGAACCGAGGCCCATTCCATTCAGATCGAATCAGGCCGCCCGCGAAGTACGCAACGTTTCCGCGCCAGCTGGATCCCAATAGAATATGTCGGGCCGACCGGCTCGTTTGCTTCGCATACCTTTAGCTTCGTGGACGTTCTGCAAGGGAAGGTTCCGACGACCGCATTTCGCGGAAAATATGTGATCGTGGGTGCAACCGCGGCCTCGCTAGGTGATCGATTCACTTCGCCATTCGTGCATACCGAAGGACCTGATGGGCAGCAGTATGGAGAACCTTTGTCGGGAGTTGAGGTTCTCGCTAACTCCCTCAACACGGTATTACGCGGGAGATCCTACGCAGAAACACCAGATTGGCTCGCGGCCATTTGCGCGGCGCTAGTAGCCTTGCTCACCATAGGCGGGCTGTGGCTCGCGCAAGGCAAAATGGAAAATCTCAAACAACTTGCCACAATCGTTGCGATTATTGTTTTGATTCTTGGGCTGAGCTATTGGGCATTCACGCACTGGTTGATTTATCCGCCTATTGTGCCCTCCATAGTTTCGCTGGTTTTGGCGGTTCCACTCATCTTGCTGCATCGATCCTTCGGTGCCAGCAGGGAGCTTGACGCGCAGATTAGCCAACTCATTCAAGCCGAGAATTGGTTGTGGCCGTCGGCCCGAGCGGCACAGACAGATCCCGCGGCTTTAATTTGGCGCCTTACGAATGCGAGCGCGGTCGCGATTCTCCAAGCCGTTTCCCCGGGTCGATATCGCGTAATCGCCAGCGCCGGAACGCCACTGTTACCGTCAATTGCCAAGAGCCAAGGCTTGCCCCTCGACACTCTGCCACCAGCGGGGCAAATGGAAGCGCAAAATCCCTTTTTGGGAAAAGCCGAGATCGTACACTTTTTCTATGAAGAACAAGACCCACAGGCGCAACTGATGGCGGCACTGAAATGCAGGCTGGGCGACGGCAACGCTCCAAGCGGAATGCTCATCCTTCTTCACAAGATGGAACAGCGCATCCCACTTGAAACGGTTCGTATTGCCGTGGAGGTTGGAGGGGGGTATCTGGTATCGCTGGGAACAGATCGCTCCCAAGGTATGGAAGCAGTCGAAGCGCGCAGGCGGAAGTTTTTGCAATTGTTGCCCCACGGTATTGCCTGGAAGAGCCGCGAGTTGGGAACATTACATCAGCGAATTCTGTCAGACTGGAGATTCGTAGATCAGTCGCTTCGTTCCGTTGGCGATGGTTTGTTGGTCGCTGGAGTGGGAGGCGAAATTGTATTTGTGAACCCCAGGAGCATCGAGATCCTAGGAATGAGGGAACGCTCGCTGCTGGGAAGTGATCTTTTCGAACGGTTAGGGCTCTCCGAGGAGACGGTAGTAGAAACACTGGAAAGAGTGCTCGTGGATCGCGAGACGGTGGAGCGCGACGCTACTTTCGGAAGGTCATCGCCCAAACATTTTATACTGCGTTTATCCCCCGTTTGTGAAAACTGGAATGAGCGCGGCGCGGTGGTGGGCATTGTGGTGTCCATTTCGGACATCACCAAGCAACAAGAGCTGCAAAATATGAAGACAGAAATCATGACCTTGGTGACGCACGAATTGCGCACGCCGCTCACTGCCATTCAAGGAATGAGCGAAATACTTACGCAATTCGATGTCGACCCGCGCAGGCAGCGCGAGATGCACGCGGCCATCAATGATGAAGCCAAACGCCTGGCGAGAATGATCGACGATTACTTGAATATCACCCGGCTCGAAGCCGGAGCACGTCCGTTGAGGAAAATACCTTTGAGGGTGGAGGCGATTGTTGAGCGTGTAGTTCTACTGCTCAACCCGCTTGGGGCAACTCGCGGTGTTCCAATCAGCTTCGAATTCGCAGAGGATTTGCCGGTGGTTAAGGCCGACCCGGACTTGTTGGCTCAAGCGGTCACCAATGTCCTGGGCAACGCTATTAAATACAGTCCGCCCGGCAAAGACGTGGCCATAACCGTCCGAGTTGACGGAAAAGATATTTTGATCGAAGTGGTGGACAACGGACCCGGAATCGCACCCGCGGACCTGAACCGCATTTTTGAAAAATTTTATCGCGTTCCGCGCGCGGAGAGTGCTGATCAGCAAGGAACCGGCCTGGGACTAACCCTTGTCCGCGAAATCATGGAGTCTCACGGAGGCCAAGTGACGGCCCAGAGCGAACTTGGCCGCGGCTCGACTTTTACTTTGCGGCTCCCGATTCAAAGGAACTCCGAACATTAAATGACCAGCCAATTTCACATCCTTGTCGTAGATGACCAGCCTTCCATCCGGCTGATGCTCGAGTCCGGGTTGTCGCTCAGCGGCTTTCGCGTAAGCTGTGCTCGTAACGGAACCGAAGCCATCCTGGCGGCTAACAGTAAAAAGTTTGACGCGGTGATTAGCGATATTTACATGCCCGATGGCGACGGTCTTGAGATGGTTCACAAGCTCCGGATGGTTACGCCTTCTTTGCCTATCATCTTGATGACCGCCCGCGGCTCGGTTGAGTTGGCGGTTCAGGCGGTTGAAGAAGGCGCAACGGATTTCATTGCCAAACCCTTCGAGATAAGCGCAGTCGCGGCTTTGTTGAGACGCCATCTGTCCGCCGCATCGGAACCGGCTGCTCCGGAGACTGACGCTTCCACGATTGTTGAAGGTATCTCGCGCTCCGGTCTGGTGGGCAAGAGTCCCGCCATGGTTGGCGTGTACCGTTTGATTGCACGGGCCGCTCGTAGTGACGCGCCCGTTTTGGTGATGGGCGAATCCGGCACGGGAAAAGAGTTGGTGGCGCGGGCCATTCATGATTTCAGTACGCGCGAGAAGAAGCCGTTCATCACCGTGAACTGTTCTGGCCTGACCGATACGTTACTCGAATCCGAATTGTTTGGTCATACCCGGGGAGCTTTTACCGGGGCGGTTGGAGAGCGTTCAGGACTCTTCGAGGCAGCCGATGGGGGCACCATTTTTTTGGATGAACTTGCTTCCACTAGCGCGGGCTTTCAGGCCAGTTTATTGCGCGTTCTGCAATCTGGCGAGGTAAGAAGGGTTGGATCCACTCTGACAAAGCGAGTGGATGTTCGCGTTATCGGAGCGAGCAACGCGTCATTGAGAGATATGGCCGCCGCCGCACAGTTCCGGCCCGACTTGTTTTATAGGCTGAGCGTTATCACGCTTGAGCTGCCGCCGCTCCGTGAACGAGAAGGCGATGTCGATGTCCTGGTGGCTCACTTTTTGCGTGCGGCGGTATCCGATAAGCAGGTCCCGCTTCGGCTAACCCGTGAAGTGGCCGAAGCCCTGCGTACCTACTCTTTTCCTGGAAATGTCCGCGAGCTCGAGAATGCCATTCGTCGTGCCGTGGCCCTTTGTGCAAACGACGTAATTACCCTGGACTGCCTCCCCCCAGAAATCGTAGCAGCTCCGGGGCTTCGCAATGTTCCCGGCCATTCTCCGGACGAGCGAACGATCATCGCTGACCGCCCCACCGTCGATGAACTCCAGCGGCGATATTTGCAGTTGGTTTTGGATGAGAACCAAGGAAAGAAAAAGCGCGCCGCGGCGGTTCTGGGGCTTGATCGACGCACCGTTCAGCGACTGGTTGCCAAGTATCGCCTGCGTTTCGTATCCGAGGGCGAGATTGAGGAAAATTCCGATTTGGAGACGTCCGAAAATTCGGACCACGGAGATTCGTGATTGGTGCACTGCGATGGACCAAATTGCTTGGTAACGCACGGCGCCCACTGCTCTTCGTCGCGCTGGCGCTGACATGCATGGCGCAAACGGCGGTTGCACAGGTGACGCCGGTCGAAGCTCGCATTGCGAACATCACCGGCAACGTTTACCTGTCCAACGGCGCCCAGGGTAGCTCCGCGCTCGCAAAGCGCGGAGACGTGCTCACCCCGGGTGAAGAGATCGATACACTAGCCGGAGGTCGGGTAACGATCGAGCTCACGGATGGCAGCCTGGTGGTGGTACGGCCAGGCTCCCGCATAGTGCTCAAGGACTTTCGCACCGCTCATTCACTTCGCGAGTTGTTTGACATTCTGCTGGGGCAAGTGCGCGTAAAGATTAATCATTTTGGCGGGAAACCTAACCCCTACCGAGTTAACAGTCCCACCGCCTCGATCGCCGTTCGCGGTACAGAGTTCAGTGTTGCTGTAAGCGCAAAGGGTGATACCAAGGTAGTGGTGTACGACGGGCTTGTCGAGGTCACGAGCCTTTCGAATCCACAGGACAAGGTTCCCCTGCATCCCGGCCAAGGTGTGATTGTCCGCCCCGATCAGGATATACACTTCTTCGAGCCGGCTCCCGGTGACGATGTAAATCTAGAGCGCGAAGATCAAGACGGCGGCGATCCTAAGGAAGGTTCCAGCCCCGGTAGTGAAGCGCAGCAGTCGGAAAGCGCTATTTCACCTCAGAGTTCCGCGGGGATTTACGATCGTTTCGTGGAGAACGTAGTCACCGCGCGGCAAGGCCCTCTGTACCTTCGCTTTATCGCTTACCCTGATTCTTTTCTGGACAGTTTGGAGAACCCCGCGTATGCAACGGAGTTTTCAGCTCCAGAGGGCCGTGTATTCCTGCTGCCAGGCTTTCGCGGCAGCAAGGGTAGCAACGATACTCCGTCCGACTTCTTTTCTAATCCCGGAAAATCCGTCGACTATAGCCTTTCACCTCAAGGATCTTTCTTTACGCCATTACCTGACCACCGCACCGCCATCGGTGGCGGCGTGACGGCGTTTCGGACCGGTATTCAATCTTTTGCCGTGGAAGATTCATCGAACTCGATTCTCTCCGCGGGCGCGACGCGCGCAACGTCTAATACAACGAGCCATTCTTTTCTTTCCGGTTCTTTGGCGGTGTCTCACGCGTTTGGGGAAGAGAGAAAGACCAGCCTCGGATTCGGTGTGGATCATGTGAAAGGATCGGGCTCTTTCCTCAAGTTTGTCACCGAGCAGGACGCGTTGGGAAATGTATCCAGTGAACGAATTGACTCGAGATCGAATCTCACCGAAAATCGCATTAAAATCGGTGTCTCGCACGAGTTTTCAGGACAACGAAAACTCGGAGTTTATTACAACTACGGATTCCTTTCCGCCGATTTCGGCGACGTCTCTCACACGCTCAACGCGCAACCCCAGCCGCTGGATTCTACCCAGAACGCAGGCCGTTTCTCCGAGGGAGGCATCCGGTTTCGTGGTCTACTGACGCGAAAACTGTTTTACGGAGCGCAAGCTTCCTGGTTTGTACTCTCTCTGGACGAGCAGATAAGGCTTTCGACCATCATGAATTCTCACCAACGCGAGCGAACCACAGGATCAAGCTTCGCCGTGGGCCTCGGGTACGCTTTCCGTCCCCGCGCCGTGTTTACTCTGGACCTCGCCGGAGGATTCTCAAACGCCGCGGCCATACTTACGGAAGATCTCACCGGCAATCCCTTGGAGCGCAACAGCAAAACTAGTACCTTCTTCTCGACGCATACTGCTGTGCAGGCAGATGTCTGGAAGAGTTTGTTCGTCAACGGCTCACTCTTGGGGGCGCGTCAGTACGTTTACAGAAATCTCACGCTCTACCCGGATAGTCTTGGGCGGCTGCTGACTTCAGAAGGCACCTTTGCTCCGGCTGGCTACACGAGCGATAGCTTGACGTCCTACTATTCCGAGTTTGGAGTGGGTTGGCGCTTTAACCGCGCATTTTTGGCTGAATACGTTTTTTCTACGGACTACGGTAAAACTCGACCGAGTCACGTATTTTTGCTGCGATATACGTTCCGCAAGCACGAGCAATAATTTGCACAAGCGCGTCCTAACTTCTATTCAGCGCAAACTACATATTCTGTAACTGTGATTGCGCGGCCAGCTGTACCAAACTGACCCTTTGCCGAGCGGCAAAATTGAGCAGCGTTCAGACCCGAGGGTGGCAGATCGCCCCGACACTCTCTCATACCTTAAGGGGGAAAGATAATTCTTAGCTTTGCCTTCAACAACTTACGTGCAAAATTTCGGCTGGACGTGGCATTCGAGGTGCACGCACTGGTTATGGCAGTTTAAGGAGCTGCCGAACCATGAATAACGTTAAGAAAATGGTTACGTTGTTTGCGTTTGCGGCGCTGATGTTGCTGGGCGGTCGTGTGACGACCAGCAGCGCAGCTACGCATAGCAGCAATGCGGCGTCGGTACAAGCCCCCGATGACGAGTCGACCACGCCCGATCCGGCAGGCGATCCTGATGGTCCAGGTGGACCGGACGGCGGACCGGACGGCACCGACCAAGAGGGCGGACCGGGAGCAGCGTAAAAGCACCAATTGGCCCGCGAAGGTGCCAGTGCATATGCATTGATGCGTCTTCCGCGGGTCAAGCCCAGCCCATTTATGTTTCATGGAACGGTGTCCTTGCTTCTCAGGCTGCCCGCCTTCAGTTCGTAGTACAAACGAAACGCTTACCTGGTTTTGTTAATGGCCGCCCTGTTGCATTCCTTAGAGGGTCCGAAGCAAAGTTCCGCCACTTGGCAGAAACCAACTCATCTGGTTCAGAGCGTCGCTGGGAGAATGAACTAAATCATGGGAAGCAAATTTTCAATGCTCGTGCTCTTTGGAGCAGGTTTTGTCGCCCAGAGTCTCACGGGAAGCGTTGCCCGTGCGGCAACTCCGCCTGATGGCAAAATCGAACTCACGCTCTTTGGCGGGCTCTCGACTCCGGTCAAAAACGAAACCACCGGTTTCGGTTTAGAGATAGAAACAGGGAGTCCCATCGGCGGTCGCGTACTCTACAATTTCAGCGATCACCATGCCGCTGAATTCAGCGTCGCCAATCCACTTTCGGCATCGGTCAACTACGTCTATCATTTTTCCTCTTTCCATGACAGATGGATTCCCTATGTAACCGCGGGCATCGGCGCTGCGCGGCGCGAGCTCACGCTTACCAACAACAACGAACCCGCCCAACTTAATTCCAACTTGATGGAAGCGGGTCCAGACCGCGGCCAAACGGCTTTCACCGGCAACTTTGGAGGCGGCTTGAAGTTTTTCTTCACGCATAACTTCGCCCTTCGCTTTGACCTCCGTGACGAAGTTGGCAAATACAAGGGCACCTTCAGCAATGTGGCTGGCGTTCCTGGAGGAATCGTCAGAGCTGGCAAGACGCTGAATGATTTTCAAACCACAGGCGGAATTGTCTTCCGCTTCGGGAAGACCTGATTCGAGCTGCTTTAGTCCGAGCGACTTGCTTCGTATCGCAAGCAACATGCGAAATATTCACCGTGAAGCGTTGAGGCTTGCTAAATAGAACTAAATCGTAAATGAACTCCCGCCTTGCCGGCTTAATAGAAAGGAAAAAGGAAGCGACATGCCCTGGTCCGCTTCGGAAACCACAGAATCAACACTTTTCGATGCTGCCGACGAGCTCAACCCAAATGAGACTCTCCTGTATCGCAGCCACTTTCATTGGACCACGGCGTCCCGGCCCACGTTCTTTGCTGTTCTTTTTTTACTTCCTGGTGTCTTTGCCCTGAGCGGAGTACCGGCGCGTGGGGGCAGCACCGGGGGCACACTGCTTCTCGGAACATTTGGAACATTTTTTTTAGGCGTGGCTGCTGCGATACTTTTTATAGCCCGGTTAAGTTGGAAGTCTCGGGAAATTATTCTTACGAATAGCCGCCTGATGCTCACGTCTGGAGTAATTTGCACCCAAATTACGTCGATCAGACTGGATGGGATCGAAAGCACAACGGTAAGACTAAGTCTTCTCGGAAAAGCACTGGGCTATGGCACCGTTATTCTGTGTTGCGGTGATGGCTCGGTTAAATGCATCAAGAAAATTTCACACCCTAGAAAGCTTGATGAGTTATTGCAGAAGCAGTGATCGCTTGGGCCACAGCCCGAGGGGGATGGTGACCATGGCCGTTCAGTCCGCGCTCCGAAGTGCCGACCATCGCGTTGAACACCTTCTCAAAGTCTCGTTTCGCGGTCGCCCCGCTGCGCGCCACATCGCTTGGCAACGCCACCATGGGACATGCGTTGTCCCTGCTTTCCAAATGTTGTTGAGACAGGTAAGCGCGGACGATTTGCCGGCCTACATCGGCAGATTTTAGATCGATATGCACACCCTCCCACGAGCTGTTCCAATCCGGATCAGTAAAGAAGCATTCCAAGACCTCGGCGTACAGATCGCTCTTGCTGTCAAAGTGACGGTAGAACGCACCGCGCGTGAGTCCCGCGTCCGCTATTATTTGATTAATCGAGACGTTGTCGAAGCCGAGCCGATTAAATAGCATTCGAGCACTTTGCACGATTTTTTTTCTAGTCTGCTTATTGAACTCGCCGATTATGGGATCTACTTCACTGCCTTAATCTTTGTTCGTTTCCGTTTCGCCAGGTTCTGAGCGAGACTCATCAACATTTCCCGATCATATTCGGACATGCGGCCTAGAAATACCCGCAACTTGTTTAGCAAACGCGCATCTCTCCTGAAGGTGCCCCATTCTTCTTTTTTATTTCGGTTCCGCCCCATTTGCTCTGAACAGGGTTTCGGTTGTCCCTCTTCGTACAGAAGTTGATAAAGAGGTATTTCCAGCGCTCGAGCTAGCTTTTCCAATGTCTGCACTGCGGGCACCGTGTGGCCGTTCTCCACCCTTGAAATGTAACAACGCAGCAGTCCTGAACGATTTTCGATATCCCCTTGCGATAAATTCTTCTCTTCCCGAACCGCCCGCAATCGCTCGCCAATGATCATAGCTACCCCCGTATCTCGCCGGCGGCCGGCACCAGGCTCCCGGTGAAGAATCTAACACTCCGACGGCAACACTGCCATGGCGGCTGCAACCCGGGGGGCAATTGCGGATCCGCGATGCGTGGCTAGGTTTTAGACGTACGATAGGGCCCGGCGGGCTCAAAGCGGGCCGGATGAAAACGTTCTCGGTCGTTAACGGGGGGAGGTAGGAATGGCAGGCAGGATCACTTCTCCGGTTGCTTGGAGTCGGCAATTTCCCGCATTTGAATGTCGTAATAAAGTATTGCCTGGTCAACGAGAGGTTTGCTGGCCGCTATGGTTTGCTTCAGATGACTGCTATAGATGTCGATGTTGTCCGGATTTTCGAAGATCGTCTGACGAAGTGCCGCGACATCAGCCATGACCGCGCTAAGCGTGACATGTAGTGACTTTACGCAACTCAGAATTGCTTCGAGGTGGCGTCCAAGGTCACTCAGTTGCGCTTCCAGCCTCTCCGTGGACATAGCTCTCCTTTTTCGACGGAATATTCCAACGAAGCGCAGGCTACCATTAATTACCAATGCAATCTATTATACTTTGGTGAGCGTAGTCTTTACTTTGGCTAATTTTCAAAATTGATGGTTCCGCGCGTCGAACGAGCTCGGCATCGGAATCCCTCGACCCTCAGTGCTGTGTAACTTTATTCCCCAAGGTTTTTAGCAAAAATTCCCAAGTATCCGCGGCATTGCGGTCCCACGAATGATCTCTTGCTGTTCGTGCAGCTCGTTCCCCAATTTCGGCCCGTAGGGTAGAATCTTCCACGAGTCGCCGTAATAAAGCCGCAATTTCTTTTTCGTCTTCCGGATTTTGCAGCACAAATCCGTCCTTGGCATCGCTGATGATCTCGCTCGCACCTGCCCGCGCGCTGGCGACAACCGGCAGCCCGCAAGCCATGGCTTCGATGATTGGCAGTCCGTACGCGTCTTCCAGCGAAGGCCCAACATAGGCATCTGCCGCGGCGTAAAAGTCCAACACCCGTGAAGACGGTCTTGCAAACTGAAAGCGGTCCGCAAGCTCCAATTCTCGAAGCGGTTGTTCATAAAGGCGCTGGTCGTCGGACCCCACAACCAGCAATTTCAAAGGGAGATCGCGGCAGAGAGCGGCGGCGCGAAGGAGGGCATCCAGGCC
>Ga0209117_1000361_pt1 | contig 20873 bp, 16 predicted proteins | sample BlaSpr_A8_OM2_M2_FD_187978 | JGI IMG/M metagenome (GOLD analysis project Ga0209117, IMG submission 187978) | Forest soil microbial communities from Thunder Bay, Ontario, Canada - Black Spruce, Ontario site 2_A8_OM2_M2 (SPAdes) (version 2) | ecosystem: Environmental > Terrestrial > Soil > Boreal...
AGATGATCCATTGGGACGACGATTTCTGCCGGCAGCTTGCGGCGCGCGGATTTCGCGTCATCCGGTTCGACAATCGCGACATCGGCAAATCCAGCAGGATGACCGGCGGCAAACGCCTGAGCCCGGTCGAACTGCTCAAGCTGCGGTTCCTGAAGATCCCGGTCGCCGCGCCCTACAAATTGCGCGACATGGCGGAGGACGTGACCGGACTGATGGACGTGCTCGGCATCAAGTCGGCGCATCTGGTGGGCGCGTCGATGGGCGGCATGATCGCCCAGGAAATTGCGATCTCGTTTCCGCAGCGGGTGCGCTCGCTCACCTCGATCATGTCGACAACAGGCAATCCAAAAGATCCGCCGCCGACCCGCGAAGCGACTGCCATGCTGATGGCGCCGCCCCCGGCCACCAAAGAAGAATATTTCGAGCGCTACGCGCAGACCTGGAAGATCTTGCGCGTCGGCAGCTTCCCGCAGGACGAAGCCCTCGATCGCGCCCGCGCCGAACGCAACTTCGAGCGCGGCCTCAATCCGGCCGGCGTCGGACGGCAACTGCGCGCGATCCTGGCCTCCGGCAGCCGCAAGGAACGGCTGCGATCGGTCAAGGCGCCGACGCTGGTGATTCACGGCAGCGTCGATCCCCTGGTGCGGCCCGAGGCCGGCAAGGATACCGCCGCTTCGATCCCAGGGGCGAAACTGCTGATGATCGAAGGCATGGGTCACGCGCTGCCGATCCCGATGTGGCCTCAAGTCATCGACGCGATCGACAAGCATGCCCACGCGGCGTCAGCGAAGGCGCAGCACTAGTTCAAGCAAAAACAACATCGGGAGAGCGTCATGAAACTGGAAGGCGGATGTTATTGCGGCAAGGTGCGCTATGTCGCTGATGGCGAGCCGATGATGAAGGCGCAATGCCATTGCCGCGAATGCCAATATATCTCGGGCGGCTCTCCCAACATGTTTCTTCTGATGCCGCCCGACGGCTTTGCCTATGCCGATGGAATGCCCAAGCAATTTACTCGCAGCGATCTTGAAGGCGCAGTGACGCGGGAATTCTGCGCCGAATGCGGCACGCATCTAACCACCCGGCGGCCGGGTTTGCCCGCGGTGATCCTGAAAGTCGGCACGCTCGACGATCCCAGCCTGTTTGGCGGCCCGCAGATGGCGATCTTCACCATCGACAAGCAGGCTTTTCATACGATCCCGGAAGGGTTGCCGAGTTTCGAGCGACTGCCGAAACGGTAACGCACGCCGGGTGGCGGGGGCGAAAAATCTGTCGTCGTCCCTGCGAACGCTGGGACCCATAACCACCGGCGTTAATTGTTGCAGAAGGCTTCTGCCACTTCGTTCAAATCGGTAAGCCGCGGCGTATGGATCCTGCGTTCGCAGGGACGACCCGCGTGTTATCCACCCGCCCAGACGTCGAGCACGTAGCGATTGCTGGTGCCGAGATCGTCGATCCAGCGCAGCGCTGCATCCGCATCGGCGCCTGAGCGTTCACGATAGATCGCAACAAGTGCGGCCTTGACGTCGGGCTCCATCTTGCCGCCGTCGCCGCAGACATAGATGATCGCGCCCTTTTCGATCAGGCTCCAAATGCATTCCTTTTGCGCCGCGACCAGATTCTGCACATAGGTCTTCGGGCTTTCGGCGCGCGAGAATGCGGTGTGCAGTTCGGTGATGCCGCTGGCTTCGAAGGCTCTCAACTCGTCGGCATAAAGATAATCCTGATCGGGATGCCGGCAGCCGAAAAACAGCATTGCCGGACCGAGGCTCGTGCCTTTCGCTTTCAGCGCGGCGCGCTCCTGCAGGAAGCCGCGGAATGGCGCCAGACCCGTTCCGGGGCCGACCATGATGATGGGTACGGAAGCGTCGTCGGGCAGCCGGAAGCCGGCCCTGGTTTCGCGAATCGTGGCGTGGACCGTCTCGCCTGCGCGGCGGCCGGCGAGATAATTCGAGCAGATGCCTTTGTATACGCCGCGTCCCGAACTTGCGGGGCCTTCGACCACACCGACGGTGACGCTGCAGCGTGAGGGATCGCCCGACGGCGACGAGGAGATCGAATAATAGCGCGGCGCCAGCAGCGACAGCATTTCGAGATAGGCGTGGAACGGCAGTTCGCAGGCCGGGTGTTCCTCCAGCAGGTCGAACACCGATTTGCGTTTTGTCAAAATGTCCGCGCGATAATGTTCGGTGGCAACCGCGTCGTCGCCAACATAGGCTGATAGCTTCGGCCTGGTCACCGGACAACGGGTATGTTCCGACATGATCTGGATCTGCTTGCGGGTCGCGACCTGCTGCAGTTCGACAAAATCGGTCAATAGCCGCCCGACCGGCACCGCGTCGCCGACCGGCAATTGCGCGCGGCGGCCTTCCGCGACCTGCAACCGGATCTGGTCTGCGGGGAGAAATCCGAAGCGCCGCGCCACGGAATCCACCAGCGCCGGATCGTTGCGCGGCACCACGCTGAGATGATCGCCGACGCGATAGGTGATGTTCGAAGGCAGTTGCACCTCGATATGCCGGGTCGACCTATCGGAGGCGTTGGCACCTAGCTTGTTTTGTAGCTCAGAGTTGACCAAAACCTTCATCGGCGCGACGCCGCCGAGCGCAACGATGGCATTGACCGCTGATGGAGCCACCGGCTCGATCTTATACAGCGGCTCGTCGTCGGCACTGCGGCTGAAGCTCGAGTCGACACCAAATTGCTTCACAGCTTCAGGCGCAGCCTTCGCGAACCAGTCCTCGAATTGACCATCGAGATCGCTGCGGGCGTCGCCCTCGCCGCGCGCATACACGCTGCGGGCGCCGTGCGCCGCCAGTTGCTGGTCGATAACACGCGGAATCGACTGATAGGTCGCGGCCCAGTCGCTGTTGCCGCAGCCGAACACCGCGTAACGAACCTTCGCGAACGCATCCTTCGGCAATCCGCCGCCAAGCCATTTGACGAACCGCGTGGCATTGTCTGGCGGGGCGCCATTGTACGAGGCGCAGAAAATCAGGACGCCGCCCCGCTCCGGCAGCTTGCCGACGAAATCATCGAGGCTAGCGAGTTTTGTCGCAAATCCATTGACCTCGGCGAGATCGGCGACGCGGGTCGCGAGTTCTTCGGCCGTTCCAAGGTTCGATCCGTAGAGCACCAATAGCGGCGTATTGTGGCCCGGACGGGTCCGGGCGCGCGGCGCTGGTGCGCCTGTCGATACAGCTGCGGTCGTGGTGGCGCGACCGGTGAAAGCACCGCGCTCCTTGTCGGTGCGCGGACGCACCTTGATCTTGAATCCATCAGGCTTGATCGTCAGCGTCTCCTTCAGCACCATCTGGTAACGGTTGACGTCGATCAGCTTGAAGCGCTGCAGGATCATGCCGATCGCAAGTGCGGCTTCATGCATGGCGAAGCCGCGGCCGATGCAGGCGCGCTGGCCATTGCCGAACGGCTTCCAGGCATTGACGGGACGCGCCGCCTCGGCCTCGCGGCTGAAATTTTCCGGATCGAACGCATCGGGATTTGGTCCCCACACGCTTGCATCGCGATGCAGCGCCAGCACCAGCACCGTGACAAAAGTGTTTTTCTTCAGTTTGTATTTGCCGCCGATGGTCTCGTCTTTCAGCGGCGAGATGCCGTAAGCCGGCGCGGGCGGCCACAGCCGCAAGGCTTCCTTCAAAATCTGCGTGATGTAGGTGAGTTGGGTGACCTGCTGATAGGTCGGCTTGGCATTGATATCGGGCCCAAGCACCCGGTCGACCTCTTCATAGGCCTTCCTGAGAACCTCGGGATGCTTCAAGAGCGCATAGAGCGTGCAGGACAACAGACCGCTGGTGGTTTCGTGCCCCGCAATCAGGAAGGTGTTGATCTGGTAGCGGATGTTGACGTCGTCGAGCTGCTCGCCGGTGGCACGGTCGACGCCGGTCATCATGGCGCCGAGCATGTCCTTCTTGTCTTCGGCGGCCTCGGCGTTCTTGCGGCGTTCGGCGACGATCTCGTCGACCATCTTGTTCATGAAGGCGACGTCGCCGGCCAGATCGCGCCGGCGTTTCTGCATCCACCAATTTTCCATCGGAAGACCGCGGATCATCATGATGGTCTCGAGCGAACGCACCAGCGACTCGACAAAGGGATGATAGTCGCGCCGGTAGAACGAATTGAAACGGTAATCGAAGCCGCACAGCCCGATGGTGTCGAGCGTCAATGCGGTCATGTCGTGAACGACGTCGATCTCCTCGTCGCCGTTCAGCCGCTCCCATTTCTTCACCAGCTGATCGGCGATATCGACCATGCTCGGGTGATAGGACTGCATGGCGCGGTTGCCGAACGGCTGCAGCAGGATGTTGTGCGCCTTGCTCCAGTTCGGCTCTGACGTGTCGGCGGTGAAGAGGCCGTCGCCGGCGACCGCGCGCACGCGGCGCAGCGGCCCGCGCACCGCCTTGTCGAAACGCTTCTCGTCGCTGAGTTCATCGATGAGGTCGTGGCCGGAGACGATGACCAGCGGCGCGCCCATCATGTCGAGCCAGAAGATCGGCCCCAATTCCTTGGCCAGCCGAGCCAGATTTTGCACCGGCGCGGTCGAGTCCAGCGACAGCATGTTGCCGACCACCGGTTTGGTCGGCGGATGCGGAATCGGGCTTAGTCGGTTGGTCGACGCCATCGTGATAATAACCCCTGCCATTTGCCGCCGTCATCCTGAGGAGCGCGCTCTTGCGCGCGTCTCGAAGGATGGCCGCTTGCACCTTTGCCTGTCATCCTTCGAGGCTCGCCCAAGCGGGCTCGCACCTCAGGATGACGAACCAAATCTTCGTTTACGCCATTCGATCAGCTTGGCGCTGACCTCGTCCGGCTTTTCCTGCTGCGTCCAATGGCCGCTGCCCCGAACCAGATGCTTCTCGAGATCGGGGATGAGTTTCTCCATCCCGTCGGCCGCGGACGGCGGCAGCACGTGATCATTTTCCGCCATGATCATCAGCGACGGCACCCCCACGGTGTGGTCGAGATCGGCCGAGCGCTGCCAGTTGCGCGACATGTTACGGTACCAATTGATGCCGCCGGTAAAGCCTGACTTTGTGAAGGTATCGACGAAAACCTTCTTTTCCTCCGGCGACAGGATCGGCGTGCGCGGATCGTGTTTGGCGTCGTAACCGGCAATCATTTGCGGAAACGCCAGATTGAGTCTCGGCGAGGCGCCGACGCCCGCGACTGGCGGCTCCGCCGGCACCGTGTCGCTGCGCGGCACCGGCTTCCTCATAAATGCGTCGAAGGTCTGTTCGACGCGGCTGTTGAATATCTTGTCGGCGCTGCGCGATGGGTCCTGAAACTGCACGATATACATCTGGTCGCCGAAGCGCGTGCGCAACAGTTCGATCGGGTCGGCCCATGCACGGTTGGTGTGGGGGGTATTGATTCCGACCACGCCGGCGACGCGATCGATATGCCGCAGCGGCATTTGCCAGATGACAAAACCACCCCAGTCGTGGCCGACGAAAACAGCCTTGTCGATCTTGAGATGGTCGAGCAGGCCGACGAGATCGCCGGTCAGATGCTCGATGTCATAGGATTCGACCGGTTCGGGCCGGTCGGTTGCGCCATAGCCGCGCTGATCCGGCGCAATCACCCGAATTCCGGCAGCGGCCAGTGCCTTGATCTGGTGGCGCCAGGAAAACGCGATCTCCGGCCAGCCGTGGCAGAGAATGACCGGCGGCGTGTCGGTCTTCGGGCCCGCTTCGTAATAGCCCATGCGAATTCCGTTCGTCTGGGCAAATTGCTGCGGCGGCATTTCTATCATCGTCGATCTCTCTTTTTATCTGAGCATGATCTTATCGGAAAACCGGTTGCCACTTTTCCGGAACATGCTCTAACTCGCCACGCTTTTGAGATCGGCCGGCGGCGCAAACGCGGCCTGGAGTGCTGCGAATTCCCCAGGCAGCATGTCGCAGAGGACCTGGACATGGGGAATGATGTTGGCGCCGGAGATGAAGCCGAAATCCAGCTGATCGCGGTAGCTCTGCACCGTGATGTTGAGCGCAAGCCCGTGGGTCGAGATCGACACCGGGAAGATGTGCAACAGCTCCGCACCCGCCGCATACAGCGTCTGGCGCGGCCCCGGCACGTTGGAAACCGTGATATTGGCCGCCGGCGGCAGCACGTCCGACAGGCTTGAGCGGCTGTACAATAGCGCCATAATCTGGACCACAATCGGCGCGCCGAGCATCGAGACGTTGGACATTTGCGGCATCAAGGCCCGCAACGGATGCGACATCTCCTTGGACTTGGTGGATTGCGCGATGATCGCCTCCAGCCGTGCCTTGGGATCCTCGATGTTTGACGCAATCGAGCAGATCATGCCGAACACCTGGTTGTTGGCGTCGGTGTTGCCCTCCTCGCGCAACGAAATCGGCACCGCGGCCGTCATCGATTTCGCCGGCAGCGCGCCGCGTTCCAGCAAATAGCGCCTGACCACGCCGCTCGAAATCGCGAGCACCACGTCATTGAGCTTGCCGCCGGCCTGCTTGGCCAGCGCCTTCGCCTGCGACAGCGAGATCGATACACCGGCAAAGCTGCGCTCCGATGAAATCGATTTGTTCAGGATCGTCGACGGCGACACCATGCTGGCAATGCTATCGCGCGATTTCGGATCGGAAATCTTTCCGATCACATCGGAGACGCTTTTCAGCATCGTGGGAATGCTGCCGGCAAACTTCACCGCGGATTCGATCTGGAACATGGCGTTGTCGAACAGGATCGATCCGAGATCGCTTTTTCCCGAGCGCGGCAGATCGATGCCCTTGGCGGCCGCCGAGGCATTGAACGGCTGGCTCCAGAGCTGCTGGTAGGAATCGACAAGATTGGCGGCGATGTCGCGCGGCTCCTGCCCAACCTTCGCCGGCGCCGCCGCCGGCTCGATTTTCCTGGGGACCGGCGTCACATCGTAGATCATGTTGGTGAGGGCGGCGCCCGCCCCGCCGTCGATGCAGGCGTGATGCATCTTGGAATAGAGCCCGATCTCGTTGTCCTTCATGCCTTCGAAGACATAGAACTCCCAGAGCGGACGGGCGCGATTGAGTAGCTTGGCATGCATCCAGCCGACGAGGCGCTCCAGTGTCGCGCGGTCGTGGGGAGCAGGAAGGCTGCCCCGGAAGATATGGCGATCGATATCGAACTGGTCGTCCTCGACCCAGGACGGATGATCGATGTCGAGCGGCGCCTTTTCCAGGCGCGCTTTAAGGATCGGCGCGACGTGCAGCCGCGAGACGATCATCGCCTTGAACTCCTCGAAGAAGTCGCCCTTGTAGTCCTCAGGCAAACGGAAGATCGCCATGCTCCCGACATGCATCGGCATTTCCGGCGTTTCCAGGTACAGGAACGACGCATCCATTGAGGACAGCTTTTTGGCGTCACTCATATTTTCCTCCCGGGCAGATCGCGCGGCGCCTTGGTGGCGCTTCTGGCGTTCAGACGGTCCTGGAGTTCAGGACGTCAGGATTGTGCATTTTCCGGAGGCGCATATGCAATGGCAAACGGCCCCGATCGGTCAAATTGCCTGAATTCCCCCTCGCTTTGGGCCAAACGGTCCGCGACCGCCCACAAGGCGGCCGCATTCACGCCCATCCCGACATGGCTGGCAAGGTACACCTCGATATTCTCAGCGGTATCGGAGGGACGCAGGAGGCAGGTTCGCCAGTTCACGATGCCGTCGGTGCGTGAATAGATCGACGTGGTCGGAACCGGCAAATCGCCTGCGATTGCATTTCGAAGCTCGGAATTGTCCTCGACCGCTTCGCCCGACAGCGCCTCGTAGAGCCGCGTGGCGTTGGTCGCTCTCACGTCGTTCGCGAACGGACTTCCCAGCGTGATGACACATCGCACCATGTCCGGCGCCTGCAGCGCCAGATCGCGCGCATAGACGCCCCCCAGGCTCCACCCGACGACACTGACCTTGCGGCCGGTTGAGCTGTGAATCTCGGCAAGCCGATCCCGCAGCGCCGCCCGCATGCGCGAAATGCCACCGATGTTGCGGCCCATCTTCCAGGCGTAGGTGTCGTATCCGAGCTCTTTCAGAAATCGCCGCATCGGCGCCATCGACAGGTCGCTGGCGAGGAACCCCGGCAACGTCAGCACCGGATGACCATCGCCCTTCGGCGCGCGCATCAGGAGCGGCGACAGCAACAGGCTGGCGTTGAATTCGAATATCCCTCTCGCCTCGGCCAGCAGCAGGCCAAGTCCCGGCGGACGAAGCCGGCCCGCTGCCGGCGCTTCGCTTCGCTCAATCGGCATCGTTATTTCTTGTCGTGGGCACGCGTGCCGCCCAGGCCCGCCATGGTCACGAACATATCCTGAATCCGCTCGGCGATCTTCGGATCGAACGTGAACCAGCTCTGCATCAGCGCTTCCGGTGAAACCTTTTCGATGTTGGTCATCATTTGCTGCTGCAGTTTTTCCATCACCGCGGTCTGCATCGGCTGCACATCCGGAAGTCCGAAGAACTGCCGGGCTTCGAGGGGCGTGCAATCTATTTCAACGTTTACCTTCATGGCCGCTCCTGACTGCAATTTGGCAGCTACAGTATCGCCGCGACAGGCTGCGCGACGCAAGCGACCTGACGGGACCAGGCATTGAATCTTCATCCGGCAGACAGGTCAACCAAACCGCTCGGCGGCAAAGGGGCTGGGATCGGCGAACGGCGTCTCGCCGGTCATCATCTCGGCCAGCAGACGGCCCGTCGCGGGGCCCAGCGTCAAGCCATGGTGCTGGTGCCCAAAGTCGAACCACAGCCCGGCATGGCGGGGCGCCTTGCCGATCACCGGCAGCATATCCGGCAGGCACGGCCGCGCGCCCATCCAGGGCTTTGCATCGACCGGCTCTCCCAACGGAAACAAAGCGTGCGCCCGCGGCAGCGCCCGCTGCAGCTGGATCGGCGTCGGCGGCGCATCGCGGCGGGCAAACTCGACCCCGGTGGCGAGGCGAATGCCGCGGTTCATCGGCGCCAGCACGTAGCCGAGATCGGAATCGAGCACGGGATGATTGAGCACGGCATTGCCGCGCGGCGCGAGATGCAGATGGTAACCCCGCTTGACGTTGAGCGGGATCGAATATCCGAGCGGACCAAACACCAGATCGGACCACGGTCCGAGCGCCACCACGGCCTCGCGTCCACTGACCTTGCCGTCGGGCGTAGTGACCCGCCATCGCCCGCCGACGTCCTGTTCGAGGGTCTGCGCATCTGCGACCACAAAGCGTCCCCCCTTGCTCTGGAACAGCGCAGCATAGGCTTTGGCCAGCCCGCCCGGATCGAGGACGAATCCGGGCTCAGTGAAATGGACCGCGCCGGCGAATTCGCCGTTGAGGTGAGGCTCGCGTTGGATAATCGCCTTGTGGTCGAGAATTTCGCCTTCGACCCCGTATTGCCTTGCCCGCTCGAAATCCCGCACCGCGCTGGCAAGCGTTGCATCCCGCCGATACATTTTGATCCAGCCGCTCCGCCGCAACAGCTCCGGCACCCCGGCTTCAGCGATCAGCGCCTGGTGCTCGATCAGGCTGCGGCGGATCAGCGGCATGACCGCCATCGCACCGCGATACGCGCGGTCCGGTGCCGAGGAGAGGAAGTAGCGCACCAGCCATGGCAGGAACGCCGGCAGATCGGAGAACTGGTAGCGCACTTGCGGTGCACGGTTCATCGCGTATCGGAGGATCTCTCCGAGAGCCCGCGGAAACATGTAAGGAAAGACCGAGGCGCATTCGATCATTCCGGCATTGCCATAACTGGTCTCTTCGCCGGCGCGTTCGTGCTTGTCGACCAGGATGACGTCCCGTCCCCGCTTTTGCAGATGCAGGGCCGCGCCGACGCCGACCATGCCTGCGCCCAATACGAGAACGTCGGCCTTCAGTTCCGCCATCCGGCACTCCGAAAGTTGAATGTTAAGCGATTGCTCTCGCTGCTTAGACTAAAGCTAGTTATTGCGGCATCGTCGCGCAAACCGGCTTGGCTTTCGCGGAAATCGCGCTTGCGTGGCGGCCAAACTCTGGCAACATGGATCGGCCGGAGCCGTCGATATTGCAGAAATGAACCACGCGCCATAGCGGAGAACGTAAACAAATGTCGGTACGTCAAACCTTGCTTGCAGCGACCACCGTCTCGATCGTCGCTTTTGCGATGTCACCGGCTTCAAGCCAGACCCTGCGCTATGCCAACCAGGGCGACCTCAAATCGCTCGACCCCTATACGCTCAACGAAACCACCACCCACGCGCATCTCGGACAGGTTTATGAAGGCCTGGTCACGCGCGACAAGGACCTGAAGACGATTCCCGCTCTCGCGGAAAGCTGGGAAACCCCGGAGCCCACCCGCTGGCGATTCCACCTGCGCAAGGACATCAAATTCCAGAACGGCGATCCCTTCACCGCCGACGACGTGGTTTTCTCGGCGGACCGCGTTCGCGCCAAGGGCTCCAACCTGCAGACCCGCATCGCCAACGATACCAAGGTCGTCAAGATCGACGACCACACCGTGGATTTCATCCTGACCTCGCCCAATCCCATTCTCACGGCGCAATGGGATACCTGGTACATCATGGACAAGAAGTGGTGCGTGGAGAACAACACCGTGGCGCCTACTCCGGCGGCAGCGACCTCGCCCAGTTTTTCATCGCTTCACGCCAACGGCACCGGCGCATTCACCGTTGAGAGCCATCAGCCCGGCGTGAAAACCGTGTTCAAGGCAAACCCGAACTGGTGGCGCAAGCCCGAGCACAATCTCAAAGAGATCATTTTCACCCCGATTGGTTCCGACGCCACGCGGGTTGCCGCGCTGCTTTCCGGCGAAGTCGACATCATCGAACCGGTTCCGCTTCAGGATATTTCGCGGGTGGATTCGAGTCCGAATGCCCAGGTGCTGAAGGGCCCGGAGGTACGTACCATCTTTCTCGGCATGGACCAGATGCGAGATGAATTGTTGTACTCCAACATCAAGGGCAAAAACCCCTTCAAGGATATCCGCGTCCGCGAAGCTTTTTACAAGGCGATCGATATCGAATTAATCAAGACCCGCGTGATGCGCGGCCTTTCGACGCCGTCGGCGCTGATGATCGCGCCTCAGCTCTATTCGCTATCAAAGGATTTCACGCGGCCGAAATTCGATCCCGACGGCGCCAAGAAGCTGCTGACGGAGGCCGGATATCCCGACGGTTTCCAAGTCACGATGGATTGCCCCAACGACCGCTACGTCAATGATGCCGCCATCTGCCAGGCGGTGGTCGGCATGCTGGCCCGCATCGGCGTCAAGGTTGATCTGTTGGCGCAACCCAAGGCGCAGTATTTCGCCAAGGTGCTGAAGCCCGGCGGTTTCCAGACCTCCTTCTACATGCTGGGATGGACACCGAGTACGCTCGATGCCCAAAACGTTCTCTACGACATCATGGGTTGCCGCGACGATCCGAAATCGTCGCGTGGTGAGGCCAACCTCGGCGGCTACTGCAACAAGAAGATGGATGAAGTCGCCGACAAGGTGTTGCTCGAGACCGATACCACCAAGCGCGATTTGCTGATCAAGGAAGCTTTCGAAATCGCCGCCAAGGATTGGGGATATATCCCGCTGCACCAACAGGCCCTGGCCTGGGGCGTGTCGAAAAAACTGAAAGTGGTGCAGCGCCCCGACAACTCGGTTCTGCCCTACTGGATCACCAAACAGGAATAAGGCAGCTTCGATACACAAGTCCCGGTGGCTTCGCGCTCCCGGGACTTTTCGTTTCCGGCAGACAGCGACGTCCGCCACATCGTAAAAAGAAGTGAAAGGATCACATGCTCGCTTTCACTCTTCGCCGGGCTATCCAGGCGATCGGCGTCATGATCGCGGTCGGGATCATCTCGTTTTCGATGTTCCGCTTCGCGGGCGATCCGGTCAACCAGATAGTCTCGCTGGATACATCGGCCGCCGAACGCGCCGCGATCCGTAAATCTCTCGGCCTCGACGATCCCGTGCCGGTGCAGTTTGCGCGGTATCTCGGCAACGCGATGCAGTTCAAATTCGGGGTTTCGTATCAGTTCCGCCAACCGGTAGCGAGCCTGCTGAAGGAGCGGATGCCGGCGACACTGGAGCTAGCTATCTGCGCCACCATACTCGCGATGGTGTTCGGCATCCTGATGGGCGTCTATTCGGCGCTGAAGCGCGACTCCCTGCTTGCGAAAATATTCCAGGCGGTGTCGCTGATCGGAATCTCGCTGCCGACCTTCCTGATCGGCATCTTGCTGATCTATCTGTTCGCGGTGGTGCTGGGCTGGCTGCCGTCGTTCGGCCGCGGCGAAGTCGTGCGGATCGGCTGGTGGACCACCGGGCTGCTCACGCTCTCCGGCCTCAAGGCCCTGATCATGCCTTCGATCACGCTCGGCCTGTTCCAGATGACATTGATCATGCGGCTGGTGCGCGCCGAGATGCTCGAGGTGCTGCGCACCGACTATATTCGCTTCGCGCGGGCGCGCGGTTTGACTACACGGGCGATTCACTTCGGTCACGCGCTCAAGAATACCCTGGTTCCGGTCATCACCGTCGCCGGGCTGCAGTTTGGCTCGGTAATTGCATTTGCGATCATTACCGAAACCGTATTCCAGTGGCCGGGGATGGGACTGTTGTTCGTACAAGCGGTGCAAAACGTCGATATTCCGATCATGGCGGCCTATTTGCTGATGGTTTCCCTGATCTTCGTCACCATCAATCTTGTGGTTGACATTCTCTACACGATTGTCGATCCGCGCCTGCGCTCGACCATCAGCCGACCGGCCTGAACGCGAGATAATGCATGAGCGAAGCCGTCGTCACGCACAAAACCGAACCCGGCGCCCCGCGCACGCATCTCGTGCCGGGACGCTGGTTTGGCCGGACCATCGAGAGCGACGTGTTCTACTCATTCCGCCGCTCCCGGCTCACCATGGTTGCGGCCGCCGTGACGCTCCTGTTTTTTCTGCTGGCGATATTCGCTTCCGTTCTTGCCGTGCAGAACCCGTTCGATCCGGCCCAGCTTCAACTGATGAATTCGCGAATCGCGCCGCTATGGACCGCTGACGGCCAAAGCCCGTTCCTGCTCGGCACCGACGAACAGGGCCGCGACGTGTTTTCCGCCATTCTCTACGGCTTGCGGATTTCTCTCACCGTCGGCATTCTCGGCGTGTTGTTCTCCGGCACGCTGGGCATCGTCCTTGGACTGATCGCCGGCTATGTCGGTGGCGCCGTCGATGGCCTGATCATGCGCATTGCCGATGTGCAGCTTACCTTCCCGCCCATTCTGATCGCGCTATTGATCAACGGCGTCGTCAAGTCGGTGTCCGGCAACCGCCTCGACGCCATGAGTATGCTGGCGGTGCTGGTAGTGGCGATCGGATTGAGCTTTTGGGTGCAGTACGCGCGCACCGTGCGCGGCTCGGTCATGGTGGAGAAGAACAAGGATTACGTGGCCGCAGCGCAGTTGATCGGCCTTCCCGCACCCGTGATCATGCTGCGGCACGTGCTGCCGAACGCGATGGGGCCGATCCTGGTGATCGCGACCATCAACCTCGCGCTCGCCATCATCACCGAGGCGACGCTGTCGTTTCTCGGCTCCGGCATGCCCGACACCATGCCCTCGCTCGGCACCCTGATCCGGATCGGCAACAATTATCTGTTTTCCGGCGAGTGGTGGATCGTCGCCTTCCCGGGCTTTGCGCTTGCGGCACTGATCCTCTCGATCAACCTGCTCGGCGACTGGCTGCGCGACGCGCTCAATCCGAAGCTCCGATGAGAAGGGCCGCAATTCCCAGATATCTGATCGCATGACCGTACCTGTTCTCTCAGTGCGTAACCTTCAGGTGGAGTTCGTCACCCGCCGCAGCACGCTGCGCGCCATCGACGGAATTTCCTTCGACATCGCCAAGGGAGAGGTGCTGGGCGTGGTCGGCGAATCCGGGGCCGGAAAATCCGTCACCGGTCTGGCGGTGATCGGCCTGATCGATCCGCCCGGCCGCATTGCCGGCGGCGAGATTTATCTGTCGGGCGTGCGGATCGACAATCTGCCGCCGGAAGAGCTGCGCCGTATCCGGGGCAAGCGGATCGGAATGATCTTTCAGGACCCGCTCACCAGCCTCAATCCGCTCTACCGGATCGGCGATCAGCTGATCGAGACCATCAAGACCCACACCAATCTCTCGGAGCGGGCAGCGCGCAAGCGCGCCGTCGATCTGCTGGCCGAGGTCGGCATTCCCGCGCCGGACAAACGCGTCGACGCCTATCCGCATGAGTTTTCCGGCGGCATGCGCCAGCGCGTCGTGATCGCGCTGGCGATTTGCGCCGAACCGGAGCTGATCATCGCTGATGAGCCGACCACGGCGCTCGATGTCTCCGTCCAGGCGCAAATCATCTCGCTGATCAAACGCCTCGGGCGCGATCACGGCACCGCCGTGATGCTCGTGACCCACGATATGGGCGTGATCGCCGAAACCTCCGACCGCGTCGCGGTGATGTATTCCGGCCGTATCGCCGAAATCGGCCCGGTGCAGGATGTCGTGCAGCACCCGCTGCATCCCTATGCCAAGGGATTGATGGGCGCGATCCCGACGCTCGCCGGCGATGCCGCGCGCCTCGTCCAGATTCCCGGCTCGATGCCGCGGCTTTCCGCCATCCCGCCGGGCTGCTCGTTCAACCCGCGTTGCGCGTTCGCGTTCGATCGCTGCCGGATCGAACGGCCGGAGCCGATCAGGCATGATACGCAAGCCGTGGCCTGCCATCTCTATGACGCCGCCGCGAAGGAGACCGCGGCATGACGTCAGCGCCCTTTGTCGACGTCAAGAATCTGCGTCGCGTATTCGACGTATCAAAACCATGGCTGAACCGGATGCTCGAAGGCGGCCACCTCGAATTTCTGAAAGCGGTCGACGGCGTGACTTTTGACATCAAGAAGGGTGAGACCTTTGCGCTGGTCGGGGAATCCGGATCCGGAAAGACCACGGTCGCGCGGATGGTCGTCGGACTATTGCCGCCGACCTCGGGCGAAGTGGTCATCGACGGGGTTTCGATGAGCGACGCCGGACAATTGCAGGCACGCCAGCGACTGCGCCGCCGCATTCAGATGATTTTCCAGGACCCCTATGCGAGCCTCAACCCGCGCTTTCGGGTCGATGCCATCGTCGCCGAACCGATCCGCGCCTTCGATCTGATCCAGGGCGAGCGCAACATTCAGGCCCGGGTCGGCGAGCTGTTGGATCTGGTCGGGCTGCACGCCGACGATGGCTGGAAATATCCGCACGAATTTTCCGGCGGGCAGCGGCAAAGGATTGCGATTGCGCGGGCGCTGGCGTCCGAAGCCGAGTTCATCGTCTGCGACGAGCCGACCTCGGCGCTCGATGTCTCCGTGCAGGCGCAAATCCTCAATCTGATGCGGGACCTGCAGGACAAGTTCGGCCTCACCTATCTCTTTATCAGCCACAACCTTGCCGTGGTCCGGCACATGGCCAACCGCATCGGCGTGATGTATCTCGGCCGCATCGTCGAGATCGCGGAAGGGCACGAATTGTTCAGTCGCCCGCGAATGCCCTACACCAAAATGCTGCTGGGCGCGGTGCCGGATCTGGCGATGTCCGGCCGCCAGCGAATTCCGGTAAAAGGCGAAATCCCCAATCCGATCGATCCGCCGCCCGGCTGCGCGTTCAACCCGCGCTGCCCGCTGGCGTTCGACCTCTGCCGCAGGCAGGCGCCCGCGCTGATCGATGGCGTCGCCTGCCATGCCGTCAACAATCCCGCTCACGCCGCCGTCCCCGCATGATCACCATCACGGGAGCAGGTCATTACACCGGGCCGGTTGGCAGGCAGCCTTGGCTGTGGTCAAGTGCGCCCGCAACCCAGCATCAGCACGACGATGGATTCCAATGAGCAAAATCAATCCCGATCCGTTCACGACCAGGCCGGAAATCGAAGGCACCTTCGGGGTCGTGACATCGACCCATTGGATCGCTACCGCGGTCGGGATGGCGACCCTGGAGAAAGGCGGCAATGCTTTCGACGCCGGTGTCGCCACGGCGTTTACGCTGCAGGTTGTCGAACCGCATTTGAACGGTCCCGGCGGCGACGTGCCGATTATCGTCCACGATACCAGGCGCGCACGCACCGAAGTGATATGCGGCCAGGGCCCTGCTCCTGCAGGCGCGACCATCGCGCATTACCGCAGCGAGGGCCTGGAGATGGTGCCGGGCACGGGGCTGCTGGCAGCCTGCGTTCCCGGTACGTTCGAATCCTGGATGCTGCTGCTACGCGATTACGGCACGCTGCGGTTGCGAGACGTGCTCGAGCCGGCCATCGCCTATGCCCGGGACGGCTACCCGCTGGTGGAGCGTGCCTCCGCGACGATTGCGACCGTGGAGCAATTGTTCCGCAAGTACTGGACCACGTCGGCCGCGGTCTATCTGCCGGACAATGAAGTTCCGAAGCCCGGCACGCTCTTCACCAACAAGAAGCTCGCCGAAACCTATTCCCGCATCCTGCAGGAAGCCGAAAGCGCCGGCGCCGATCGCGTCGCGCAGATCGAGCGTGCGCGCAAATCGTGGTCGCACGGTTTTGTCGCCGAGGCGATCGACAAATTCTGCCGCACCCAGGACGTCATGGATGTCACCGGCTCGCCGCATCGCGGCGTGCTGCGCGCCGACGACATGGCGCGCTGGCAGCCGAGCGTCGAAGCTCCGCTGATCTACGATTATGGCCGCTACACCGTCTGCAAGCCCGGCGTCTGGAGCCAGGGCCCGGTGATGCTGCAGCAGCTCGCGCTATTGAAGGGATTCGAACTCGACGGGCTCGATCCGGCGGGACCGGAGTTCATTCATCTGCAGATCGAGTGCACCAAGCTCGCCTTTGCCGACCGCGAGAAATTCTACGGCGACCCGAATTTTACCGAAGTCCCGATCGCAACGCTGTTGTCCGACGCCTACAACGATGAGCGCCGCAAACTGATCTCGGAGAAGGCATCGCTCGACTTTGTTCCCGGCTCGGTCGAAGGCTTCGGCTCCGTGGTGAAGCTGCGCCGTCAGGAAGGTCATCGCGAGGCGGTCGGCGCCATGGGCGCGGGCGAGCCGACCGTCGGCCGGTTCGGCGAGGTGCGCGGCGACACCGTGCATTTCGACATCATCGATCAGGCCGGCAACATGATCTCGGCGACGCCGTCGGGCGGCTGGCTGCAATCGTCGCCCGTAATTCCGGAACTCGGCTTCTGCCTTGGCAGCCGCGCGCAGATGTTCTGGCTGGAGGAAAGTCACCCCGCAGCACTGGCGCCGGGCAAGCGCCCGCGCACCACGCTCAGCCCGACCATGGCGCTGCGCGACGGCGAACCGTATCTGGCATGGGGATCGCCCGGCGGCGATCAGCAGGATCAGTGGAACACGCAATTCTTTTTGCGGCATGTTCACGCCAAAATGAACCTGCAGGAGGCGATCGACGCGCCGGCGTGGCATTCGGAGCATTTCCCGATCTCGTTCTGGCCGCGCACTGCGCGGCCCGGCGTGCTCGTGGTCGAGAACCGCGTGCCCAAAGCGACCGTGGATAACCTGAAAAGCCGCGGCCATATCGTGGAGACCGGTCCCGACTGGTCGGAGGGCCGCCTCACCGCCGCCTCCAAGGTCGGTCGCCGGCGCCGTGCCGCCGCCAATCCCCGCGGCATGCAGGGCTACGCGGCCGGACGGTAGAGCATGATCCGGAAAAGTAGGAACCGGTTTTCCGAAAAGATCATGCTCAAACAAACGGCTGAGATCACTTGAAAGAACATAGATGACTTGGTCGATCATCGCCCGAGACAATGCGACCGGCCAATTCGGAATTGCGGTCGCGACACGTTCCTTCGCGGTCGGCGCCCGCGTGCCGCATATCGCGGCTGGTATTGGCGGCATCGCGACGCAAGCGCTGGTCAATCCATATTACGGCATCGACGGGTTGAAGCTGCTGCGTGAGGGACGCAACTCCCGCGACATCGTCGAGACCCTGATTGCAGCGGACGCCGGCCGCGAGAGCCGGCAGCTTCACATCATGGACGCCAGCGGCCGCATCGCTTCCCATACCGGCTGCGAATGCGTCGACTGGTGCGGACACATCGAAGGCCACGGTTTCTCGATCGCCGGCAACATGCTTGCGGGCGCTCGCGTACTTGACAATACGGCAGAGGCCTACATCGGAGGCGAAAGCCTGCCATTCGCGCAACGCCTGATCGCGGCGATGCGATCAGGCGAAGCCGCCGGCGGCGACAAGCGCGGCAAGCAATCGGCGGCACTTCTAATCTACGGCGAGGAGGAATGGTCGGCGCTGGATCTGCGTGTCGACGACCATACCGATCCGCTTGGAGAACTCGAACGCCTCGAACAGGTGAGCCGCGAGCGCTGGGTGCATTTCCGAAAATATCTGCCCAGCCGCAAAAATCCGGCCGGCATTACCGATCGCAAGATCATCGACGCCGGCATCGAAGCAGCGATTGCGGGCGAGAGATGACCGCAGGCCCGCTGATCGAGATCGAGGGTTTGCGGGTCATATTTCATGGCGACGACGGTCGCACTACGCACGCGGTCGACCGCGTCGACCTCAGCGTGGCCAACGGCGCGACGCTGGGGCTGGTCGGCGAATCCGGATGTGGGAAAAGTGTTACCTCGCTCGCCATCATGGGCCTGTTGTCGAAACATTCAGCCGAAGTCACCGGCTCGATCCGCTTTGACGGCTTCGATCTGCTCGATGTGCCCGATCAGACCCTGCGCGACCTGCGCGGCAATCGCCTGGCGATGATCTTCCAGGAGCCGATGACGTCGCTCAATCCGAGTTTTACCATCGGCGAGCAGATTATCGAGACCATCCTGCGCCATCGCGGCGGATCGGGGGGCGCGGCGCGCGGGCGCGCGATCGAACTCTTGCGCCGCGTCCATATCCCCTCGCCGGAGCGGAGAATCGACGAATATCCGCACAAGCTCTCGGGCGGCATGCGCCAGCGCGTCATGATCGCCATGGCGCTGGCCTGCGATCCGATGCTGCTGATCGCGGATGAGCCTACCACCGCGCTCGACGTCACCTTGCAGGCGCAAATCCTTGATCTGATGCGCGAGCTGAAGGCGGCGAGCGGCGCGGCGATCATTCTGATCACCCACGATCTCGGCGTGGTCGCCGAGGTCTGCGACGAGGTCGCGGTGATGTATGCCGGCGAGATCGTCGAGCGGGCGCCGGTCGACGAATTGTTCGCTTCTCCCCAGCACCCCTACACCGTCGGCCTGCTCGGCTCGATCCCGCGGCTCGACCGGCGCGCATCGCATCTTGCCACCATCGAGGGCATGGTTCCGAACATGACCAACCCGCCGTCCGGCTGCCGCTTCGCAGCGCGTTGTCCCTTCGTCACTGAGCCTTGCGTCGCTGCGCCGCCGCCGATGGTGGCGTTAAGCCCCGGTCACTGGTCGCGCTGCATCAAGGCGCCGCTGGAAAGGGTGGTGTCGTGACCGCCCTGCTCGAGGTCCGAAATCTGGTAAAGCATTTCGTCGCCGACCGTTCGGTGTTCGGCCGCCCGACCGCATTCATCAAGGCGGTCGACGGGGTCAGCTTCAGCGTCGATGCCGGCAAGACGCTGGCGCTGGTGGGCGAATCCGGTTGCGGCAAATCCACCGTCAGCCGGTTGGTGTTGCGGCTGATCGAACCGGATTCAGGCCACGTCAGCTTCGAGGGCCGCGATCTGCTGGCACTGGATGCGAATCAATTGCGCGCCTTCCGCCGCGATGCGCAGATCATCTTTCAGGACCCCTACGCGTCACTCAATCCGCGCATGACCGTCAGCCAGATCCTGACCGAGCCGCTGGCGCTGCATGACCTTGTGCCGCCCTCAGGGCGTCGCGAACGCGTCGAGGAATTGCTGCGTCTGGTCGGCTTGGAGCCGCGCTTCGCGCGCCGCTACCCCCACGAATTTTCCGGCGGCCAGCGCCAGCGCATCGCAATCGCTCGCGCACTCGCGGTCGAGCCGAAACTTATCATCTGCGACGAACCGGTATCGGCACTGGACGTGTCGATCCGTTCGCAAATCCTGAACCTGCTGCGCGATCTGCAGGACCGGCTTGGGCTGGCTTACATTTTCGTCTCGCACGACCTTGCGGTGGTGAAGCACATCGCCGACCGCGTGGCCGTGATGAATCTCGGCGGCATCGTCGAGACCGCGGATACGCAGGCGGTGTTCGCCTCGCCCCGTCACCCCTACAGCCGCGCGCTGCTGTCTGCGATCCCGATGCCCCAGCCGAGGGCCAAGCGCAGCCGCATTCTGCTGCAAGGAGAAATGCCGAGCGCGCTCCATCCGCCGCCGGGTTGCCGCTTCCATACCCGCTGCCCGTATGTGATCGAGCGCTGCCGCGTTGAGCCGCCGCAACTGCTGGCGGACGCGGCCGGACACGCAACCGCATGCCACCGCACGGCGGAACTGCCGCCGCCGGACGCCATCGTTCCTGCCGATAGCGCCTTTTCGCCAGCGCTGGAGCGGTTGGTAGCGGCGTTCAGCCGTCCTGCGGACTTACCCGGTTCCTCCGGGGTTGGTATAGTCGGGGCGATGCCACCGGTGGTAGCGTGAATTCATGAACATGGAGACCAGTCCAATGAAAATCCTGCGTTTGGCGGCTACCGCGGCGGCGCTGTTGCTATCGCTTGAAGCCGGCGTCCACGCCCAGACCACGCTGCGCGTCGGCCTTGCCGAGGATCCGGACGTTCTCGATCCGACGCTGGCGCGCACCTATGTCGGCCGTATCGTATTCTCAGCCCTCTGCGACAAGCTGTTCGACATCGACGAGAAACTCAACATCGTGCCGCAGCTCGCGCTGTCCCATGAGACTTCCGCCGACGGCAAGGAGATGACGATCAAGCTGCGGCCCGGCGTCAAATTCCACGA
>Ga0209117_1000362_pt1 | contig 20845 bp, 23 predicted proteins | sample BlaSpr_A8_OM2_M2_FD_187978 | JGI IMG/M metagenome (GOLD analysis project Ga0209117, IMG submission 187978) | Forest soil microbial communities from Thunder Bay, Ontario, Canada - Black Spruce, Ontario site 2_A8_OM2_M2 (SPAdes) (version 2) | ecosystem: Environmental > Terrestrial > Soil > Boreal...
GCCGCATAGGCCGCGATGAAAATCGTGACTGGCAGCGCAAACCACATCAGCTGCGGATCGCTGCCCGCGAGCGCGGCGTACAAGCCGCCGACGGCTACCCCGATCGCGGTACCCACGAGCGCCTGGACGGTGGTGCGGCCTGTGCCCAACACGCTGGTCCGCAACACCTGGAGGGTCCCAAGCACCACCCAGAAGGCATGGCTGAAACCCAGCGTGCGCGCGATAAAGACTGAGATGGCCAGGCCCACGGCGAGACGAAGGCTGTTGTGCAGAACCGGCGATTGCGGTTGCAGATGAGCTCTGACCGACCGCATGACCCGCACGGCGACGCCGGCGGCCCCGGAACGTCGCGGGATCGCGGCAGGCAGGGGAAAGGCGTGTTCCGGATTACGTCCGGCCGCGATCACGGCATTGCCGGCAAGCCCAAGCGAAAGGTAAGCGAGGACGCGGAGCGTGTGGTCGTAGTCGACCCCGTCCAGGACCTCCGCCGCAGGGCGACCCGCGCGCAGCTGAACCACCACCCACGCATCGAGTGCCAGCCGATGGACTCTCCACGCTTCATCGACCGCGCGGAGGTCGGGGGCTGCGCCGCCTTTCAGAACCCCTGCACTCGAGCGCAGGGCACCGAGCATCCCCGCATTGAGCCGGGTCCCTTCTTCTATGCAGGGCCGGAGCGTTGCCTGCGGCGACTGAAAGGGAATCTCCACGAGGTCGATGATCTGATCCAGTTCGGAGAACATCTCGAAGTAGGCCCGATCGCTCCGGTTCAGGCCGGCGGGCCGGCGGGCCGCCACTGCGTACGCGCTGCGGGCGGCGTCCACCGCCTCGCGCACGTCACCGATTCGAATTTGTGCGGGGCGTTCGAGCAAGTCTGCGACGGCGAGGATCGCGGACGCCGCGCGGTCTGGAAGGGCATCGCGCTCCGGCCGCGGCCAGAGAAGCGCCGCCGCAATCGTCGAGATGAAGCCCGCGAGCATCCATCCTCCGACCCGGCCGGCTATCGCAGAGGCAGGCGCCGGCAGCGAGACAGAGATGACGAAAGCGAGAAGCAACCCTGTTTGCGCGACCGTCACATAGCCGCCGACGAAGCCGGCGAAGGCAAGGCCGAAGCCGATGACGAACATCGCGGCCGCAGCTGTTGGCGCCGTGGCTGAGGCAAGCGTCCCGAGAGCGACCAAAACTGCACCGACGAGCACGGACGCGAGGTACGCGACCAGCCGAGCACTGCGCGGTCCACCGAAGTCGGCCATGACCAGGAGCGCGAAGCAGCCGAACACGATGAAGATCAACGCCTGCGAGTCGGCGACGCCAGACCGCCCGATCAGCAAGGCCAGCGGAATGACCAGCGCTGCCCGGGCGCCGCGGCGCAAGGCGACAGGGTCTGGATTCAGCCGCCGCCACCACTTCGACCGCATGGCGCCAACATCGTCGCTCAACCGCGCGGCGTCAAAATACATTGTTGACACGACATATGTTGCTGGAGTAATATGTCGCCAATGACCGACGCGTTCCAGATCCTGGCCGACCCCACTCGCCGCCGCATCGTCGAAGCGCTGCGCTCGGGCGAGCATTCGGTTGGCGAGCTCGTCGACATCGTCGACATCGGACAACCCGGTGTCTCGCGGCAGCTCGCCATCCTGGAGGACGCGAACTTCGTAGTCGTCCGGCCAGAGGGCCGGCGGCGGCTCTACGCGCTGCGCCCAGAGCCTTTCTGGGAGCTGAACGAATGGATGACCACCTACCGCGGAGTGTGGGAATCACGGCTGGACAGACTCGGGGTGGAGCTCGACCGGCGGCGCCGGATGCGGGCTAAGGACAAATACAACAAGGAGAGACGCAAGTGACACAAACAGGTACTCAGACAGATGCAGGGAGCAAGAAGACGAAGGTGCAGGGGCTCACACCATGTTTGGTGTTCAAGGAGCGGGCCGAAGAGGCAGTCAATCTCTACGTCTCCCTCTTCGACAACTCCAAGGTCGTGAGCATGGTGCGCAGCGAAGGGAGCGAAAAGATGCCCAAAGGCACGCTGATGCACGCCACATTCGAGCTCAACGGACGCGAGTACACCGCGTTCGACGGCGGCCCCTCCTTCTCTTTCTCCGAGGGGATCTCGCTCATGGTGACCTGCGAGACGCAGGAGGAGATCGACAGGTTGTGGACGGGACTGACCGCCGACGGCGGCGAGGAAGGCCCATGCGGTTGGCTGAAGGATCGGTTCGGTCTGTCGTGGCAGATCGTCCCCGCTGCTTTGGGCCAGATGCTGGGCGACTCCGAGCACGGGAACAACGCCAAGGCGCTGGAAGCGATGCTGAAGATGAAGAAGCTCGACATCGCGTCCCTCGAGCAGGCGTATTGGAGCGCCGCGTAGCTTGGCTCCGAAGACACGGGATGCACGCCGCCGGGTCACGCTCGAGCGATCGTTCGCCGCGCCTATCGATGAGGTGTGGGAGCTCTGGACGACCAAAGAGGGGATCGAGTCCTGGTGGGGACCGGACGGGTTCACCGTCAAGGTCCAGCGGCTCGATCTTCGGCCCGGCGGCGAGCTCGTCTACGCCATGACCGCCACCGCACCCGATCAGATGGAGTTCCTGAAAAAAGCAGGAATGCCGGTGACCACAGTGAGCCGGCTGACTTACACCGAAGTCGTTCCTCCCCACCGTCTGGCCTACAGCCAGACGGCCGACTTCATACCTGGTGTCGAGCCCTACGAGGTGCCGACGACCGTAGAGCTCGAACAGGGCCCGGATGGCGTGCGGATGGTCCTCTCATTCACGGCGATGCATGACGAGCACTGGACGAGCCTGGCGGTCATGGGCTGGGAGAGCGAGCTCGGCAAACTGGCGAAACTCCTCGAGAAATGAACTGACGGGATAAACAAACCGACCGTCGGTCTGTTATAGTTCGGGGATGCCGCGGACCGTCAACGCGACCCTTCACACGATCCGCCGGGACGCCTTCCTGGACGTGGCCCAGCGCCTCGTACAGACCAAGGGTTACGACGCGATGAGCATTCAGGATGTGCTCGACGAGCTGGAGGCGTCGAAGGGTGCCTTCTACCACTACTTCGATTCGAAACAGGCCCTGCTGGAGGCCATTGTCGAGCGCTTCGCGGACAGCTCGATGGCCTCCCTCTCCCCCATCCTCAATGATCCAGACCTGCCGGCCCTCCGCAAGCTAGAGAGGGTCTTCGCCGGCATCGCCCGCATCAAGGCCGAACAGAAAGAGCTGGTGCTGGCGATCATGGAGATCTGGCGCTCCGATGGCAACGCGTTGGTCCGCGAGAAGGTGCGCCGGGTGAGTCAGAGCCGCATGGTCCCTCTCTTCTCCACTGTGGTCAAACAGGGTGTCGAGGAGGGAAGTTGCCAAGTGAGCTCACCCGAAGACACCGCGACGGTTCTGATCGCGCTCATGTTGGGGACACAGGAGCTGGCCATGGACCTCTTTATCGCGCGCCAGGCAGGGACGGTCACGTACGACGTGGTGCGGCAAACGTTTGCGTCTTTCGGTGAGGCGTTCGAGCGGATTCTCGGGGTTCCACAGGGGTCGGTGACTCTGGCGGACGAGCAGACCCTCCACTTCTGGTTCGGTTAAGGAGCACACATGGCAGCGATCATCGAAGTCGACAAGCTCACCAAGAGCTACGGCAGCAAGAGGGGAATCGCGGGCGTCTCGTTCGCCGTCGAGGAGGGCGAAGTGTTCGGCTTCCTGGGCCCGAACGGCGCGGGCAAGACGACGACGATCCGGACGCTGATGGCGCTGCTTCGCGCCGACTCAGGCTCCGCAAAGATCGCTGGGCTCGACTGCTGGACCGACTCAGTCCAGATCAAGCGAATGGTCGGCTACATGCCCGGCGAGCCGGCGCTCGACGCGAACCTGACAGGCGGACAGATCCTCGAGTTCTTCGCGCACCTGCGAGGAAGCGTGGACCGCACCTACCTCAAGCAGCTGATCGATCGCTTCGAGCTGGACACCAGCCGAAAGTTCCGCCAGTACTCGACCGGGAACAAACGCAAGGTCGTTTTGATCCAGGCTTTCATGCACCGCCCGCGACTGCTGATTCTTGACGAGCCCACCAGCGGGCTCGATCCGCTCAACCAGCAGGAGTTCGACCGGATGCTCTTCGAGGCGCGCGATGAAGGACGCACCGTCTTTCTTTCGTCTCACGTTCTGAGCGAGGTCGAGAAAACGTGCACGAGGGTCGGCATCATCCGCGACGGGACTCTTGTGCGCATCGGAGAGGTCGCAGAGGTGAAGGCCATCAAGCGCTACGAGATGACGATCTCCTTCGCTGACGCGGTCCCGCTCGATACGTTCAAGTCGCTGGCCAGCGTGATCGAGGTGGAGGCGTTGAACAACGGGCATGGTGTCCGCTTGACGATGCAGGGTCCCGCGGACGCGGTCATCAAGGCGGCCGCGCGCTATCCGGTCGTCTCGCTGACCAGCTACGAGCCGAGCCTCGAGGACATATTCCTTCGTTACTACGAAGCGGACGGCGTGCTCGCGAAGGAGGCGCAGGGTGTGGCTTAGCAGCGTCTTCCTGAAGAGTCTCCGCGACTATCGCATCGCAATCCTGGGTTGGGGTATCGGGATGGGACTGGTGGTCGTTTCGCCAATGGCGAGCGTGACCGCTCTCATCACGACGCCCCAGGCGCGGGAGCAGCTGGTCAGCCTGGCCGCGACGTTCTCCTGGAACGCGGATGCAATCGCGGTCGACACGGTCGGCGGCTACGCGATGTTCAAGATCGGCATCTTCATCTTCCTCATTGCAGTGTGGTCGCTCCTGGCAGGCAGCCGGATGCTGCGTGGCGAGGAGGATCGCGGCTCGATGGACGTGCTCCTATCCCTTCCCCGTCCAAGGCTGAACGTGGCGCTGGAGAAGTTGGCGGCGATCTGGACGGCGCTGCTCGCCATGGGTCTCTTGATCGGACTGCTCACCTTCGCCGGCGGTAAAATCTTCCACGGCGATTTCGGCCTTGGCGACGCCCTTCTCTTCGGCTTGAACCTCGCTTTGATCTGCGCCGTGATCGGCGGCCTTGCCCTGTTGATCTCGCAGTTCACGCAGGAGCGCGGCCCGGCTGCAGGCTGGACTGCGGGTCTGCTTCTTGTCTTCATCGTTGTGGACATGGTCCATCGCGTCGCCGCGAACACCGAGTGGATCTCGCGCCTCTCCCCCATCTACTACTACAACTTGAGCAAGCCACTGGTGCCGAGCCACGGCGCCAATGCCGGAGCGATGGTCGTGCTCCTCGCGTTGGCCTTGATCCTCGGCGGACTTGCCGTATGGCTGTTCGTGAAGCGCGACGTTGGAGGGACGGTGCCGCTGCCCCGCTTGCTTCGGCTTCCGGAACGCAGAGCCAGCAGAGCGCTGCCGGCCAGAGATTGGTCGCTTCGGTCGGTCTACGCACGCGGCATGGGCATGATCGCGATGCCGACCGTCTGGTGGACCATCGGCATCGCGGGCTTCGCCGGCTGGATGGTTTACGTCGTCCAGCTGATGGAGGCGAAGCTGTCCGGCTTGCTGTCCGGGTCGCCCACGATGACGGGCCTGATCAAGAATCTCGGTGGAGGCGACGTTGGCGTCAACGCAGGCTTTCTGAGCGCGATGTTTTTCTTTCTGCCGCTGTTGCTGATGGCCTTTGCCGTGACCCAGGTCAACCGCTGGTCTGGCGACGAAAGCGACGGGAGGCTCGAGCTCATTCTCGCCACGCCGCGATCACGCCCGGAGGTGCTGCTCGGTCGGTTTGCCGCTCTGAGCACTGCCACTGTCGTGATCGCCATGATCACACTGCTCACGTCGGCGGGGGCTGCAGCCGCCGCGGGGCTGAAGCTCGATGGGGGCAACCTGGCGGCGGCGACATTGGGCATGATCCCGTTCGGTTTGTTGATCGCCGCGATCGGCTATCTGGCGTCAGGCTGGCTCCGCACCGCGGCCGACACGGGGCTCTTGAGCTTCGTGCTCGCGATCTGGTTCTTCATCAGCTTCATCGGACCGGAGCTCAAGCTGCCGGACGCGACGCTGCGGCTCTCGGCCTTCTACTACTACGGCACACCGTTGCTTCACGGGCTGCAGCTGACCTCGGTCCTGGGAGTCATCGCCGTCGGCGCTCTGGCTTTAGGAATCGGCACGTTGAGGTTCGTCCGCAAAGACATCGGCGTCTGATCACCGTCCACCTCGCGAGGTGGGAGCCGATAGTTTGTTGGGAATGGAGTCAATTCGCGCGGTCGCACTTGTGGAAGGCGTCAGCGACCAGCTAGCGCTCGAGGCCTTGGCCAAACGTCGTGGTCGGAGTCTTGATGCTGAGGGCATTTCGATAGTTCCAATCGGAGGTTCGAAGAACATCAGAACCTTCCTCGATCAGTTCGGCCCTCAAGGCTTGAACGTCAGGCTAGCGGGCCTCTATGACGCCGCCGAGGAGGGTGACTTTCGACGCGGCCTCGAGCGGGCCGGGCTCGGGGCCAACCTCAGTCGCGCCGGCATGGAACGACTGGGCTTCTATGCATGCGTCGCAGACCTGGAGGACGAGCTGATCCGCTCCCTGGGTGCCGCCGCGGTCGAGCGGGTCATCGAAGCCAACGGAGAGCTGGGAGCGTTGCGAAGCTTTCAAAGCCAGCCGCAGTGGCGAGGACGTTCTCAAGAGGCGCAGCTCCGGCGGTTCTTCGGCACACACGGGGGACGGAAGATCGAATCAGGGGCGTTGCTCGTCGAGGCATTGGATCTCAACCGAGTGCCTCGGCCGCTTGACCTCGTGCTCGGTCACCTCAGTCTCGTTTGAACGGGCAGCTCGTGAGATGGTCGTCGACCACGCCGACCGCCTCCAGCAGCGCATAAACGATGGTGGGACCTACGAACGTAAAGCCGCGCCGCTTGAGGTCCTTGCTGATGCGATCGGATAACGCTGTCGTGGGACGGAGGTCGGCGAGTGTTCGAGGGTGGTTGACGATCCGGGTTCCGGCGACCCAGTTCCAGAGATAGGTTGCGAACGAGCCAAATTCGGCTTGCACGAGGAGAAACGCTTTCGCGTTGGAGCGGGTGCCGTAAATCTTGAGCCGGTTTCGAATGATGCCCTCGTCCTCGCGGAGTCGTTCGAGCCGGCGGTCATCGAACTTCGCCACCTTGGCCGGGTCGAAAGACGCAAAAGCACGTCGGTAGCCGGCGCGGCGGTTGAGGATGGTGGCCCAGGACAGGCCGGCCTGGGCGCCTTCGAGGGTGAGCATCTCGAAGAGGTGGGGGTCATCGTGCGATGGGACGCCCCACTCGTCGTCGTGGTACTTGCGCATGGCCGGCGAGCTGTCCGCCCATGGGCATCTCGTTTTCTTCATCGCGGTAGATTTCATACGGTGAAAGCAACTCCCTACAACCAAAAGACGATCGCCGAGTTCCATGACAAGCATGGGCTCGGGATAGGCATGTTTGGCGACCACGTATTGCTGATGACGGCCAAAGGAGCGAAGAGCGGGGAAGCCATCACAACCCCCCTGGTCTATGGCCGGCAAGGCGACGACTACATCATCGTGGCCTCCAAGGGTGGGGCGCCCAACAACCCGGCGTGGTTCGGGAATATCGCGACCAACCCGGAGGTCGACGTTGAGGTGGCGAGCGAAGGCGGGACGGAGAAGTTCAGGGCCCGCGCCCGGGCGGTCGACAATAAGCAGGAGCGGGACCGGCTCTACAAAGCGATGACGAAGATCTGGCCCCCATTTGCGGACTACCAGACGCGGACCGAGCGCCTAATTCCGGTGGTTGTCCTCGAACGCAAACGCTGATCTGGGAGTCGTCTCGTCGCGCGTCTCACAATGAATCCCCAGGGCCTACCTATGCGACGACTTCCATAGATTGGACAACACCACCCTCGCACGGGCGACGATGGGAACTTCGCTGGGGTTCCACATCGTTTTCGCAGTGCTCGGCGTCGGACTGCCACTGCTCATGTGCGTGGCGGAGGCACTTGCCCTCTGGCGACGCGATGAAGCCTGGATGCTGCTTGCGCGGCGGTGGTCCAAAGCGTTTGGCATTCTCTTCGCTGTCGGCGCCGTCTCGGGTACCGTCCTGTCCTTCGAGCTCGGCCTGCTCTGGCCTCGGTTCATGGCATTTTCGGGTGGCATATTCGGCCTTCCGTTCTCCGCCGAAGGGTTTGCCTTTTTCATCGAGGCGATCTTCCTCGGGCTCTACCTCTACGGTTGGGACCGGCTGAGCCCTGTCAAGCACTGGCTGACGTCGATACCGATCGCGCTGAGCGGAGCCGCGAGCTCGGTGTTCGTGGTCATGGCGAACGCCTGGATGAATACTCCGGCCGGCTTCCAGCTAGGGCCCGACGGCAAGCTGGCACAGGTCGACCCACTTGCGGCAGCCCTCAACCCCTCGACCGCAACCGAGGATCCTCACATGTTGGTCTCGGCCTACGTCGTGACCGGCTTCCTCGTCGCCGCCGTCTATGCGGCAGGCCTGCTGCGAGGACGTAACGACATTTTCCACCGGCGCGGTCTCGCCTCGGGCATGGCGATGGGCGCGATCGCGATCGTCCTGGCGGGGATCACCGGCGATTCCAGCGCGCGATTCATCTACGAGGCGCAACCGGCCAAGTTCGCCGCCATGGAGGGCATCTACAGGACCCAGCGCGGAGCTCCAATCACCCTTGGCGGGATCCCAAGCGACGCTCAGCACCGTGTCCTTTATGGGATTGAGATTCCGAAGGCGCTGAGCTTCCTCGCCACATTCGATCCGAACGCCGAGGTGCGAGGCCTTGACACCTATCCGCCGGCGGACCGCCCCAATCCGGTCCTCGTCCACCTGTCTTTCGACGGCATGGTGGGCCTTGGAACATTCATCGGACTGATGGCCGCCGCATTCTGGTTGTTGGCAATCCGGCGCCGGTCTGTGCCGACCCGGAGGCTGGTTCTCCTCGGACTGGTTGCAGCAGGTCCCGCGAGTGTTGTCGCGATGGAAGCGGGTTGGTTCGTCACCGAATTCGGGAGGCAACCCTGGGTTGTCTACGGAATCATGCGCACCTCGGAGGCCGCAACCACAGCGCCCGGGCTCGGCTTGACGTTCGCGATCTTCATCGCCATCTACGCGGGTCTGGCATTCACGACGGCTCGGTTGTTGCTGATGCTGGCTGCGCACAATCGCGATGCGGCGGCCCGTAACGCAGCAAAGAAGGTGGATGCGTTTCGAGATGAATAGCGCCGAGTTGATCGCAGGCATCCTCTGGCTCGCACTCACCGCGTACGCCGTGCTCGCCGGAGCGGACTTCGGCGGAGGGGTCTGGGACCTTTTCGCCAGCGGCCCGCGCGCCCAAGAGCAGCGCGTCGCGGTCGCCGAGGCGATGGGCCCGGTGTGGGAGGCGAACCACGTGTGGCTGATCTTCATGATCACCGGCCTGTTCACCGCCTTCCCGGTCGCGTTCGGGGTATTGGCTCTCGCCTTGTACGTTCCCCTCACGATTGCGATGGTGGGCATCGTTCTTCGCGGCGCGTCCTTCGCCTTTCGAGCGCACGGGGCCGACTCTGTCGGGCCGATGTCGACGTGGGGCGTGGTGTTCGGGGTGGCGAGCATAGTCACGCCGTTCTTCCTCGGCACCGCGGCGGCTGCTGTCGCCTCGGGCTCGATTCACGCTCCGAACGGACAGCTCGTCAGCGGATTTCTCGATGGCTGGACTACGCCGCTCGCAATCGTGATCGGACTCTTCGCCCTCGCGATCTGCGCGTATCTCGCCGCGACTTATCTCATGGTCGAGAACGAGCACCGGCCGGCATTGCTAGCCGACTTCCGCCGTCGCGCCATCGCCGCGGCGTTCGTGTCGGGTGTCCTTGCGCTGCTGGCGGTGGCGATCTCGTTCTTCGGCGACCAGCGGCTGCTCCAGACTCTGACCGGCCGACCTCCCCTGTTTGCGCTGGCTTTGCTCAACGGCCCGCTGGCGCTGTGGGCGGTCTGGCGTTCGCGGCCGCGTCTCGCCAGGGTCGCCGTCATCGGCCAGGTGGTGCTCGTGCTGTGGGCCTGGGCCGTCGGCCAGGGGCCATATCTGGTCCCGCCCGACCTAACCATCACAGCGACAGCCGCGCCGGAGGCAACGCTGACGGCCATGCTCGTCGTCATCACCATCGGCGGACTCTTGCTAATCCCGTCGCTCTGGCTCCTATTTCGGGTGTTCAAGGCGCGCAATCCCCAGGCTCGCACGTAGACCAGGTTGCACCTGGGCCTCTGCGAAGATTGCGCGTGATGGGCGAGATTCTCGACGCGGCGCAATCGATCGCGGAGACCATCGTCGCCGACCGCCGCACGATTCACTCGCGGCCCGAGCTCGGGTATCAGGAGAAGGAGACCGCAGCCCTGGTCGAAGCCCGGCTGCGCAACCTCGGGATCGAGTACCGAGGCGGGGTCGGCGGGACCGGGGTGATCGGACTGGTGCGCGGTGCTCGACCCGGGCCCACAGTCCTGCTGCGGGCGGATATGGACGCCCTCCCGATCACGGAGGAGTCAGACGCGCCGTACGTCTCTCAGCACCCGGGCGTCATGCATGCCTGCGGACACGACGCGCACACCGCCATGCTGCTCGGAGCCGCGCGAATCCTCCAGGAGGGCCGGACTCAGTTCTCCGGCACGGTGAAGCTGATGTTCCAGCCCGCGGAAGAGGGCGGCGCGGGCGCCGTGAAGATGATCAACGAGCGATTGCTCGACGACCCGCCGGTCGACGCAGCCTTCGCGATCCACACAAGTCACGACACGCCGACCGGCACCATGACCGCACGAGGCGGGCCTTTGCTGGCGGGAGCGAACTCCTTCACGATCACCGTGACGGGCCGGGGGGGACATGCGTCCCGCCCGCAAACCACCGTCGACCCCGTCGTCGTCGCAGCGCAGATCGTCGTGGCACTGCAGACGCTCGTCAGCCGCGAGGTTGAACCCGGCGTGCCGGCGGTCATCACCCTCGGCGCGCTTCTGGCCGGAACTACCTTCAATGTCATCCCGGACCGGGCGCAGATCATGGGGACGATCCGGGCCTACGACGCAGGCTTGATGGACCAGCTCGAGGCCAGGATCGAAACAGTCGCCAAAGGGGTGGCTTCTTCCCTGCGAGCCGAGGCGAAGGTCGAGATCCACATGCATTACCCGCCAACGATCAACAACGAGGCGATGGTGGAGCTGGCAGGTGGCGCTGTGCGCGGGCTGGGCATCACCGTCGTGCAGGGGTCGCCCATCATGGCCGCTGAGGACTTCTCCTTTGTTCTTCAACGAGTCCCGGGGGCGATGCTGATGCTCGGCGTCAGAAAACCCAGCTGGACCCAACCGAAACCAGCGCACACCGCGCAGTTCGACCTCGATGAAGACGCGCTGGCTCTAGGTACGGCTGCCTACACGGCGATGGCGCTGGAGTTTCTGCACTCCTAGCGCGTCGTCATCACGGCGTTTTGAGGGGCGCAGTACCTTGGTGCTTGGTGGCCGCTCATCAACGCTCGCTCAAAGAGACACTCTTACGGTTCTACAGACTCACGCACGAACGGTTGTTGAAGGCGGGGGACGAGCTCTCTCCGGAGCAATTTGCGTGGAGCGCCGGTCCGAGTCTGCACTCGGTCGCCTGGCAGCTGTGGCACGCCGCCCGCTGGGACGACGTCATCGCGTCCTACTTCCACAGGGCATTGGATCACGAGCCTCGCAAGCAGGTCTGGGAGCGAGAGTCGCTGGCGGCACGATGGTCCTTCCCTTCCGAGTCGATGGGGCTCCGCGACACGGGGACCAAGATGACTGACGAGGCGGCGGAAGATCTCCGGTTCCCTGATCAGAAGGAAGTGATCGGCTACGCCAGACTCGCCTTCGCATACGCGGAGGAGGCGATCGAGCTCATTCCGGATGATCTGCTGCTGGCGGTTGCCAAGGATGACCCGGATGGCGACTCGAGACTCGACAATATCCTCATCTACCTCGAACACCTGAGCCGGCATCTCGGGATGATCGAGTCGATTCGCGGGCTCGAGGGTTTGGCCGGCTCCTCTACTCGCTGAGGGACGTTTTAATCCTCTCTTCTGGACGGCGGAAGGCTCATGTATTCCTTCACGTTGCCTCCAGTGAGCTGATGCACGGCCGCCACCGTGGAGGCAACCTTCGTCGCGATCTTGTCGAAAACGTCGAGGATCTTCGAGAAATCCCCTCCGGAATCGACGTTCCACCACTGGCCTCCGGTTTCGGTGGCCATGGCACGGAAGTACTTGAGATTTGGCGACAGTACAAAGGCCAGGGCGCCTGCTTCCCGCAGCCTCCCGGTCATGGCGGCCGGCCGGAGCTCGCGTTGCAATGCAGGCTCGTCGGTGATCAGGATCACGACTTTCATTGCGTCGGGGCGGTAACCCGTCAGGTTCAGTGCCGCTCGCAAAGCTTCCAGCGACGATTCCCCTTCATTACCTCCGCCCGAATTGCGAGGTAGACCGCGAAGCTGCGTTTTGACGCGATCCGCGCTGGAGCTGAATGGAGTCGCAACAATTCGATCCCCCTCGACCGTGAGGTCTCCGAAACCCACCACGGCAGCAACCCAATCGATGCGCTTGGCGGCGAGCCTGTCGACAAAGGATTGGCAGCTTTCGATGAGGCCGTCGATCTTGTCGTTCATGCTGCCAGTCGTGTCGATGACAAAAACGAGGTCTGCGCGGGCCTTCGCCGAGTCTCGGCCGATTTCCATTCGCACGACTCTTGTTTCGCCAGTCATCGACATGTCGGAGTGAGATGGAGTGGGGACTATCTTGCTCACGCCTATTCGATTGCCGTCACATTCAACTCGATGTGGCCGCTGAGTGAGTTGCCGGGCTCGAGGAAACCATCGGCGAACGCGAGGGTGAAGTCGACATCCGCAGGAAGGCGATCGTCGCTCCAGTGCCAGTGAACCTCGGCTTGATGCCACGGGGGAGCCAGAGCGAGATCGATGCGATGAATCGCGGGATCGAACGGAGGTCCGCCTGCTTGTCTCAAGCGCACTGAGAAGTTGATTTCTCGAGCTGCGGGATCCACGGCTCGCAACACCACTTCGCTGGGCGTGATTTCCAGTTCGGGCAGCCGAGCACGGCTGTGTGAATCGTATTCCGCACGCGAGTCAGGTCTGCTGAGGACGCGAAAGGCAGCGTTGATCCGCTTCATCTGCTCTTCGGCTCGTGCGTCGCCCCGGTTGTGATCGGGGTGGTACTTGAGAGCCAGACGCCGATACGCAGCCTCGATCACTTCGGGATCAGCTGAAGGATCAACTTGAAGTACGCGGTAGAGATCAGAGTCAGCAGGCACGTACGCCTCCCCCCATCAAATCACCGAACACGAGTTTAGCCGACCGATTGCGGGGTCCAACCCGATACCAAGCGCCTGCGCCAATTTCGGGTGCAAGATAGGAAAAATTGGCACGCTTTCGGTTGACGGTCGAAGTCCGCCCCACCCCCGCGTCCACCAGCAGGTATGTCCGGAGACCGAAGGCAGGGTCCGGCTATGTCCCTCGGCGCCGCGTCGCATGGCTGGGATGGATTGCCCTGATCGTGGCGGTGCTTGCCGCGCTGGGCACAGTCAACTACTTGCGACCGATTCCTGCGGTGGCTGCAACCAGCTCGGGTCCGACCCAACAAAAAGTCGCTGGAAACCCGCCGACGTTACCCTGGCCCAGTCAGGGTTCCGCGGCAGTAGGCGCTTCCGGCCTCGGCTTGATCGCGACCTCAGGCGATGTACCTCCAGCACCTGCGGCAAGCGTGGCGAAGGTGATGACGGCGCTTGTCCTGCTCGGTGACAAACCGCTGGCGAAAGGCAACGTGGGGCCGACCCTGACCATCACAGAGCAGGACGTGGCCACCTATATGGCAGATGCCGGCGACGGACAGTCCGTCGTTCCGGTGAAGACGGGTGAGCAGCTGAGCGAGCTCGAGGCGCTGGAGGCACTCCTCATCCCGTCAGGCAACAACATCGCGGAGACGCTGGCTCGCTGGGATGCCGGCTCAGTCGCAGCCTTCGTCGCCAAGATGAACGAGCGCGCGGCTGCGCTTCACCTGAAGCACACGACATTTGCAGATCCCGCCGGGGTTTCGACCCAGACGGTAAGCACGCCGACCGATCTGCTCGCGATCGGCATGGCGGCGATGCAGCAGGAGGTTCTCGCCCAGGTGGTCAACATGCCGGAGGCGACGCTGCCGGTGGCCGGCAAGGTCTACAACGTCAATTACGTTCTAGGGCAGAGCGGGATCATCGGGATCAAGACCGGATCGGGATTGAATTCCGGCGCGAACTTTCTGTTCGCGGCCACGGCCAGCGTCGACGCTGAGCTGGTGACTCTGTATGGCTGCGTCATGGGCCAGCCGACGCTGGACGCGGCCTTCAAAGCGGCCATGGCGCTCATCGGCACCATGAAGGCCGCATTGAAAGTGCGCCGGGTCATCACCGCGAACGAAGTGCTGGGGAGGTACGACACCGCGTGGGGAGGTCACTCGGACCTCGTCGCCATTAACAACGTCACGCTGGTGCTGTGGCCCGGCATGATCATTCGACAGCGCCTCGACGCGCAAATGCCCGTCGTCGATCGTCCCCTGGCTCGAGGGACGCCCGCGGGGAAACTCAATATCGTCATGGGCGATCAGCACGCCGACGTCCCCCTGATCACCGCCGACCCGCTTGATCCACCAGGGACTTCATGGCGCTTGACGCGAATCAATTTCTGAGGCGTTCGACGAAATCGACGGTCTAGATCGCAGTTCGACCGCCGTCGACAGCGACGATCGCGCCGGTCACATAGCTGGCACGAGGCGAGGTGAGGAATCCGACTACCTCTGCGATCTCCTCGGGGTTCGCACCCCGTCCAAGCAAAGTGGTCTTTCCTAGCGCATCTGTCCGATCGCGTACCGCGCCTTCGGTGAACACCGGGCCGGCCGCGACGGCATTCACCCGAACGCCGTTGTGGCTGAACTCCGCGGCACACGAGCGCGTCATCGACACGAGAGCGGCCTTGGACGCGCCGTAAGCGGCGCCCCCGGCGAGTCCAATCTGGCCGGCCATGCTGCTCATGTTGATGATGGTGCCCTTGCCCCTGACGGCCATCCCCGGCGCCAGTGCGGCGACAAGGAAGAAAGGTGCCCGCACGTTGCTCGCAAAGAGCGCATCAAACCTCTCGACCTCGAGGCCTGCAGTGGCGCCGAACAAGGAAAACCCCGCGTTGTTGACCAGGATGTCCACGTCGCCGGCTTCTTGGGCCAGGCGTCGAACCTCCGCTGGATCGCTGAGATCGGCTGCGACAAAGCGCGCCCGACCGCCGCCGGCCTCGATCGCTTTCACAGTCTCGACGCCCCGGGCGGCGTCGCGGCCGTGGACGATTACCTCGGCGCCGTCGCGGGCGAGCTGTAAGGCGATCGCACGGCCAATGCCGGACGTGGCGCCGGTCACGAGTGCTTTCTGCCCTTCGAGGTTGCCTTGTTGTGTAGAGGACATTGCCTTTTGTTGCTCCATCAGTCGATCTGAATAGTGGCCTGCTCATACACCAGAAGGCGTGGGGCGGAGAAATATTCCGCTGAAGGAGCGGCGTGAATCAGGCTTAAAGCGAACGTTTGACGTCAGACGTGCGGTTCAGCTGTTCGGGATGCAAACGTGTGGCGTCAGACGTGCGGAATCCGCCCGCGCAGCAGTTGCAATTCCGGCGATCAGACTCGCTTGGCCGGCGCGCGCGCTCGTCTAACTTCCGTCCCCAGTGCGACCTCGTCAACAACGGAACGGACGAGCATGCGAGCCGCCCACTCGATGACCTCGATCGCCTGTGCGGGAGGCAGTTCCGCAAAGTCTCGGAGAGGAATAATCGGGTCAATGCCCAAGAGCATGGTCAAGGCGCTGGACAGTCGATCAAGAGTGGCGCCATCGACTTTCCCTTGCAGGGGTTGCAGTGCTTCAGCGATCCAGCGGATCCGATGACCCGGGCGCCGAACCCCGGTCTCCGGATCCAGCGACAGGCGTAGCAAGGTGCGGAGCGCCGTTTCGTTCTGCAGGGCCCACTCGGACACCTCCCTGGCGAGAACACCCACGCGTTCCACGGGATCGCCGGATTCGAGAACAACTTTGTCGAACATCTCGAGCGGTCCCTCGGGAGCGAACATCCGCATCTCGACGAGCAGACTTTCCTGGGTTGGGAAGTATCGATAGGCAGTCGCCCTCGAGACCTCCGCCACCTCCGCCACCTCCGCGACGGTGGGCTCGCGGCCCTGCCTCATCAGCTCTGCGGCTGCGTCGAGCAGGGCTCTTCGCGTCCGGTTCTTCTGTCGGTGGCGCATGCCCCCGGGCGAGAGTGCTTCGGTTTTTGGAACCTCTGATCGACTCATGGATTAACAATACAGCACGTCTCGTTATGAGATATGCTGTCTCACGAACAATTCACCCAGTTGGAGCTTGAGGAGAGACCATGAAACCAGCGGAGATGGACAAGCTGATCGAGGTCCACTTGGCGGCGGAAAAGGCAGCAGACACGACTGGAGCGATTTCCGTTTACACCGAGGATGTCGAGCACGATGTGGTGGGGTATCCCACCGGCCCCGTGCATGGCAAGGGTCCGGCCCAGGGGTTCTACGAAGACCTCACTCAGTCGATTCGCACCGAGGAAATGAAGCCTACCCACAGCTATTACGGTGAGGACTTCTGCGTCATCGAGCACATGTGGACCGGCACCGTGCCCGGGAACTTCTTGGGCGTCCCCGGCCACGGTAAGCGGATTTCCCACCGCCTTTTGCACGTATGGGAGTTCCGTGACGGCCGGATCAGCCGTGAAAACGTCTGGATCGATAGTGGCAGCGCAATTGCCCAGCTCACCGCCTCTGCAGACGTCGCTCCTGCAGCCCGTCCTTCGTAAGGAGAAGCAGATGACATCCCATGCGAGTTCGATGAGCCGCCCACTCGCGCTTGTCACAGGGGCATCAGCCGGTATCGGCCGGGCTTATGCGGAGCGCCTCGCGTCGGATGGCTACGATCTCATCGTCGTTGCGAGGCGAAAAGAACGACTCGACGAGGTCAAGCGTCACCTCGAATCGGCACACGGCGTTTCGGTTCAACCTCTCGTCGCCGACCTGTCGACGGAATCGGGACGGCACGCAGTGGATGCCGTCGCAACTCAGCCGCGCCTCGAGGTGGTGGTCGACAGCGCTGCCCTCGCCTATTACATGCCGTTCCTCGACCTCCCACCCGACAAGGCGGAGGAGTTGGTCAACCTGAACGTTCTGGCGCCGGTGCGGATGATCCACGCAGCGCTTCCCGGCATGGTCAAGCGCGGCAAAGGATCCGTGGTCAGCTTTTCTTCGCTGCTCGGCTTCAGCGCGACATCAGAAAATCCGCAGTTGCCCAAGCGCGCCGTGTACGCAGCTAGCAAAGCGTTCCTCCTCACCTTCTTCCAGCTTCTCGCGGTGGAGCTCCGTGACACCGGCGTCAAAGTCCAGATCGTTTGCCCGGGCGTCGTGAAGACTGAATTCCACACCCGCCAGAACATGGACATGTCAGGCCGGCCGAGACTCGAGCCAGAAGAGGTGGTCAAGGCGAGCATGATCGGCCTCGAACGGGGTGAGGTCGTATGCATCCCAACGCTCGAAGAAACCGATCGTCTTCAGCATCACGACAAGGCAGAAGGCGTTTTCGCAGCCGGAATGCGACCGACTTTGGCGCAGCGTTATCTGTCCTGACGGGGACCACCAGCGGCTCCGTTGGTCGCGCACTGCGCCGGTTCAAGGTGGAAGGCTGGTTTCAGATCGGCTGTGATGGACTAGGTATTACGCTGGGTTTGACAGCCTGCGGCAAGAGCTCGACGCCAAGACAGTTGCTTTGTTGTTCACAAAACGAGACGGAGGGCAACGGACATGACGGCTATGCACATCGCGTGGTTCAGGTTCAAAGAAGGAACCGATGAGAAGCGCATTGCACACCACGTGGCCGCGGTTCGTTCTCTCGCGCACCTAGTTCCGGAGGCTCTCTCCGTTGAGTGCAGCGCCAGCTATACCGACCGTGCCGGCGGCCTCACCCACTGCATCGTCGTGACACTGCCCGATCGGGGTGCACTTCCTCGATACCTTGAACATCCTGACCACGTCCCGATAGCCGATGCTCTCGTCGCCGACGTTGCCGAATTGCGTGTCATGGACCTTGATCTCGCCGTACTCTGAAACCCAGGGAATTGGGGGTTTCCCCGATTCAACTGCTGAGCCCGACGCTTTAGCCTGACGTTCCAATGAGCGGACGAGTCAATTGACATCTGAGCATTTCGAGGTGGTCGTCGTCGGCGGAGGTCAGGCGGGTCTCGCAGTTGGTTTTCACCTGGCGAGGCGCAACATCAATTTCGTCATTCTTGACGCCTATCCCCGCGTCGGCGAAGCGTGGCGCAGGCGTTGGGAATCCCTGCGGCTGTTTACACCCGCTCGCCTGGACGGCCTCCCGGGCACGCCGTTCCCGGACCGAGCTAGGGCGTTGCCGACGAAGGATGAGATGGCCAATTACCTGGAGAGCTACGCCGGCCACCACAAGCTACCCATCCGATTAGGCACTCGCGTCGAGGCGCTCAAAAGAGAGGGAAACCCGTTTGTCCTAATCGCCGGCAATCGACGGTTCGAGGCAGATCAAGTCGTCGTCGCGACCGGTGGACATCCAAACCCCAAACGACCCGACTTTGCTGCCGAGCTGGATCAAGGCATCTTGCAGCTGCATTCATCGGACTACCGCGACCCATCGCAGTTGCAAGATGGCGATGTCCTGGTTGTCGGCGCCGGGAACTCGGGCGCCGAGATATCCCTGGACGCTGCGCAGCAACATCGGGTGTGGCTTGCCGGCCGGCCGACCGGCAGCGCCTCGCCTGTCCTGTATTCGCGTCCTTCGTGGTGGCTGGCCACCCGGCTGATCACCGTGAACACACCGATTGGCCGGAAGATGAACATGCAGCTTCGGGGCAAAGGCACGCCGCTGGTGCGAATCCGAGAGCAGGATTTCGCGGCCGCAGGCATCACGCGAGTACCCCGGGTCGAAGGTGTCGAGGCTGGCAAGCCGCGGCTGGATGGTGGTCGCCAGCTTACTGTCAAGACAATTGTCTGGTGCACCGGCTTCAAACACGACTACAGGTGGATCCAACGGCCCGCGACCGTCGGCGGCCACGTCCCGCCTCACGAGCGCGGCGTGGTGCGGTCGGAACCAGGCCTTTACTTCATGGGCCTGCCGTTCCAGTTCGGACACAACTCAGCACTGATCGATGGTGTCGGCAGAGATGCCGAATACGTCGTCAACCGAATCGCGGCCACTCGACCGAAAGCCAAACCAATGGAGGTGTAGACATGTCCGACAAGCCCAATTCAACCCATGCGACATCGAAACCGTGCGTCTGCAATGTGATCAAGCGTTCAGCTCTGATCTGGAGGGCGACCGGCCAAAAGAACGCCCAGGGTCAAGCCGAGTACCAGTGCAAGATCTGCGGCGCTACCGCCTGGAGGCCGATGTAGCGCCAGTCGGCGTCCGCAAGCTGTCTTGTGCAAATCTGTTGGCCAACTCGGTGCGTGATCGAATTCCGAGCTTGCTGTAGATGCGGCTGAGATGAGCTTCGATTGTCTTCGGACTCAGGAACATAGCCGCGGCAGCCTCGCGGTTGGTGGCACCTCCGGACACCTTCAAAGCAACCTGCAGTTCCTGAAGCGTCAGTTCGTCTGACGCCGATCGGTCGCGATGTACAGTCTCTCCCGTCGCTCGCAGCTCGTTGCGGGCGCGATCGGCCCACGGCTCAGCGCCCAAGCGTTCGAAAGTCTGAAGCGCGGCGTGCAGCTGGTCGCGAGCCTCGGCCCGGCGGCGAGCCCTTCGCAGCCGCTCTCCGAAGCAGAGCTCGGTCCGGGCTCGCTCAAAAGGCATGTCGGTGCGAGCGTGCAGCGCCATCGCCTCCTCGAACCAAGGCTGGAAGTCGTCCTCGAGCAGCCCGCGGGATCGAGCAGCGGCGGCGCGAGTCCACAATCCGGGAGCAGTCGCCGCCTGCGCCTGCAGGACCATGAGCGCCGCCTGCGCCTGCGAGCGCCGGCCGGTGTGGACATATGCTTCGATCAAGTCCGGGCCTTCCTGAAACAGATACGGCGTACTCAGTCCTAACCGCGCCAAGGCCTCGACCACTGGCAAGAGATGTTTGGCGGCCTCCTCATTCCGCCCCATCCCGAGCTCCAAAAGCCCGCTGATACGAGCGACATAGCCGCCGGCAGCGTCCCGGGCGTGCTCGGATACTTCCCACAGCCTTGCAAGGTGAGCCTTGCAGTCCACTTCCAATCCGCGGGCCGCCTCGATCCAGGAAAGGCAGGCGAGCGCATACATCAAGGAGAACCTGTGCCCAAGCTCGGTGGCGAGCTCGACCGCCTCGGCTGCCTCAGTGTGGGCCGCCGACCAGCGTCCGGTGCGGAAGTCGAGTTCGGACAAGTGACCGAGCGCGTAGGGAAGAGCACCGGGGGCGCTAGACCCGCGGGCCTCGGCAATCAGACGTTCCAGGGGGGCACGCATCCGATCGAACTCTTCGAAATAGAGGAAGACATGGGCGTACTGGATCAGCTGGATCGCGAGCCAGGGCGATTCTCTCGCGTCAATCGCCTCTAGCGAGCGAAGGAGCAGACGATGTCCTTCGGCGTTCTGGCCACTGATGACTAGCGCCTTGCCATATGCACCTTCGGCTGCCGCCTGGGTGACGCCTCCGACCCGGCAGCCCAGCTCATATGCGCGTCGAGACACTCGAAGGCCCGGTTGAACCATGCCCTCGTCGGGATCGATCTCTTGCGTGATGGTGGTAGCAGCGTCAACCAGCATGAGAGTGGCTTTAGCCTGGTCGTGAGCTTCGATCCGTTCGGCCGCCGCAAGCAGAACCTTGCG